>Ga0208646_1000541_pt1 | contig 23381 bp, 47 predicted proteins | sample AntAceMetag02UK8_FD_184762 | JGI IMG/M metagenome (GOLD analysis project Ga0208646, IMG submission 184762) | Saline lake microbial communities from Ace Lake, Antarctica - Antarctic Ace Lake Metagenome 02UK8 (SPAdes) (version 2) | ecosystem: Environmental > Aquatic > Non-marine Saline and... | reverse complement strand
CTAATACTTGATCAACCTGTCGACGTTAAGTAGCTTTGTCGACATGTTAGATTGATGTGTCTATAGGGCATACATGTTAACTGGCCGTTAGGCGTAGTTTGGTTTTGGGTTTGGGTCGGTTATCGGCGTGTAACTGTAGTGCTGGCTTTTTAGAGCCGTATAGAAAGAGCATTGCGCCGTTGTTTTGGATATTGATTGTGAAAGTTGGTGTGGCGTTTGCGTTTGTTGCGTTTGGTTTGTTGTAGGCAGATTGATACATTGCTAGCGCGCCGGCGAGGCATGCACCGCCTGGAACTAAGAGAGCTGGCAAGAAAATGCCTCCGATACATAAGCCCACTCCTACAATCAGCGAACCCCAAAAGATTATCCTTAGCCTTACTTGTCGTGTCATATTGCACCCCCGTCAGAGTGTGCGCTCTAGTTATCCCATGCGCTAAAATCTATATCAATGCCTTGAGTCCTTAGTACCGCTTCGGCGGCCTGTTCAATTGGTGTGTTTTGCTTTCTAGAAAGAATCACCGCTAGCGTTCCGCCGATGAAGCAGGTAAAGATTAAAACCCATTGTGTTGCTGTGGCATTTTTCTTTATAAATTCAAACATGTAAATTCCTTTTAGTGCCGTTGCTTACATTATAGACTGTTACCGATTTGTTGCCGAATTTTAGAAAACGGTAGTAATGTTCCATGTGGAACAAAGCCTTAAGTGGGGATGTGAATTTAGATTTCACATATGTGAACTAACACTTCACAGAGGGTGTTCCATGTGGAACACGCCTGTTAAGGGTGCGCGACTCAAGGGCATCATTGCCGCGCATAAACTATGTAACCAGTGTTAACGCTGGCTTTACGCCATATCCTAATAGCATAAATCCAGATTCATTCATATCGTCTTCAAGTACACACCCTACACCCTCTAACGAGTATATGGCTTCATCTTCATCACCTAGATCAATGTAACATTCTAAATCGCCATGGAGCTTAAGTGCCGAGGTTAAGTTATGCGTTAACTCTGATATCTTCATACACGATCCTTGTGTAGCTGGTTATTGATTACTTCTTCTTGGTCGCCTTTTTCTTTTTGCCTTCGCCTGCGACAGACATTGCAATTGCCACTGCTTGGTCTTGTGGCTTACCTGCTTTGATTTCTTTTTTGATGTTAGCCTTTTTCCCTGCACTTGTCTTGGCTTTTAAGCCCTTGATTAACGGCACTTTTATATCCTCCCTTATCTTTGATATCTCATTTTCCATGTGTTCAATTTGCGGATAAAGCATTGAAAATACTACAGATGGCTTTGTCTCCCTGCGTAGTTTCTCCATGTCGCTCAGTAAGTTTAGATGTGCGACTTTCAAAACATGCATCTCTGTTTGTAATTGAGTTATAGCCTCTCTATGTCTGCTAAAAAACATTAAACGCCCTCAAGTTGCTTTGACAAGTAACCAGCAAGCTCATGCTTTTGGTTGCACTCAAGCTCTAGTTCTTGAAGCTTGCAAGCCATGCTAGACATCTTCTTTTCTATCTTATCTATCTCAAACTTAGTCTGTGAAAAAAACCTTTGTGTTTCTTTTGAATTTATCATCTAGTCTTCCCTATACTTTCAATCATTCCCATAGTTAGCTCTACTGCGGTTCGCGCTTGTTCTGCGTCCTCGCGTTCCCTTGCCAGAGCTGCTTTAACTTCATCGCTCTCTATCTTAGCAAGTAATTCAATGAATTTCATATCGTTTTCTTGCTCTTTAATAGCTAGCTCGGCAGCTTTGTTTGCAGCGACTAATTGTGCAGCTTCTCGACGTTGTTCTGTCTCCATTTCAGTTTTAGCTATTTCAGTTTCGGCTAGTATTTCTATCTCGTTGGGTTGTTCTGCTTGCGCTTCTGCTTGCTCTTGTTTACCTTGCATGTACTTGGCTGCCTGCTCTTTAAGATGATCGATGCCGCGGATGTCCAAGTTGTCCAAGATTGTCTCTAAGCCGAAATTGTTTATGAAAGTGGCAAAGTCCTCACTTGCTGCGGTCAGTCTTATTATCTGATCAAGTGCTACCTGTTTTTGAACTGCGGCAGATACACCCATCTCTACTTTAACTAGCAAGTTGTTGGGGTCATAATCCATGAAGACACTTTGTTGGTCTTCTTTCTTGTTGATCACTTGATATGAACGCTTGCCGTCCTTCTTGATGATGGGTAGTGTTCTTGGAGTGTTGTAGTACTTCGGGATTAAGTCTACGATTATGTCTGCCATCCGGTTTAGACCGTTGTTGAAGCCCACCAAGTAAGGTAGAGCCGCTGCGTTGGATTGCATTGCGCCTTGTTGTATAGCCACGCCAGATATTTGCTTGTCGTTAGTTCCTAGCGTTGAGTCGTAGTTACCTAAGATGTTTTGCATGTGCGTAGCTGCACCGTTGAAAGTGCTTTCTAATACTGACGGTATCTGTCTGCGTTCAAGAATCTGTGGCGCATTAAGCTGTATGTTAGATTCTTTGTCTAAAATCTGGTTGTATACAAGCGTACTTGCAAGCTGAGGATTTGTGTAAGCTTCTTGATAGTCATATGGTATTGCTTCAATGGGTACTATGTATTGATGCTGTACAATGTTTTCCATCTCACCAGCTAGCGATTGCCCAGCAAAATTCATAAGCTGTTGCATGTCTTTAGCGTGCATTAAATATGGCCGTGTCATTTGCACTGTCTGACTATTATCTGAACCACCGCCGGAACCTACAGACTCACCCGTACCCATCTGTGAATCGTCGCCCTTTATGAGGGCGGAATTGCCATCAATAAAGACTAACGGAAACTTTGTAAAATTCGTGTCGTCTTTAGATAGAATCTTTTCACCACAAAATTTGTAGCGTTCGAGTGTTTCTAGTTCTGTTTTGCGTGACTGTAGTATTTTCGGAGGCACAGCCATTATTTGTTCTTCATCCCACAATTCAATTAGCTTTTGATATTGATCAATCGGCACAGTATGGCCGTTAGTAAGCTTTACTATTTCAACCTTTTTAGTTTGCTTAACAAAAAGCGACGCAACCATTATCATGTCTTCTTTTTGATTTAGATAAGACCAGCTAAAGCCCTCAAGTGGTGTAGTCGTACCCGTTGCCATGCAGTCGCCAGCGTCCATGTTAAACTCGTTTTCAAAGTCTTCACACGTCATGGGCACAAGCTTACCGCAGTACTGACCGTCTCCCTTGTGCGAAAGTCTAGCTACTGGATCGAAAACCGTTAGCGTGGGATCAAACACCCTTTCACATTCAATCACTTGTTCGAAGCTGCGCGGATTTATGTAACGTGTGATTACTTCACCAACAGAGAAGCCGCCAATTAACAGGTCTTTATAAAACTTATACTTCAAAGAATCGGAACTACTATCCGCGAACATTCCAAGCAAATATCCTTCAATCACTTGTAGTGTTTCTGTAAACTCGGGTGTTAAAATCCACGCTGGCACCCCGTCCATTGCACGCACGTCAAATGACGGAGAGTGCTTGGCAAACTCGCCACATAAGCGTGATGCCATCGCCTCCATAATGTTGAATTGCAATTGCGGTTTACCAATTGCTTGTAGTGCTGCACGCTCTTTTGACGTTAAGTTTGTGGCACAAACGAATTTAGTGAAGTCCCAAAAACGCTGATTGTTTGACTGCCAATATTGTTGCCATCCTTCTACACACTTTTTTAATTTTATTAGTTTCTCGGCGTTGTTTCGCCCCAGTTTATACGACATTAAATCATCCTTTATTAATAGCCTCTTGCATTCCTTAGAGCATTCATTCTTGCGCTAAAGACTTGAGCATGCAATTTAGCTGTGTTTCTGTGTGCCTCATTTGCGTGATCTCTAACATGTAGCGTTTTGTCAATTAGAGCTATCTTAACTGCATCATAAGCCGTATCTGCAATATCATCAAAGCGATGGCTGTTATTCGCAGTGATTTTCATCATGTGACTAACGCACATGCCTATATGCCTCGCTGCGTATGAAAATGAGATTAACTTACTAGCTATTATAGGCTGCATTTCAAGATAGCGATCAGCTTTAGAGCCTGATGCTTTTGTACGCTTCACGTCACGCACTTCAAGACCTCGCATTTCTGACAAAACACTACACAATGTAACGCCTGTAGATTTCTTTTCAATGACCGCTACGCGCGGTTTAACTGGATGTAACATGCACTGACTATAGAAAGATTGAAACTCGGACTCAAGTTCTTTTGGCTCGACTCTTATTTCGTTACAGTCTATCCAGTGCAGCGCGTATTCTTCTATTTCGTATGTGTCGCTGATTTTGTACAAACCCCAAAAGCTAAACACGGTCGCATCGTTATAGCTTTTAGAAGTCTCGGCAGTGTCAGCTGTTATGAATGTGCATATAAAAGTAGGGTCTTCATAGAGTATGACAAAGTCTTTTTCTTTGTAGAGCGCGCCACCAGCGGGCACAGGCTCTTGTTGATACTGGCTTGAGAACACATAAGGATTCTTTGTTTTTTTCAGCATTAATTGTGACTTGGGGTTCACCTCAGGGTATAAAGCGTTACCCACCGCGTCTAGTGATTGCAGCACTACAGCCTTGTAGGTGCGTTCATCATCACCCCCCAACATGTACGCACATATATCATCTTCGTGTAGGCGTTGCCCGATGAAGACCATTGGCACATTAGGCGCGCGCGGTCGTTGTAAAATAGTTTCTCTGTAGTTTTGTATCACACCCGATCTAATAGTGTCGCTGTGCGCTTCGTCAGGCTTGTGCAAATCGTCCATTATGATTGCTCCAGTGAAGTGATCGCAATTCGGCAAGCCAGCATCTTGACCAGTGATTGGGCCACTGGAGCCAAACGCTTTAACACTGCCTCCAAAATTATTTACAAAATGGTCTTTGGCTTTCATGTCGTATCTAATAGTGATGCCGAATAACGCAGCGTAATAAGGGCAACTGATAACTCTCCTGATAAATTCAGTGTGTTTAGCTGCGAGTTCGTGGCCGTAAGAAATGTACAGGTATTGGCTGTTAGGAAACTCGGACATTGTCCACGCGACCCACAAGGCTAACAGTGTAGACTTGCCGGAGCCAGGTGGAACATTGATCAAAAGGCTTGGTACTTGCAGGCGTTTTGTTAGCGTCAGCTCTTTTGCAATTGTGATGAAGTGTGACTCTCTGCAGGCGGGATTGCTTATCGCAAACTCACGACCCGTCACAAGTGGGAAAAAGATTTGGCAAAACTTGATGAATGATCCCCATATTTCGGCGCGTACTTCGTCTGGATTTATCAGCGAATTAGTAATCCCTGGCATGTTTTTTATTTAGTTCAAGTAATGCGTTTGCGATAGTTGCGACTTGTTCAACTGTTGCGCTTTGTGTGTCTTCTTTTTTATCACCAAAGTTTTTGGGCGCAAGCTTCGATAAGTGCCACTGATGAAAGCGAAAAACAGCGTTAAAGCGATTCACTTCCGCGGTATCCGCTGGCAGTTGGTCAGCTTCCTGCCAAAGCTTATCGGCAACAGCGTGTGCTTGTGACTCTTTAGCTTGCAAATAGAGGGCGAAGAACCCAGGGTTCAAAGCTCGCCAATTTTTTACAGTTTGATGATCGGGCATCCAAGCGTTAGACTCGCATAACGATTTTAAACCGCGAGGAGTAGTAGCAATTAAATTGCAAATGCGTTTTGCTAAAGCTTCAGTGTAAAGCGTTGGCCTTCCGCCCTTATTCTTAGCCTTTGGCAGCGACTTTTTTTCCTTTTCCATTTTTCTTTGACTCCTGTTTAGGCTCCAAGGATTTTAGCTGAGCTTTCATCGCAGGCGATAGCTCCACACTCTGTGTAGTCATAGACTCAGCGTCACGAGGCTTAATTTCTTTACGCAGCTCTACAAGCACATCTTCAGGGGGCGGTAGCGGACTTTTCTTTGACTTGCCAATATCGCTAAGCTTCTCTTCACTACCGTCCGGCGCTTTAGTCTTATTCATGTAGCCAAAGTTTGCTGATTTTAGCCTGACTTTTTCAGCATCTTTATGTATCTTATAGAAATTCTCGGGCAAGCTTTCGTGCGTAATCGGATTCGCAGCGGATGCAAGTTCTATAACTTTCGCGCTGTCTACTTTACCGGTTGCGTCACACACCACACAGTCGGCTGACATCATACCTAATTGGCGCGTCTTCTTAGTTCCTTGACAAACTGGGCAATTCTTCAACATATGTCTCTCCTGTATATAGAGTAACTGTATGTCGTTATGTCATTTTGTCAAATATCATGACTATTCACCACAGGCTGTTGACTTAGCGATTCGGCTGTGGCACAATGGCTCAATTGAGAAACAACGCGGAAACAACGAAATGCCTAATCAACCTTCAATTTATGTATCATGCCTAGCTTCCTATAACGATGGACGGCATCACGGGAAATGGATAGAGATTCACGACTTTGAGCAAGTCATGGACGAAATACAAGGTATTCTAAAAAGCTCACCGCAAGCCGATGCTGAAGAATGGGAAATACACGACCGCGAAAACATAGGTGGGGATGATTATGCCGACATCAAAGATCTATGCAATCGCGCCGAATTTATAAAAGAGCATGGTGACTTAGGATTGGAGCTGCTAGGGCATTTTTGCGGCAATGTAGAAGATGCCGAGAGTGCCATGGATTGCTACCACGGGTCTTATGACAGCGAGGAAGATTTTGCAACGGCTTTAGTGGAGGATATTTACATGACAAAAGACACTCCTAAAATATTTAGTATGTACTTTGACTACGAAATGTTTACACGCGATTTATTTATAAATGATTATTATTCTGTAGATGTTGGCAACGAGTGCCATGTTTTTAGTCACGAATAACAGTTGACATATGTAATCGCTTGTGACACAATAGCTTAACTAGAGACAAACAACGGGACAAACAGAATGAGAAAAAAATTAAAAGATTTTGAAGGCTACTCAGTAGTCGAGCGTTTCGGGAACGGCTTTACACGATGGGAGCATGACGGCTCTATGGCGTGTGTTGATGATGATTATTGCACTCGCGCTCTAGTACGAGCTGCGTTTGAAGCTCTAGCTAATAGTCCAGATATGTGGGGTTCATACTTTACAAGACAAGATGCAGCGCGACTGGGCTTTAAGCTTCCGCGAATTGCAGCCGATACGAAATGGGAATTTTAAAAGAGGGGTGTTAGATATGGGTACATACTTGTGTAAGTTAGTGAATAGTGGCGGAGTAGTAGAAGAATGTTTTTACAGAGAAGGCGAGAGCGAAAAAGATGTTTTGGAAGGTCTTGAAATGTTCGAATGGCCAAGTGGGGAGTGGTGTATAACTGACTGATGGTGTTATTTACTGCCGTACAGGCAGCTTGATTAAACATAAACAACGGGAACAAACAGAATGACGATTGACGACGAAATGAGAATATCATACGACATTATTTTGAAGACATACACGATAATGCTTAAACAATTAGATTCATCACAGAGCAATGGGTGAAATGCTAAGCGATCCAGAGCCGGCAGCATCGGAGCTTTTGCAAGAAAGAATAAACATGGCCTCGCCAGGTTTTATATGAATGTAGATGAGCATAATCACGAGATTGATTTGAGTTATGGAGATTACATGTTGCTTAGCATCACGCGAGAAGGCAAGTTTAAGTTATACAACGGTATAGCAAACAACATTGGTTTGTGTGTTGATGAAGATGGGGAGCTTTTCGAAGAAAGCGTTTAATTAAAATATAAAAACACGGGAAAATAAAATGACACTTGAAGAAAAAATATCAGAGCTTGATTGCTATGTACAAATGATTGGGGATCAAGTTTCTAAAAACTTAAAGCACATCGAAGCTTTAACGGATAGTATGCTTAACATCACAAATGAATTATTAAACGTATCAAAAATTGGGGAGCTTAAATAATGGGGCTAGCAGAATTAATAACGGCACTGCAAGCGCAGGCTATAGAAAACGGTGCTGACAGTAAGGTAAAAGTGCAAATCGAAGGGTTAGAGAGCATGTCCAGCATTGCGGACGTGCGTTTTGAGGATGGTGTAATTAAAATTGCAGCTTCAGAGTTTGACAAATAATGTTAGAAAATCACATGGCTTTGATGGACGAAGAAGAGTACAACGAGCTTTGGGGGGTATATGATAGCATCCCCCAGGAGGAAGAATAGGTGACTGGAGCGTTTTTAGGTTACGCGTCTCGATTATTTGATTAAAGAAGGATTTTTTTATGTTAGTTATGCTTTTCGTGTCTTTGTTGTCTGGCTTTGTTGCAGGTGTGGTAGCGAGTGCTTTTGTAGAGTTGTCAGTTATAAAAAAGATACGCTAATTATCTTTCGCGCGGTGGTTTTTTGTTCCACTCTTTCACTGCTTCGGTAGAATACTCATAAATTTGAGTTTCTTTTCTACAGTTTTTGCAGATTATTATGTGCTCAGGCGGTTCAATGCCGCAAGCTGCTACGTGTATATACACGGCTTCGCCACCGCATTGCGTGCAGTCATGTAGCTGAGACATTACGGGGCTACTTCTGATAATGGTATAGTTGCTACAGTTTCCAACAATATTAGGTCTTCTTGTACCTCTCTTTGCACTGAATCAATAAAAACTCCAGTCAATCCAGCTAAAAAACCTCTACGTGTAAGCGTGCGCTTTTGTGTTTTTGTTAACTCATGGTCTTTTGCTATTAAAAGCAGTCCTTTTATCTCTAATATCTCAGTTACCACTCTTCACCCTCCATGTAGGCTAATACAACGTCCATAGCCGCCTGCCAGCCCTTACAGACTACAGCAAGGTAGCCACGGCTGTTAAGATGCGCTATGACGCTCTCCTGCTCCTCTGAGACTATACCACCCTTTGTACGTTTTTATGCCAGCTTAAATATTTCCAAGATTTGAAATTTTTTATATTCTTCCATTATATCCCTTAGCAGCGCACCTTTTGAAAGTTTTTTTCTTATTTGTTTGACCTGCGCTTCATTAAGCTTTGCATAGTGACTATTCACCCCAACCTTTTGTACATATCCTGCATGTTCTGGCGTTGAGTCCCAGACCTTAAATGCAGTGCGTTGACGCGTGATTAGGCTTGAACTCTTTGGTGCAGTGTTCGCATATAGAACCGCTCATTCATACCTCCAATCAGGCAACGACATATATTCTAAAGTTATATCTCTGGCCACTTCCCATCCTTTGGATACTTCTGCCTTGTAGTGTTTTGACTTTAAATGCAAGATCATATCTTTTTGTTCCTTAGATATAACCCCTCCTTTGGTTCGTTTCATCTCCAAAAAAAGAGAATGATACGGGTATTTGGGAGTTAAAATTATAAGATCGCAAATACCAGGAAGCAACCCTTCATAAATCAATAGTTTTGTCTGTAGCGCGGTTCTCTTGCCACCGTTACAAAACGCGGCTATTTTCTCATTGGGATACTCCAAATAAAACCACTTCACAAACAATCGCTGCTCGTGTACTTCCTTGTATACAATAGTGGCCATCCTTGGCACTCCTTTTTATTCCTGGTTGTTATAACCCACGCTTTTAAACCTTGCGGTGCTTCCGTCAAATATGAGGCTTATTTCTGCGCATTTGCCGAATCTGTTTTTACCAACGATTATTTTTGCTGCGTTGTCGTTAGCCGCTTTGTCGCGATACACAAACATTGCAATATCTGCGTCTTGTTCAATACTGCCCGAGCCTCTGAAGTCGCTAAGTTGAGGTTGACGTGCTACACCCTTCTCACAGTCACGGCTAAGTTGTGAAAGTAATATTAGCGGCAATTCAAGCTCACCGGCAAGTAACTTTAAGTCTCTTGTGATAGCACCTATCTCTAAGACGTTATTTTCAGCACCAGGGCTTTTTATAAAGCTTAAATAATCAATCACTATTAAACCACAATCGGGATACTTTCGTTTAAACTTTCTTGCTTGCGCTTTTATGTTTGCAAGGGTGGGGTTTATTTTAGATATTATCTTTAGTTTACTGTTGCAAAGTGTTTGAGTGGCTGTAAGGGCTTTATCAAGTGTTGCCTGTGGGATCGGACACTCACGCAAATGTTGTAGTGGAACACCAGCAGTACAGGCTAAAAGTGATTGAATGATTTGGTCTTGGCTCATTTCCAGGCTAAAAAATAAAATCGGGAAGTCTTGCGCTAACATGATGTTGCGTACAACATTTAGTACGAACGTGGTTTTGCCCATGCTGGGGCGACCGCCGATCACAACTAAATTACCAGGGCGCATACCTTGCAGTATAAAATCCAAGTCTTTAAACCCCGTGTCCACTCGAAGTGGGCCACCACCTTCAAGGATGTCTTCATAATCATCGAAGAATATTTGTAGCCCTTCGCCAATCATCACCCCTTCGTCAACTGTGGCACCCGATAGTTTTTGCACATCATTATCAATCATAGCTAGCACTTTTCCGACGGGTTCGCCCTTGTCCGCCATTGTGCGCCAATTTTCCATATATCCATCAAATTCCCTTCCATGGGTGACGTTCTTTAGACTATTAGCATAGTCGCTAGCATGGTTTGCGTGGGGTACGCTGCGTTGCATGTCTACGCAGAGAGTAAATATATCACCCGTATGGCCTTTAAGTCGGAGTACTTCCTCAACTGTAAACGTGTCAATCGGTCTATCATCATTACGTAGAAGCGTCATTGCTTCAAAAATCTTTCGATTCAATTGCACGTTAAAGTCCTGAGCGTCTATATGCTCACAAACCACTTCGTATTGACATGGGTCTTTTAAAATGCACCCCAAAACCGTTTCCTCTAAAAATTCCGCGTTTACTTTAGCTAGTTCCACTACTTGCTCCTATGTTGTTTTTTCTAAAATATTGTCTCATTTTCTTTATTTTTTCTTTCGATTCTCGTATTTGCTCCTCCTTGCTCTGTTCTGGCTCCTCAGCCCCGACCGCTACAAGCGGAGGAGGGGCGTTTAGAGTAGAATTTATAGAACTTACTACCCCACCTCGCCTAACTATACTCTTTGGTGAGTATATTAGTACCGACACTTTGTCGGTCGCTTTGAACACAAGCCTTGTGGCGTGGGATTTGCGGAACTTTCTACTATCGTACTTCTTAATAACCTTCAGTTTTCTAAACTTGGCTATGTATCTCTCTATTGTGCGTTGCTTTACCTGCTTCCCGTTAGTTGTTAAGTTGAATTGATAAGTTTGGGCTTGCACTCCGATGTTACTTACCCCTTTGCTATTCGAACATCTAACTATTGTTTTTAAGAAATGTTTTTCATTTAGTGAGCATTTATGCTTTAGGGATACGCACTCAGCCCAGGCGTAATGCGGTGCTTTTATTTTGTTCCAGCGGATTTTTTCTTCAATAGAATATACTTTTGATGAATTTTTATGTTGGTAGCTATTGACCTGGCTGTGATTTATGTTAGTATTGGCGTGCATATTGATTCCTTTGCTGGGGTTGGTTTGCGGCAGGTTAATTCCTTGATTGGGGTTGGCGTGCATATTAATTCCTTTAGCTTGGTTGGCAACAGGGTTATTCGACATGAAGCTAGGAGTGTGGTTGCTCCGATGTTTCGCTTGTAGGCAGCGCATGGATGCGTCTGCATTTTCTTAAATTCTTCACATATCATACGATCAAATAAATATCTTTCACAAGCTGTTGACTTGGATCTATATAATGTTATCATTTGCTTACGTTCCTTTCCTAATTTTGGTTTGTTTACGTTCCCGACCTTCTGTTGGGTTTGTTTATGTTCCCTTCCTATGTTTGGTTCGTTTATGTTCTTAATCTTGTTCTCAAAAAAGGGTTGGTTCATTTTAGTCCTAAAAAAAGCGGGCGGTTCTCACCACCTGGTTTGATGTAAGCGGCAACTCCGGTTAAGATGCAGCCGCTTACAGCGTTTAATTCCTCTCTACGATACACATACCCATCATTTAGATCAATGCTTGAACTAAAAATAAATTTCTGCGATACTTAAGTTGTTCCATGCTAATTTGTCCTATTAGTATTTGTGATTTGAGATTGTCCAAGCGGTGGTTTTTTCATTTCCGTGTTTAGCCACCGCGCCTAATTTGCTACGTTGCTAATGCTTCAACAGCGGATTATCTGCCAACACTTTACCCACTACCATTGTATGTCCACTCATAGCCTGCTCATGAGTTGTATACCTTCGAGTGTAGCCGTCCATTGCGCCTTCATCGTCAAAAACCATAGTTTCCCATAATTTAGGTGGCCCAGACACGCCAAAACTGTGGTCGCAGCCCATGAATGCCGTGGATACAAACAGCTCTGGCGATTCCCTCAATACAGTTCTTGCAGCCCTTCTTTGTGCGCTTTCCATGAATTTCCCCCACCTTATAGTGCTTTCATCCCCCTTCACAAGAGGTATTGGCTCGAAAGTGTCGCTTAATATATAAAGCAATGGTCGATTCTCTACGTCATTTTCGTTCATTGCATTATCTCTATTCTAGTTCCATATTCGCGCGTATGCTCTTTGATCGTACCTTTGTAAAGTTTTTCAAAAGATTCAAGTAAAGCCGCGCGGTGGTGTAAGTCGTCCAAGTCTAGTGCCAATGTTGACAACATAGATCCTACGGCCATGCCTAATGACCCTGCAAATATTGCTTTAGTTTCGGTCACTCCATGCTCCTTGCAACCCATGTCAAACACTAGCTGTACGCGCTCCATAATGTCCTTTGTCATGCGAGTGCTGACTACAACAAAATCCTCTTGATTCATCTTAACTGCTCCCTTTTTCTTTACTGTAGTGCTTCCTGAAAATATCCCTGACAACTCGGCTTCTGACACCCTCTTGTCCCTTAGCTGCATCTCGATCAATGAGCTTCAGATACAAGTCAGGTATGCGAACATGAAGCACAACCAGCTTGCCGTCATTCTCTGCTTTGTCACCTATGTAGTATTTAGCCATTTTATTGTCAACCCTGTTGTCTTGTGTAATTTATTATGTTACAATAGCATCCATTGAATCACATTACAATAGGATAGAGAGAATGTTAACTACGGAACAACTAGAGCAAAGAAAAAACTACATAACTGGCAGTGATGCTAGCGGTATATGTGGAATGTCTAAGTGGCGTACCCCTGTGCAAATCTGGCTAGAGAAGACAAACCGCATGGAGGCCGAAGACATATCCCACCTCGATCACATCAAATTCGGCAACTACATGGAAGACGGTGTAGCGGATTGGTTCGTAGCTGAAACTGGCAAAAAACTTAAGCCGAAAAGCAACACAATGATAGTGCATCCAGAGCATAAATGGATGTCTGGCAACCTAGATTTCGAGATTGACGGCGAGAACGCAATATTAGAATGCAAAACTGCGTTGCGCGATACAGAGTGGGGCGAAGGTTCTGACGATATCCCTCGTGAATATTTACTACAGGTAGCGCACTACTGCGCGGTGGGTAATTTTGACAGAGCCTATATAGCGGTCGTGTTTGTAATGAAAAGGCAAATGCGAGTGTACACATACGAGCGCAATGTGGATCTAGAAGTAAAGCTGATTGCCAAAGAACAAGCCTTCTGGAACAACCATATAGTGGCCGATGTGCAACCAGAACCGACTACAGAAAAAGATATAGACACGCTGTTTAGTGTCCCTGCGACAACAGCCTCATACGCAAGCGTAGAGCAAGAAGAACTAGTCAAACAATATGCACAACTTAAGGCCAGCATTAAAGCGAGCGAGGACAAGATGGAATTAGTACGCGACTCCATTTGCGCCTACATGAAAGACAGCGAGTTACTGCTAACTACGTCCGGCGAGTCCCTAATTAGGTGGAAGTTTAAAAAGGGTTCACGTCTTTTTGACAAGGCCAGGTTTACAGAAGAAAACCCAGAGCTGGCAGCCAAGTATATAAAGATTGGTGCAGCAGGTAGAAATTTTAGTGTAACAATGAAAGGTAAAGGGGACTCATAATGAAGATTCACAGCAAGTCAAAAGAAGAGATAGGAAAATTAGCATTAGCCCTTTCAAAATTTCAGGGTGAGATTGTTGACGTATTTAAAGCTAAAAAAGGTTACGGCTATAACTACGCAGAACTTACAAGCATTTTAAAGATATCCAGGCCACTCCTGGTTAAGTATGAGCTGTCAGTAACCCAGTCGTGCGGTAATCCTTTGAAAGGAAACGGCGATGTAGATTATGACGCTGTCAATGTTCACACAAAACTTATGCACTCATCTGGCCAAAGCGTAGTGTCTACTTTAGCTATGCGAGTCACTCCAATGAAAGGGCTGCTTATTGCGCAAGTCGCAGGATTGGTACTCACTTATTGTCGCAGATATTCATATTCATCAATATTAGGAATATCTCAAACTGACGAACTAGACGACGAAAAAATAGAGCCTGATGAACCACTAGAACCAACAACAACACAGGTTGAGGCAGTGCAAAACTTAATTCATGCGAAAGGGATGCAGAGTAAGATCCCAGGTTGGTTAGAACATTTCAATGTTGAAACCCTGGATGGCTTGACAGAAGAACAAGCGATAGCCCTGACACGTTCGATAAACAAGTACAAAAAGGCCGATGATTTAGCAGCGAAACTTTAACAAGGAGATAGTATATGAGTAAGGGTGTAAACAAAGTGATAATAATTGGCAACCTAGGTAATGACCCAGACTTGCGCAACGAAGGTTCTATCGTAAACATAAGCGTTGCAACATCTGAAAGCTGGACAGACAAGCGCACCAATGAGAAGCAAGAGCGCACTGAGTGGCACCGTGTGGTGTTCTTTGGCAAGCTTGCTGAGATTGCTGGCAGGTATCTAAAGAAAGGCTCTAAGGTCTATGTAGAAGGCTCTCTGCGCACCAACAAATGGACAGACAAAGATGGTACAGAAAAGTACAGCACTGACATTATCGCGGCTAACATGCAAATGCTAGACAGCGCAAAAAGGCCAGAGGCTAAGGCTGAACCTCAGTTAGACGTACCATTTGATGATTCTATACCTTTCTAAGTTGCTCGACTAACCAAGGATACACATGACAAGAAAAGATGATGTGTTTGCCGCCGCTGACATAATTGCAGCGGAGGGGCAAATGCCCAGCATATTAACAGTGCGTAGTTTGCTGGGGGACAGAGGTAGTGAGTCTACAATTTGCAGGCACCTGCGATTATGGAAGTCTGCGTTATTGCTGAAAAACGCCTCAACCAACGCTGAGATTGACTCACTGATTGAGGCCAACATTAGGCTCAAGGCTATGTTCCGCAGTGCTTTTAGCAACTCTACCGACAAAGCAGGGGACGCGGAATCAGTTGCAGAAATGGTAAAAAGCTATTGTCCCAAGCCGGAGACTAGTGCTAGCATTTTGTAAATAAAGTAATTAAGGGATTCAGGTTATGGAAGATTATATCTACGCTGACATGTCAGAGCGTGGCCATGTGTTAGCTGGTGATGGGGCGGCAGTAATTAAAACCACCGTCGAGGATTGTTTGAGGTGGGTTAGGTGGCAGACAAGTAAGTACCATAACCATACGGCCATTGCCTTGGATTTTGGCAAACGTGGCACCAGCAAGTTTTTTCCGCTCTCATTGCTATCTTGCATGCTAGAAGTAGACGAACGATTTACGCCATTCTTAGAGGCAACGGAGGTGCATTAATGATAACTGATTATTTAATTGTAACCTCTGAGACTGAAAGAGGGTTGCAAGAGCTGGTTCTTGAAAATATAAAGGACTGGGGTTGGCAGCCTATCGGCGGCGTGCATTCTGTGTACTGGGTTTCTGAACCCAGTGACGAGCTACAATGGGATTGGACGCAAGCAATGGTTAAGTATGAATAAATGGGTTAAGGAGCGGACATGTCACAGATGTGGTGTGAAAGTTATTGATTATGGATTATGTTCAAAATGCAGTGCTATTTTAGACGAGCAAATGGCCACCAGGAGGGTAAGTGATGACAGAGAGTGAAGTAAGAGAAAATATTGCGCATCTCGGTGAGGTATTTTATCAAGAGCTTAAAAATTTAATCACGCACCTGGATGAACGCAGCGAGAGGGCGAAGTCACGGCTTTTGTTTGCCGGAGTGCTTGCTGTTACTGGGGCCGCATGCGCCGAATTGGTGGTGGAAAAGCGGGAGAGTTTAGACGTGGCATTGAAGGTTGTAACTGAGACAATGAGGGCAGCCACACTGAGGAAGTGGGGCTTAACAGAAGAATTAAATGATTGAAGAGTTTGAAGGGTAAACTACAAGCGTTCATCAGTGGCTATGCATTAGCGAGAGTTAAAGAATGATAAAAAAATACGGTGGTCGTCCATACTCTCCTGGCTTTAGAACTATTGACGGCGTGCGGATGCAAAGCGATTATGTGTTTAGCTACAATGGGGAGGATGCTTATGAGACAGAGCACTTCCCTGTTATAAAGGCCAAGCCGTTACCTCTGGCACATCAAGAACGAAAGATTAATGAGTATATGAGTCATGTAATGTGGCAGTCTATACTAGGTTCGGAGGATTAAAGAATGAGTATATATTTATGTTGTTGTTATGTGTTTGTGGTTGTTGTGTTGGGTGCGGTGATACTGTGGAGGTGATGGGGTGAGTGAATGCACTAACGAATGTTGGGATGAGGGTGAACAACAAGTAGAAGATCTATGCCCACACTGTCAAGGCTACGTTGATAGTATAGAGGCTGAAGCTAGGCGTGAATACAAGGTGTCACCTGAGTACTGGGCTTGGCATAAGAAAAGACATGAGGAATTGGCAGATGACTGAAGAATTACATGACTGACCCTAAGTTCTGGGAAGAATTAAAAAAGTTTTACAATCCTCCTTGCACTGATTTAGATTTAGCAGTAGACCTGGCATACAAGTGCATGTTTTTTGGTGGGGCATGCAATGCTATGGTTAAATTAATTGAGGGTATGAAATGAAAAAATTAGATAAAGAACAGGCTGACTACATAGTAAACATCTTGAACGCTAAAGCTTTTGATTTGCACGGTGTAAATAGCAATACAAAAAGCATCTCCAAAGGATTTACCCATGCCGCTGTGGTTGAGCTTATAGACGATTGTGTTAAAAAAGAATTTCCTGCTTTTGATATTGAGACAGCTGGTGGCCACATATTCACATCTTATGATTCTGATAAGTTTGTTGATATAAATGATGAGCATACATTTAATCATGAGGAGTTCAAGATTTTCACTGCGCACTGCCAGGAAATAGTTGAATGGATAAAGGATGAAGAAAATGAGTGATGATACAAAAGATCCTAACGGTTCAGAAAAAGACCACGCAATGATAGTTAAGATAACTAGAGACATGACGCAGTGCTGGGCTAACACAGTCAATGACATGCTGCCAAACTGCGACGAGGCAATCGAAGTGTGGAATGAAAGAGCATGTTAAGTGAGATAATGGTGTGGAGCTTAATTGCTCAAGCGTTTGTAATTGGCTACACGGAATTTCACTGGGCTTCTATTGTTGCATTTATAGTATGTTCCTTTGCTAGAGCGAGCATGAAATGACTGAAGAATTAAAGCCGTGTCCCAAGTGTCACTCTGAGTTTGTGGGAGGATATGAAGACAAGTCAGAAAGATGGTCACTCATTTCATGTTTTGACTGTGGGATAGAGCTGAATTCTTACGTGCACTTGAAGGATGCAATTGAGGAGTGGAATGAAAGAGAATGATTCTCAAGAGGGTTAAATACTTAATGAAGCAATTTGCAAACAAAGACTTCCGCCAGTCATATGTTGACACGCATACGCGAGGCTTTCTGGCCTCACAAGTGAGAGCGCTACGGGGCGGTATGTCTCAAAAAGAATTTGCAAAAAAACTTGGGACTACGCAGAGTGTCGTGTCTAGATATGAAAACCCTGGTTACGGCAGCGTTACATTGAACACATTACTAGCAATTGCATTTAAGTTGGATATAGCTCTTGTAGTTAGGTTTGCAGACTACCCAGATTTCCTGCGTGTCTCTACTCTAGTTTCAGAAGAAGCGTTGACACCGGAAGAATATAAGGATAGTGACTTTGGAGTTTTATATTCGGATAAATGGAGCAAGATAGATGACTGAAGAGCTCAAACCGTGTGCGTACTGCGGCAGCCCTCATATATGGTTTGGATTCGGTGTTGAATCTGATACCAAAGAGTGTTTTTTTGAAATAAGATGCTCCGGCGAAGACTGTGGGATCACGATGAGGTGGGCTACACGCTTTAAGTCGCCGCCGAAAGTATGCGAATTGATGACGCAGGCATGGAACACAAGAAACGACTGTAGTACATAACATGTAATATTACGTATCAATGCTTTAAAAAGATTAATATTAAGCATGGGTTTATACCCACGGTAATCACCCTTATCGTGGGTTACTATTAAATGTTGAGCATTTGCTCTACTTCTAAATCGTAATCTACGGAATGATAAGAATTGGCCTGTGACTCAATCCTTTGAGACTGACTGTACCTGTGACCCGAAACAGTAGCCGCAACCACAATCATAAACAGACCAATCAAAATAGTAATACGGTCAGGGAGGTCGACTCGCATTTGATACCTCCATGTATCTACTTAAACATAATACATATACAAAATAAAAGCCAAACTTAATTTGATTTATTCAATAGATTTATTTGTATACCCGATTTAACCAGCCGCGCAAAAACACCTTCCGACTAATGTCTGCATTGACAAGGGCAACATATCGCCAAGCACCTTCTACCTTTAATGCCGCAAGTAGAGCACATGAGCTAGCTTCGTTAACTTCTCTTAGTGTGTTTCTACCTATGATGCCGTCCAGTTCTAGCTCTGCACCACTAGCAGCCCTAACAGCGCTCTGTAGACACTTGTTAGCTCTGAGCTGCCCCATATTGACACACATGTCGAAAACCTTATTTGCCACCTCTTGGGATTCAATCTTGCAATATCTGTTAGCGACCCAGAAATGTTCGATGTAAATCTTACCAGCCTCTAAGAGCGTTAGATCCTTAATGGTATCCTCTGTGGCCTCTGGATTTATAGTCTTTAAGAACCTTAAACTAATGCCAAAATTAGTTGCGCCACCAGGGTCAGAGGGGTGGTTTACATACCCCCCCTCATTCTCCAGTGTCAGCTCTACTGCATCTAAGAAACTAGCCAAGATTAGCTTTTCCAAGGAGTAGCAATTTGTCGCGAGCTTCGAGCAACCTGCCGAGGATTATGTTATGCTCGCCAGCGGTACGATTTGACTCAGTTTCTAACTGCTGGACTCGTAACTCCGCTTGCTCTAGCTCTGTCAGCTCTACAACTTCTTGTTCGCTCATGGCCTGTTCCTTCAACCTATATATTAAACATAAGTATAGCTTTATCGGATAGCGTTAAGCTACCTTTTCTAATGTTACTGTAACAACCAAAGACCCAGCGGTGTAGTCAGTTGCACCACCAGAGTAGCTGAACACAACGTCTGCTGCTGCTGCTGTGCTAACATTCATAGCCGCAGATGCAGGGAAAGGTGTAGCTGTATCGCCCCATCTTGAGTTTACTAAGGTTTGCATGCTTGCGGCAGGAACTACCGAATACACAGTTGTGCCGTCAGTAACCTGGCCAAGTCTATCGCCGCCGCCACCTGAGAAATCTGTGCCGCCAGAGTTAACCATTACTTCTAGGATCTTATATTGGTCTGTACCAGCAGATGCCTGAATAATAACTTCACCAGCAGTAGCTAATGCAGCTTGGCCAACAGTAATATTCTTCACAATGATGTTAGCGCCAGGTTCACTTAGAACTAAACTTGAAGTTAAGAAAGAACCAGTTGAACCTACATTAGGAACTGTCATTACTTGGTTTTGCAAAATATCAGCATTAGTGATGTCTAAGTCAAAATCGCCAGTGTTGTTGGCAGCAAGTAAACTTATGCTACCTTTTGCAGCAGTTGTAGAAAATGCTGTAAGTTTACCAGCAAAACCACCTGCAACCGCACCAGATGTAACCACTCCAGCAGTGGCAGTTAAACTAGTGGTAGCTGTGATTGCGCCAGTATTTATAAAGCTACCAGTGTTAACAATGTTTGCACCAGCACCAGCTAATGCGCCAACGGTATCTGTAGCGTAAACAATTTGGTTGGCAACTGTAGGCAATGCTACTGGGCTAGATGCAGCAGCGGATTGCAGAGAAGCGTTTACGCCGTCTGCGCTTACACTAACTTGTAGGATTGATGATTTAAAATCGCTTGTGTACACTATGGCCATTTGTTTATCAGAAAAAATATTTCCATAAAGTGCCTTGGCTGTATCTAAGTAACCAGCAACAAGAACTGTTGCAAGTAAATCGTTTGTGTTTATATATAACAAGCTAGGAACTGCATCAGCTAGTCCGGTCACTGGGTATGATATGTTTAAAATTGACATTTTTAACTCCTTTTAAAAATTAATTACTTCTTTTTGGCCTTGGCCTTGGGCTTGGGTTTGGACTCGTCACGACTAGCTTTCTTTTCCATTCCAACTTCGCCATATGCAGTGCCGACAGCGCGCTTTTTTGAATATCCAGCTTTTTCCTATGTTGCTGGGTTTAAATATATCCAGTTGCCTACCACGAAGGAATGCGCTTGTGCGATATCAGTCGTTAGAGTACTGGGGGTACTAGCCGCGCTGTTTAATAAAGTGAATGCACTATTGGCCATTAGGTTACTCCATGTTTTAGCTTGAGCCTGACAATCTTCGCGTCAATCTCTTCAACTTGTGTTTTGTCTGATGTTTTGACGAATTGAAACAATGCGTCAATCTTGTCAGAAACACTAGGCAGCTCTGGGTTGTTGTTAAATGCTTGCTGTCTTGCCAGGGCCTCGCGAACTGGAGCCTGTGCTTCAAATTCTGCGTCTGAAACATCCTTAACTATTACACCATTGATAACTCCGGCTTCATATGCGCGTATTGAATCATCTGCATCTTCAAGCCACGCCATAGTTGTAGCGACTGGGAATATCCTTGCTGACTTGTCGACAACTCGACCATCGAATATTAAATAAAACATTATGTAAACTCCCAAACTACTATTGTACCAGCACCACCCGCTCCACCGGCATTACTTGTTCCACCGCCTGAACCGCCTCCTCCGGATGTTCCATCGACCCCTGTTGCCGTACCGCCAGATCTACCGCCGCAACCAAAGTATGCATCTCCGCCTGAACCACCTGAACGACCACCACCACCGCCACCGCTGCCGTTTCTATTGTCGTCACCGCTTGATCCAACTCCGCCAGTTCCGCCTTGGGATGCCGCTGCCCCACCGTTGCTACCACCACCGCCGCCTGTGCAAGAATTATGTGAACCAAAACTGCTTGTGCCACCTGCGGAACCAGTTGTACTTCCTGCTCCAGCAGCTCCGGAGGCTCCGATGGTTATAGTTTCAGAAGCTATAGCCGATACATTAATGATTGAAGATGAATATCCACCTCCGCCGCCGCCGCCGCCGCTAGTGCCAGATCCCGTCCCACCGCCGCCACCGCCACCACCGCCAACCACAAATGTAATAACAGTATTAATTCCGGATGGTTTTGTCCAAGTTCCGCTGGCTCCGAATGTTTGCATAGAAGTGGGTATGCCTGAGCCAGCTCCGATTGAATTTGTAAATGCTGAATTTGCCAATTTAATCTCCTACTGAAATTTATATTTAATAATTACTATTCCGGAGCCGCCAGCGCCACCAGTTGTTGTACCGCCTCCGCTTGAGCCACCGCCGCCACTGCCAGTATTCACGGTAGCTGGTAAGCCATTGTCATTAGCAGCACCACCAGCACCGCCCCCAGCTGACCCAGTTCCAGCTGTGTCTCCGTTCTGTCCTGCTCCACCGCCGCCGCCAGCTCTATCTACAAGAGAGCCTGTAATTGTCGAGCTTGTGCCTGCTCCACCGTTACCGCCTGTGTCTGCAATAGCTGTAACACCTGCCCCAGATGAACCGCCGCCGCCGCCACCAGCAGAATCAATAGTGTTGAAGTTGCCACCACCATCATTACCGTAAGTGCCTCCTGTGCCGCCAGCTCGTAGTGTTGCACCAGCACCACCACCGCCACCAGAAGCTAACGCACTGGATACGCCAGCAGTATCATTACCTCCGCCACCAGCACCGCCAGCAGAAGATATGGAATTGAAAGAACTTGCGCTGCCCGTAGCGCCATCATTTACAGCAGGTGCGCCGCCTGCGCCGCCACCGCCAACAACAACACTGTACCCTGTTTCTGTCACAGTTAGACCTGTAGCAGCTCTGTAGCCGCCTGCGCCACCACCACCACCAACATTAGAGCCGCCACCACCACCGCCTCCAACAACTAAATATTCCACATTGTCGCCGTAAGTTGGGTCTGCTCCTAATTGGGTAACTGTGAAAGTTGCACCGGTAGTGAACGAGTGAACCTTATAATGACCCACTGTAGATGTAGTTCCGCCAGTTGCAGTCATATATAATGGAACTGATCTTGCAGAAAGTAATTGCGGCACTAATAATAAACCCATAATGATTCCTAAATTAAAGCCGTTGTGCCTTGAACAGTAAATCTTATTCCCTGGCCTGGCAGCGTTGAGCCAATCTGCGTAATCTTAAATGTAATTCTATCGCCAGATACAAAATCTTCTGTGCCGTCTGTTTTCAATACACCAGCAGTTAATGTTTGTGCAGTAGTTGCAAACTGTGGTTTCGTTGCATAAATAGTCGTACCGTTTTTTTCTATGTCTAAGATCAATGCGGCATCAGTTGGAGCAGTATCCGCATAACCTGCCTCGCCTGTAAACGAACCAGTACGAGCCATTACAAGCTCACCGTATGACTGCACTACTGCATTTGACTTAACGCCGTCTGCGTCAAAGCCTGCAACAAACCCAACGTCATATGGAGTAGATGCAACTGTTGCTATTACTTCCCCACGATACGGCAGCATCACAGCTTCAGTTGCAGCGGTTGCGACAAAAAGTGGCATGCTGACTTCGCCCACGGCTGACGGTTCAATTATAGTTGCAGCACCGCCAGTACCAAGAAAGCTAACTTCCCCTGCGGTAAGACCACTTAACCCAGTTGTAATGTAGCCGCCCATTTGCAGGGTGAAGCTAACAGTAGTTGAGATTGCAGATATGTAACCTACCTTCTCAGCAGTTGCAGCAGAGGCATTACTGGCAAGCGTCCAGACCGCACCGTTAAGGTAAACCCAATCGCCAGCCGAGAACGCATGAGTGACCACAACTGTTTGTATCATACTGTCGCCGGAAGAAGATGAGGCATCTACATAAGCTTTGACTGATTCGGATGTTGGTATGTTTAAAGCTGTAGCAGTTGCGAATGTATCGTCATCAATTACTCCATCAATTGATATTGTACCGCCAATATTTAGAGTAGTATCTAGAGTTGTTGCTCCTGTGACATCCAGGGTGCTGCCAACATCCACTGAACCTGGGGTTACAATTGTTGATGATAAGGTCAGATCCGGCGTAGTAGTTCCTGTTGC
>Ga0208646_1000540_pt1 | contig 23406 bp, 22 predicted proteins | sample AntAceMetag02UK8_FD_184762 | JGI IMG/M metagenome (GOLD analysis project Ga0208646, IMG submission 184762) | Saline lake microbial communities from Ace Lake, Antarctica - Antarctic Ace Lake Metagenome 02UK8 (SPAdes) (version 2) | ecosystem: Environmental > Aquatic > Non-marine Saline and... | reverse complement strand
CCCCAGAAGATGTGGAAACAAGATTAGATCAGATGAACACAAGGCATCTAAAAAGACAACAAGATATCGATAGAAACTACAAAAAAGAGCAAGAAACTTAACTTCGTAAAGTAGAATTAATAAGAGGAACTGAATTGCCACCAAAAAACCAAAACGGCAGCCTGTAGATGAGAAATCTTTAAACTTGCAGACGTAATGAACGAAGATTCAAATAGTTCTTGTAAATGAAAAATAGCCTGAATTCTCTAAATTAAAAGATTCTAAAGTGAAATTATACTTTTCTTAGAGACACTATGTAAGAGGTGTGTCTTTCTAGCGTTTTTGGCAAAGCTTTAATATGGCTTCATTTTCAACTTGATTGGGGATCATATGAAGAGAAGTCTTTTGGGTGACTGATTTTTGCGCAATGAATCATATGACATTAATAAAATGTGGCTTATTTCAGAGTTAATAACTTAGAATTCAAATAATTAAGAAATTGTCGGTAGTGCAAGCTCAACTTAATTTCAAGCTCGTAATTTTAATTTTCTTTTTCTACAGCTTTTAATATTCTTCCGTCTTCCAATTTCCATTCAGCTAGGCCGTTTGCACTTCGCCCCATCACTACGGCTGCCGCCGCAGAAGCGCTTGTAAAAAGAAAGTCTGAAGTGAAAACCAACACATTATTTTCGTGTATTATGATGCCATCGTTGATCAAGGCATCTCGTAGTTTCATCCAGTTTTTAGGAAACGAATTTGTAATTGATTGTGCAATTTGAGATCCTTTAAGTACCACGAAACCTTCATTTGTAGATATTCCTTGAGCTTTAGCTCCCCGTGCAGCTTCGATAAAGAATTTTTCATTTTTGTCGTCAGAATTTGAGCCGACAGGTTCTCTTAGGCTTTCAAATATTTTATAACCCAAAGTATTTACTAAAAGTCTTATGTTCTCAATAAACTCTTCCATTTCAGCTTTATCAGGTTCTGATATTTTTGGAAGTGTAGGAATATTTGAATTATCTAATAAAAACCTATCTACAGTTATTGCGATTTCATACAATCTACTTTCAATGTACTTTATATGGGCCTTATTCAAGTTTTCATCCTTACTAACAAAAACGATAGCCTCGTTCCAAAAGTCTTTCTTGGAAAGGTGGTCATTCAGGCGTTTGAAAATACCTTCTGCCTCTCCAATGTATGCGATCTCTTTGGTCGATGATTTTCTGATTTCCCGAGTAGTATATAAACACCTGTTCCAGATAATTCTTCCCTGTCAGAAGAAATTTTTATTTGTTTTCGTGGAATTTTGAAAGCCTTTCCAGTCCAATTTGAGAGTTCACAAGAAAGTCTCCCATTTGGCTCTCCGTCTATTAAAAAAAGCTTGATTGTTTTACCGTGTTTGCCCATGTTCATCAAAAATATTCCTTTCACTCCACTTTCACCAAATCCACCTCATCAAAAAAGATATCATAGTTTGGCACTTCGATATTCATGCTGAGTACTTCGAAGGTGTTGTCTATTTTGAAAGTGACTAAGCCAAAGTCAAACCATGCATGGGTTTCATTCCAGTTGATTTTCCAAGTGTCGTTGTGCCAGTGCGTGAGTGTAGCACCGAGGGCTGGTGCATCTTCAAAAGAGAGTTGAAGGTTGTTGTCTGAGGTTTTGATCATCACTTTTCCATGCATTCCAGAATGATAGGTGCCAGCATATTTTTCAAAATCTAAAGACGGTTTTGACTTCTTGATTTTTGATTTTTTGAGTTCATCGATCCTCTCTTGTAATAGGTCTTTTTGGTCACTTTTTCTATTCAAAAACTCCTCAGACCAATCGCGAACATCCTCTTCAATAAATTCATTGACGATATATAAGCTCAAAGGAAATGTATTGCCTACCATGCTGTTAGTAAGCATCACAATGCCAAGGTTTTCATCGGGCAGCATCATCACTCGGGAATACATACCGTCATAACCACCACTATGGCCAACCATTAGGTTTCCATAATAATCGTTGAGCACCCAGCCCAATCCATAACCATTGAAATGGCGTCCGGGCACTGTTTCCTTCGCTTTTTGACTCAATACATGGCTGTTGTGCAAAGTCCAAGTAATGTTTTGTTGTGCGGGATTAAGTATGGTGTCTTCATCTACAATTCCATTCTTTAGGTGCATGATCATCCATTGTGACATGTCGTTGGCACTGGAAATAATACTACCCGCTGCGCCCATATTGTCCCAGTTAACCCAAGGAATGGCTTTCGTTTCTCCTTCAAAAGGTTTGTGCGGAATGGCGTAATTGCCTTCCGTTTTTAAGTCATTGGTACTAGTGATGGTGCGTGTCATTTGCAAAGGATCAAAAAATTGATTTTTTGCAAATTCATTCCATTCCTGACCAGTGATCCTTTTGATCACTTCCCCAGCGGTGATAAACATCAAGTTGGAGTAACCATAGCCACTTCTAAAAGGATAGGCCGGTTCTAGGTATTTGATCTTTTCGATCAAGTCATTGACGTCCAGCTTGGATTTGTACCACATCATATCCCCAGAAAAAGTACCTAATCCAGCTCTATGACTGAGCAGATCTGCGATGGTGATATTGTTGGAGACGTAATCATCGTAGAGTTCCAATTCGGGGATGTATTTCTTTACAGGATCGTTCCAATTTACTTTTCCTTCATCCACCAAAATGGCCAATGAGGAGGAAATGAAAGCTTTGGTATTGGAAGCGATAGCGAAGAGCGTATTTTCATCGACTTTGGCTGACCCGTTGATGTCTTTTAATCCGTATCCTTTTGCCAAAACAACTTTTCCATCTTTGACGATCGCTACGGACATGCCGGGAATGTCCCAGTCGGCAAGCGATTTGTTTAAATAAGAATCAATCTTTTCAAGATCTTGTGATTGTACAGAAAAAATAATAGCGAACAGCAGGAGTAGAATTGTTTCTTTTTTCATAATCTGAAAGTTGCTTAAATGTAGGTAAGGGAATGCTTAATTGATCTGTTAACCATTTTTCATTTTATATGAGAAATAAGGCTTTAATAAATTTATTTTAGCCCTAAATTATATTTTCTCTTGAGCGGGGACGGCTTGCGGACGCCCAATCTCCATGAACATACAGTTATTTTTTTTCTGAAATCTCGAACTAAAAAACGAATTATAACAACGAATAGTCAAAAGATTTCAAACTGCCAGGCGGAAGCGTCGCTATGCTCATACAGTGGAGTTTCAATTATTAATGAACTGATCTACCTTGGTTAGTCTTATTTTTTTCCTCATTAATTAAACTTAGGATTATATACAATCTAACAACGTTAGTCTTATAGTGTAGTGATAAACCATAAGGAGCTAGTCAATATTAATCCCGATATGGCGATGATTGTTTCCATTACCGTCCAGGTTTTAAAGGTTTGTTTTTCGGTCAATCCGAGATATCTATTGACCAACCAAAAGCCACTGTCATTGACATGTGACAAGATGGTGGCGCCAGAGGCGATGGCGATAACGAGTAAGGCTTTTTGAAATTCTGTGATTTCAGGTGTCAAAGTAGTAGAAACTACACCTGCCGCAGTAATCATTGCGACCGTCGCTGATCCTTGTAGTATCCGCACCAGCGCAGCGACTATAAAGGCAAAAAGGATCACATGGATGCCTAAATTGCTCATAACATTAGCAATCATTTGGCCAGAGCCAGTATCAATCAATACTTGCTTGAAAGCGCCACCTGCACCTGTAAGCAGAATAATGATTCCGGCTGGGGCTAAGGATTTACTATTGATTTCCAATAACTGCTCTTTGGTAAAGCCTCTTTTTATCCCTAAGAAATACCACGCCAGTATATTCGCGATAATCAATGCGGTAAACGGATGTCCGATGAGATCAATCAATGGAATGTTGAAACCATCAAAACTATTGCTCGCCGTGTTTAATAGAATCAATAGTATAGGAATAGCAATAATGGCCATGATAGCGGCCACAGGAGGTCTATTCTCCACACTTGGGGATTGCTCGATATAATCAGGCACGCCGACGAATATCTTATTTCCGATGTACTTGGAGAAAATAGGGCCACTGATAAATGCTGTCGGTAATCCAACGATGAGTCCTACGAGTATCACCCAGCCGAGATCAGCGTTGATTATTTCGGCAACTGCTACAGGGCCAGGCGTAGGTGGGATAAAACTATGAGTAATGGCTAGGCCTGCTAACAAAGGAAGCGCGTACAAGAGAAGCGACTTGCCGGAAGTTTTCTGTAAAGAATAAATGATAGGAGCGAGGATGATAAAAGCCACATCGAAGAACACGGGAATAGCAATGATAAAGCCGGCCGACATCAATGCCCAGTCAGCATTTTTCTCCCCAAATTTTTTCAATAGGAATCTTGCAATGGCTTCTGAGCCTCCTGAGTGTTCCAAAATAGAACCGAACAATGCACCAAGACCAACAACCGTAGCGACAAACCCAAGCGTATTGCCCATCCCGGAAGTAATGCTTTTGATCACTAAGTCTGGACTCATACCTGCCAATAACCCGACAGTCAAACTTGAAATGAGCAGCGCAAGGAATGCTTGTATTTTGAAATAAAGAATAAGTATTAACAGAATAGCTATTCCTCCAGAGATAGCTAGAATGAGGTTAATGTCCATGCTTTTTGATTTCTTCCAAAGCTGAATTTACTATATTTTCTACAGTGTCGGCTATGGATATGATATAGCCGGCTGTCGGTACTTCGAGCGTGTCGAATTGTGATCTCAATAGGCTTTCGGGCATAAAATGATCGGAGCGTTCTTGTAAGCGTTGATAAATGAGTTCAAAACTTCCCTGCAAATAAATGTAGGTGTTGTTCTCTCCTAAGATGCTACGATAACTGTTTTTCAATGCAGAACACGCCAGAACAGCTCCTTTATCATGCAGCCAATGGTCTATGTTATCAGCCAGAATTTTCAGCCAAGGTGCTCGGTCTTTATCATTTAAAGACTGACCTGATTTCATTTTTTCAATATTTGATACAGGGTGGAAATCGTCTGCATCGAAAAATGGAAGCATTAATTGTTCCGCTAGGAGTCTCCCTATCGTGCTTTTTCCAGATCCACTGACGCCCATGACTACAATTACCATTGATGAAAAGTAGTGGATTAATCTTAAAGGGCTAAAAATCAATGAATTTTTAAGAGTGGTCAGGACATAAAAAAAGGCAAATCCCGTAGAACTTACCTTCAACAATATTCAATATTTTATTAATACTGGTTAATTTTTACCTTTTCGGTAAACAACATAACTACTTCTTCATCATCTGAAGCATTGCTGAGTCTTTCTTCAAACTCAACCGTTTGTTGATTTCTGATGAAAAGCGCTATATTCAATATGTTAGCGTATTCTTCTTTCGCATTAGCTTCTTGCATGCGGCCTTTTCTAATACCTTTCTTGTAGTAGCGATCCAGCTTCTTTAAGCTATTGTAAATGTCGGGCTTGTCTATTAAGGTTCTTGCCGCAGTAGCTGTAACTGTTGAAGCCGCCTCCAAATACGTATAACTTTCTTTGAGTAGATAGACTTTTTTAGCAATATCGTCACCCAAAAAATGATCTCTTAACTTCGCTGGATTGATGCCAGACTCGTCCAATTTGGACTCCATATACCTAAACCTAAATTCCTCTTGTGCACTAGCAAAATACCCTGAAACCACTAGAACAAACAAAAATGCAATCCTCTTCATATGCTTTTAACTTTTGTTTACCTATTATTTAACTTTTGAGTCGCTCACTTAACGGCGATCTTATGAAGCAAAACTACCATCTAAAACCAAATTTTCGTCTATTGGTTTGACGAAATGTCATAAAACCGATTTATTCTTACAAATATTGCAATATAAAGCGCATGCCATACTTCGACGCTTCCAAATATTTAACTGAAGAGCGTATTGACTGTGAATTTATCAGACAGTTGACAAATACAAAATTAGACTGAATAGAATTCATGATTTTAGTAACAATTGATCAAAGATTGTAGTTTTTTTGTCCTGTGATCACTTTTCTTATTTTTCTTCCGTTTTTACTATTCTTTGTAGTGATCGCTGTTTACGGTGAGCGGAAGATTTCTGCATTTGTCCAAACTAGGGTTGGACCGATAGAGGTTGGGCCTTTTGGACTATTTCAAACTATAGCTGATCTATTGAAAATGCTACAAAAAGAGGATATCCGTCCTTTTGCCATTGATAAATTTCTTTTTCTTATTGCGCCACTCATTGTCTTTGCCTCAGTTTTTACGGGATACAGCGTGCTACCCATCACCCAAGGTATAGCGGGTAGTGAAATAAGTACTGGTGTTTTCTTCTTGTTAGGGGTGATTTCTTTAGATGTTTTGGGAATTTTAATGGCTGGTTGGGGATCTAATAATAAGTTTTCAGTGCTTGGAGCCATGAGATCTGTTGCACAAATCGTTTCCTATGAAATTCCTCTTGGGCTCAGTATACTAGCGGTGGTTATGCTTGCAGGCACATTGAATTTGCAAGAAATATCAGTACTACAAGGAGTTCAAAGTGAGTCTCCGGCTTATTTCCTAGGTATTCATTCGTTGGAAGTAACCGATATTGGAGGCATACTCACTTGGAATATATTTCAGATGCCAATTTTGTTTGTGGCCTTCGTTATATTTTTCATTTCCAGCTTGGCAGAAGCTAACCGTGTTCCTTTTGACTTACCAGAATCAGAATCAGAGCTAATAGGAGGGTACCATACCGAGTATTCCGGTTTTCGTTGGGGACTATTTATGTTGGCCGAATACGGAATGATGCTATTGGTATCCTTCCTAGCGGCAATACTCTTTTTTGGCAGTTGGCAGTCACCTTTACCTAATGTAGGCTCATTTACACTGGGCGATTGGACGAATGGAGTCGTTTGGGGAATTTTTTGGCTATTTTTAAAAGCCATGTTTTTTATTGTACTACAAATGATGGTACGCTGGACATATCCAAGATTGCGTGTTGACCAGTTGATGACTTTATCTTGGAAATATTTAATACCAATTTCAATTTTTGTTTTATTTATTGTAGGTATTTGGAAACTTGCACTTGTATGAAAGATTATTTTCGACATATCGCCTTGGCTATTAGCACATCCTTATCAGGTTTAAGGTTGACTTTTAAGTATCTTTTTGAAGCAAGGGAAAAGAGAAAGCCAATAGGTGTAGCGGATGATAATTATTTTGAACAAGATAAGGGGATTGCCACCTTGCAATATCCATTTGAGTCCTTGCCTGTTCCTGATAATGGCAGATATAAACTCCATAATGAGATTGATGATTGTATAGTTTGTGACAAATGTGCTAAAGTTTGTCCTGTAGATTGTATTGAGATTGAGCCTGTAAGAGCAACAGAAGCAATTGGAAACACATCAGACGGGACGCCTAAAAGAATTTATGCCGCGAAGTTTGATATCGACATGGCAAAATGTTGTTTTTGTGGATTATGTACAACCGTATGTCCAACAGAATGCTTAACAATGACGAAGGCCTACGATTTTAGTACGTTTGATGTCAAGGACCATAACTATTCTTTTGCCGAAATGTCATTGGTGGAGATTGCACAAAAGAGAAATGAATTTGCGGAATTTCAGGCCAATAAAACGAAAGCCAAGGCCATAGGGGTGAATGATGCTTCTGGCGTTGCGGCAAAACCAAAAGTGGTTATCTCTAAACCGGTTACGGGAGTCAAACCTGTCGTTGGAAAACCGAAACCAGTATTTAGGCCAAAGCCCATGATTAGAAAAAAACCGTCAGATGATGGAGATAACTAAGCTGATCTTTTTCATATTATCCTCGATCCTCGTCATTGCTGTTGGTTACATCATGTTCTCAAAGGATATTCTAAGAACGTTGTTTGCTTTTGCACTTGTTGCCATTGCCCTAGCAGGTATTTATGTTTTACTAGCGGCTGAGCTGGTAGCAGTGATTCAATTGATGATTTATGCCGGAGGTATAGTGGTGATCATGGTTTTTGGAATAATGCTAACAAAAGAGATTTCAGAAAATAAAGAGAATAGTGGGTCACATCAAGTTTTTCCTGCGGCATTAATTTTTTTAATCGTTCTTCTATCTGGATGTTATATGGTTTTTCACTCTTCGCTTAAATGGAGTGCCGCCGAGATGCCAGATGATTTGGTTAAGAAAACGGGGGAGCTGTTTCTTACAGATCATTTGCTAGCTTTTGAATTAGTGGCATTTTTGCTTTTAGTTGTATTGGTGGGTGCTTCATTTGTGGCCCAAATAGCTAAACTAGGTCGAAGATGAAGTTAGAAGCGTTCTTATATCTATCCGTTTTTTTATTCGCTAGTGGCCTGACGATAATATTGGTAAAGAAGAATGCGGTTTTAGTACTTATAGGAATAGAGCTTATTCTTAATTCTGCAAACCTTAACCTTGTTGCTTTTTCAAAGTTTGACCCGAGTATTTCAGGTCAAATGTTCGCTATATTTAGTATCGTTCTAGCGGCTGGGGAAATAGCTATTGGATTGGCCATTCTTATTAATGTTTATAAAAGTTATCTGACAACCAATGTTGGTGAAATTGACCATCTAAAACATTAATGCAAGTTACTGGAGCATACATATTGGCCTTGACTTTTCTGCCTATCATAGGTGGGATCATCGCTTATGGGGTGAAAAAGGAATGGTGCCTTCAAGTGAATGCAATTTTCGTGTTTGTTTCGTTACTTGGAGCTTTTGGATTAATAGGCTTGGTACACGATGAAAGTTTTATTGCGTCACGGCAATGGGTTGATCACTACACGCTCCAGATCAACGTCGATAGACTCGCCGCTCTTTTGATTACGCTCGTTTATTTTATTGCGTTTCTGGTTCTAGTTTTTTCCGTTCATTATATGCGTGGGGAGGATGGCGTACGAAGATATGGCTTGAAGTTAGGCTTTTTTATAAGCTCAATGGTTGGGTTGCTTATCGCGGATTCGTTCATACTGTTGTTTTTATTTTGGGAATTGGTCGGGTTCTCTTCCTTTCTATTGATTGGCTATTGGTATTATGATAAGGATAAGGCACAGTCGGCCAAACAGTCATTCATGATCAATCGAGTGGCGGATGCCTTTTTATTAGTAGGTATTATCTTGCTCATGATCAAGGGAGATCAATCCATGTCAGAGATTAAAGAGCCCTTAGATTTTTCGACTGGATTATTTTTAGTTTTTGGTGCATTTGGAAAATCAGCACAACTGCCATTTTCTGGATGGTTGCCAAAGGCCATGGCAGGACCAACGCCAGTTTCAGCGTTAATACATGCTGCCACTATGGTCACGGCTGGAGTTTATTTACTTATAAGGCTATCTCCATTCATCCCCGAACCACTCAAATTCATTATTGCGATCATAGGAGCAGGAACTGCGTTTTATGCAGCTTTTTCTGCCTTAGCACAATATGACATAAAAAGTGTGCTGGCTTATTCCACAATATCTCAATTGGGTTATATGATGATTGGGATCGGTGTTGGCGCAACTAGTTCCGCGGCTTTTCACTTGTGGACACATGCTTTTTTTAAGGCGGGCTTATTTATGTCGGCCGGTAGTGTAATTATTTATATGCATCATGTTTTTGGGCATCAATACGATTCACAGGATATGAGAAACATGGGTGGTCTGAAAAGGTTTTTGCCCGCGACTTTTATCGTGCACACGATATGCAGTCTATCACTTGCTGGATTACCATTTTTTTCTGGCTTCATGTCGAAAGGGGGAATTCTTGCAGGATCTGTGCATTGGGCTCAAAGCTATGGAGACATGGGTTTTATATGGGCCTACTTCGTTCCGGTTTTGGCATTCCTCACCGCTTTATTGACACCAATATATATTGGTAGACAGCTTTTTTTGGTCTATTGGAATAAAACAAATTTGCCAATATGGATTACGGGATTTAACCAATCATTATGGGTAAAACTCCCAATCTTCCTATTGGCTATTTTCAGTGTATGGATTTTCTTTGGGTTAAATCCTCTCGACAGCAATGGCTGGTATTTAAAAGATTATGTCTTGGCTGGTGTCGAAGTAATAACCGTTCCTTTTAAAGTGACTGTTATTTCTGAAATAGCGGCTGCATTGCTGGTTATTGTAGGGCTGCTTATTGCTTATTTCATCTATGGTCGTGGAGTTGTTTTTTCTATAGATCAAAAGAGAAACTTTTTCATACAATTTGCCCATCAAGGATGGTTTTTATCGACCAGCTATCAGGCTATTTCTACTTCATATTTAGCAATATGTCAAAGCCTAGCAAAGATTGATGAACGAATAATAGATCATTCCATTGATTTGTTTGCCATTACAATGGTGATGCTCTCAAGATCAATGGGTTGGATGGATAGGTTTATCGTTGATGGAATTGTTGGGTTTTCTGCTAAATTCGCGTCAACAATGGGTACAGTACTTAGCAGACTTCAATCGAGGGGTATTCAATCACAAATACTCTACTTGTTAATATTATTGACTGGTATAATATCCTGGATTCTATTCCTATGAGTTTAATTAGCCTCATCATATTCTGTCCATTAGCTGCTGCCGGAATTATCCTATGTATTCCTAATTCTTTCGATAAGGTTTTTAAATGGATTGCGCTTTTTGCTACGGGTATTCAATTAGCAGCCAGTATTGTTCTCCTTTATGGTTTTAACCAAAATCGTTTAGCCGATTCATGGGGTGAAATCTTTCAATACGTAGAGAAAAAGCAATGGATTTTGATTGATTTAGGCAGTTTAGGCTGGTTATCAGCAGAATATCATGTCGGGGTAGATGGCTTAAGCATTTGGCTGGTTGTTTTGAGTGGTTTATTGCTTTTTATCGGTGTATTGTCATCGTGGAAGGTGAAAAGTCGAGCCAAAGGGTATTTTTTCCTATATCTGATATTGAGCTGTACAGTTGTCGGCTGTTTTGTCGCTCTTGACTTATTGTTATTTTATGTTTTCTTCGAATTTATGCTTTTACCGATGTTTTTTCTCATTGGTATTTGGGGAGGAATACGTAGGACATACGCTTCGATTAAATTTTTTCTATTCACGCTACTAGGGTCCCTCTTCATTCTTGTTGTTTTCATTGGACTTTATTTGTCAGTGTCCGATACAGGCCTTTCAGAAGAGTTGTCAGCACAAACTGGCATTGAAGAAGTAGTCCATACCTTCAATATGGTCACCATCTTAGATGGTAATTATGATATTGATGGACTACTCACACCAAACGAAGGGTTTGATGTTGGAGGTATGCCGCTTAGGTATTGGGCTTTTATTTTCTTAGTTATTGGCTTTGCTATTAAACTACCGCTCGTGCCTGTTCATACTTGGCTACCGGACGCTCATGTAGAAGCACCGACTGCTATTTCTGTTTTGCTCGCTGGAATCTTACTAAAAATTGGCGGCTATGGTCTTTTTAGAGTTGCCTACTCCATGTTTCCTGAAGGAGCCATATATTTTGCTCAACACATCGCCATTTTTGGATTAGTTTCAATTATTTATGGAGGCATGAATGCAATGGCACAAGGCGACTTAAAGCGCATGATCGCCTATTCATCCATCTCACATATGGGGTTTGTTGTACTAGGATTGGCCGCATTAACCACAGAAGGACTAAATGGATCCATGTTTCAAATGATATCCCATGGGCTCATATCTGCAGCTTTGTTTTTGATAGTTGGCGTTTATTATGATCGCACACGTGATCGAAAGATAGAAAATGCAAGTGGCTTGGCGATTCGTGTACCGAATTATACTTTTTTTACTGCTTTGTTCTTTTTTGCCTCTCTGGGCTTACCGGGTATGTCGGGTTTTGTAGGGGAGCTGTTTGTTCTATTAGGCGCAATTGGCTCAGAAAATAGTAATGGGCTCGTGCCTTCATGGATTGGTATAGTTGCTGTACTTGGTATAATTATATCAGCAGCATATTATCTATGGGCGTTCCAAAGAATGTTCATGGGAAGGTTTTGGCTTAGGAAACCAGAATGGGAAGAAGCCTTGCATGATCTTACGATAAGAGAATGGATCATGCTTTTGCCTCTCGGCATTTTAGTGATATTTCTTGGACTTTTCCCAAATGTAATTTTTGATGTGATGAGCGAAACTGTTCATTTTTTCGCTGATTTTGTATTGACTAAAGGCGCAGAATATGCGCCAAAATAGCTGATGAGCGAGCAGTTATACCAAATATTCAACGACCTCAATCTTCTCAAGGCGGAGGCTGCTCTTATACTAGCGACCGTTGTTTTTTTAGTGATAGGGTTGATGACATACTCTCGCTCGATTATTAAAATATTATATATCGCCTGCCTTGTTACATTTATTGTTTTTCAGGAAGGAATAGCCATTGATAGTTCGCTCATTTTTGACGGTATTTATAAAATAGGTTCACTAGAATCGTTTTATAAATTGCTCTTTGTCATATTTAGCGCATTCCTTGTTTTCTACCCATCAGAAAAAAAACAAGGAGTCGAATTTTATTTTCTTTTGCTTGCAATTGTTGTCGGATCTATATTCATGATCTCGGCAAATCAGCTACTCTTGTTTTATCTCGCCATTGAGCTAACAAGTTTCGCTTCTTACCTAATAGTTAGCCTTGGAAGTGGGACAAGAGTTTATGAAGGGAGTTTGAAATATTTGATTTTCGGAGGCACTTCATCGGCTGTCATGCTTTATGGAATGTCCATTGTTTATGGTTACCAAGGAACATTGATCCTCACTGACTTCACTTATTTTGGAAGTGAATCATTTTACTTATTTGGATTGCTTACGGCATTTGCAGGCTTGTTTTTCAAAGTAAGTATTTTTCCATTTCATATCTGGGTTCCTTCGACTTATCAAGAAGGGCCAAATGCTGCCATTTCATTAATCGCCACTGTTCCCAAGTTATCTGGCTTTTTGGTTATCATTCATTGGATCGAATCTGTCCACTTTTTTTCTTATGAGTGGGGTAGACCATTGCTCGTAGTGTTGGCTGCATCTACCATCAGCATTGGAGTATTGGTTGCATTGAGACAGCAAAATGCAAAGAGGTTAATCGCCTACGGCGCTATTGCACATTCAGGTTTTTTGATGTGCATGATTTTATTACCAAATAATATGGGGCTGAATGCCTTTCTCTGGTATTCAATAATATACGCCATCACTAATCTGGGAGCATTTATGATGGTGAGCATTTTTGAAAGTAAATCGATTATTGAATTGAGCGATTATGATGGCTTAGGTACAAAAAATGTTTGGCTCGGTACAATCTTTACTGTAATATTAGTTGCATTAATTGGGCTTCCACCAACCTTAGGTTTTAATGCGAAGCTTTATATGATGTCTTCATTACTAAGCTACGTTCAAATTCACAATGATATTTGGATTCTTTTGTTGTTTATAATAACGGCATTGTCTACTGTCATTTCACTTTTTTTCTATTTGAAAGTGCCTTATAATATGTTTTTAAAATCATCGAATGAAGTCTCTGTCAATACCAGTTTCATTGAAAAAATAGTAGCAACTATTTTTTCAATGCTTTTGTTATTGGGATTCTTATTCCCTGATTTCTTGATTAACATCATTGATAATATTAAATTGAATTGATCTTCTCCATTTCCTATGAGTGATTCTATCAAACACGAGTGTGGTGTTGCCATGCTTAGACTAAGAAAACCGGTTCAATATTATATTGATAAGTACGGTACCCCTACGTTCGCAGCGAAAAAAATGTACATTCTGATGCAGAAACAGCACAATCGGGGGCAGGATGGTGTTGGTATAGCCAATATCAAATTGGATATGCCGGCAGGAACTAGATATATCAGCCGGTACAGAACAATCAATGGCAAACCTATTGATGAAATATTTGATAAAATAAGTCGGAAATACGCTAAAGCAAAGAAAGAAGGCAAGGAGAAATACTATGATGCAGAGTGGATGAAAAGCAACACTGCATTTTCAGGTGAGCTATGGATGGGGCATCTCCGCTATGGTACTCATGGGAAAAATAATATTGAGAGCTGTCATCCATTTCTGAGACAAAATAACTGGCGTAGTAGAAACTTAGTTGTCGCTGGGAATTTCAACATGACCAATGTTGATGAGCTTTTCAATAAGCTAGTATCACTTGGACAGCATCCAAAAGAGGTCGTTGATACAGTCACAGTAATGGAGAAAATTGGACATTTTCTAGATGAAGAAAATCAAGAAATATTTGATAAATATAAAAACGCAGTTAGCAACAATGAAGCGACTGAGTTGATTGAGCAAGAACTCAATTTGGCAAGAGTTTTGGAAAGAGCATGTCGAGATTTTGATGGTGGCTATACTATCACTGGCATGGTTGGACATGGAGCGGCTTTCGTGGCGCGTGACCCAAATGGCATCAGACCGGCATATTATTACTCAGATGATGAAGTCATTGTTGTGGCCTCTGAAAAGCCAGCAATAAAAACGGCCTTTAACTGTGATTATTCAGAGATAAAGGAAGTTAAGCCAGGACATGCATTAATATTTGATAAGGCTGGGAACTTTACAGAAGAACAGTTTATCGAGCCTCAAGAGAAAAAATCATGCTCTTTCGAACGTATATATTTCTCCAGAGGTTCAGATCCAGATATCTATAATGAAAGACGGAAGTTGGGTGAATTATTGATTCCTCAGGTCTTAAAAGCTGTTAATTCAGATCTTAAAAATACAGTCTTTAGTTATATACCAAACACTGCCGAAACTTCTTTTCTTGGCTTATTAAGGGGCATTGATAAGTATTTAATCAATCAGAGAAAGGATATTATTCTCGATATGAAACCTACTGCCGATTCATTAGAAGATATCCTTTCTTTTAGGCCTAGAGTGGAAAAATTGGTACTCAAGGATGCAAAGTTGAGAACCTTCATTACCGACGATGCGCATAGAGATGATCTTGTTGCGCACGTGTATGATACCACTTATGAGGTTATAAAAAAGAAGACTGATACCTTGGTGATCATAGATGATTCTATCGTTCGAGGAACAACATTAGAAAAAAGTATATTGATATTGCTTGACAAATTGGAGCCAAAGAAAATTGTGGTGGTTTCTTCGGCTCCACAAATACGTTTCCCTGATTGCTATGGTATAGATATGAGTAAGATGAAGGAGTTCGTCGCTTTTCGAGCCGTTCTTGTTTTGCTAGAGGAGCATGGGAAGTCTTATTTACCTGAGGAGGTGCTAGAGAAGTGTTTGGCGCATAATGATGATGACAATCCTAGGAACTTTGTGAAAGACTTATATGAGCCTTTTACATATGAGGAAGTTTCGGCTAAAATTACAGATATCGTTCGGCCAGAAGGAATGACAGCAGAGCTAGAAGTGGTTTATCAAACCGTTGAGAACCTTCATAAAGCCTGTCCAAATCATGTGGGAGATTGGTATTTCACAGGTGATTATCCAACAAGAGGTGGGAATCGTGTTGTCAATAAGGCATTCGTTAATTTCATGGAAGGCATAGAGGTCAGGGCATATTGATGTTATAATCGGAATAAACTATAGGTATTTGATTGAAAAGTGTAATAATAACGCCCTCTAAGGAAAATATACCCCGAAAAGTTTTGATAATCATATAAAGGATTTCAACTTTGATTTATCAATTCGCAATTGTAATTGATTTATAAAGAAGCATGGAGAGACAGGCTCGAAGAAATGCTAGCAACCATCGATAAAAGAAAGGTGCTAAATCCTGATTCCAAATTTGGAAGAATATGAATTGATACCAAATGAAACTAACTAACAAAAATTCAAGGATTACCTTTTTGCAAATCTCGAACAAGGAGATTTTGTGTTGTTGTTGTTGCTAATAAATCCTTATTAGTTTTTCAACATCAATAACCGGTAACATGAGTTTTACCCAAGCAATTTTTTGTATTTGTATTTGTATCTGCTGTCCAGCGAGGACGTGTTGTATACTAATTCGGGGATAGCGTTATTTTTAAAATAAATTTAAAAAAACCCCGAAGAGAATACTTCAGGGTTTTTTTATGACTTTTCATCTCAAATCATGATCACAAAAGAAGCAGTAGCAGACATTCAGGAGCTCAAAGACAAAATCCAGGATTTTAAACTTGGCTCAATCCCAGAAGAAAGATTTAAATCTTTTCGCCTTGCCAGAGGCGTATATGGTCAAAGACAACAAGGCGTACAAATGCTTCGGTTAAAACTTCCCTTTGGTAAGATTACACCGATAGCATTAAAAAAAGTTGCAGAACTGTCAGAGACTTATACTAACGGTAATTTGCATTTGACTACCCGTCAAAATATTCAATTGCACTATGTGAAATTAGAAGACTCGCCAGAGATTTGGCGGCAATTGGAAGAAGTTGGCGTAACCACGAAGGAGGCATGCGGAAACACCGTGCGAAATGTGACTGCCTCGCCAATTGCAGGAATTGACCCGCAAGAACCATTTGATGTGACTCCTTATGCTGATGCGGTGTTCAAGTATTTCTTAAGAAACCCAATATGTCAGGATATGGGAAGAAAAATTAAAATCGCCTTTTCTTCAAGCAAAGCAGATTCCGCTTTTACCTACATTCATGATTTTGGATTTATTCCAAAAATAAAAGATGGGGAAAAAGGCTTTGAGGTACTTGTAGGAGGTGGTTTAGGTGCACAGGCTTTTATGGCTCAGTTAGCCTATGAATTTCTGCCAACTGATCAATTAATTCCATTTATAGAAGCTGGATTGCGTGTATTTGATCGTTTTGGAGAAAGAGAAAGACGCCATAAGGCTAGACTTAAGTTTCTAATTGAGCCGAAAAAAGGCATTGGTTTAAACGCATTCTTATCTCTTGTTGATGCCGAACGGGCGGTACTTGCCAATAAATCATATGTAATTAAAAAACCACAGGAAGTCGAATCCAAGCATCAAGGATCTTTTCAAATTGATTTGAGTGATGAAAATTTTAAGATTTGGTTTGAAACCAATGTTTTTGAACAAAAGCAAAAAGGCCTATATGCTGTAAAAGTGCGTGTTCCATTGGGTAATATCAATTCGACAGTTGCCATTCAATTAGCCATAATTGCCGAAGAATGGGCGGCAGATGATATCAGGTTCACCTTGAATCAAGGGCTGATTTATAAAAATATAATTGCAAAGAATATTAAGAAAATTTATGAGTCTTTAAAAACACTCAACCTTGCCGCTCCGGGTTTTGATACGTTGGCAGATGTGACAGCATGTCCCGGCACGGATACTTGTAATCTTGGCGTGACCAACAGCACAGCAATTTCAATAGAAATTGAAAATTTGATCAGAAATGAATATTCTCATTTAGTTGACGAGGAGTTTATTAAAATAAAGATCAGCGGGTGCATGAATAGCTGTGGTCAGCATATGGTCGCTAATATTGGATTTCATGGAAGCAGTATTAAAAATGGGACCAAGATCATTCCAGCGATGCAGGTCGTACTTGGAGGTGGTGTCGATCCAGATGGTCAAGGGTTCATTGCCGATAAGATTATTAAGCTTCCAACGAAGCGCATCCCACAGGCTATTCGTGAATTACTTGATGATTTTGAACAGTATTCTTCGGAGGATCAGTACTTCAATTCGTACGTCCGAGAAAAGGGTAAAATCTATTTTTATGATTTACTGAAACATCTTGGAAAAGTGGCTACTCTTTCAGAATCTGATTATCAAGATTGGGGTAGAGTTGATGATTTTGTTCCTGAAATAGGTGTTGGCGAGTGTGCAGGAGTAATGCTCGATTTGGTTTCCACCATACTTAACGATGCTAAAGAACGACTTCAAAATGGAGAGATCGCATTGTCGGAGCAAAATTGGTCTAACGCCATTTATTATGCTTACAACACATTTGTCATTGGAGCCAAAGCGATGCTTTTAAGCGAAGATATCCAGTGCAATACGCACAAAGCTATTATTGACGATTTTCAGAAGTGTTTCGTCGAAACATCTAAGGTTCAATTAACATTGAACTTTGCAGATCTTGTGCTTCAAATTAGTCAAAATGAACCGTCAAAATCTTTTGCCACGGCTTTTATTGAAGAGGCGATAAGCTTTTATGCGCAAATTATAGCATTGCGCAATTGTGCATCCACAGACAAATTAGTTATCAACGAATTTTACAAGGCGTAATTATGAACATTCATCCAAAACTTACATTGGTGGGAGCAGGGCCCGGTGATCCAGAATTAATTACTATTAAAGCTGTTAGGGCGTTAGAATCAGCAGATGTTGTTCTTTATGATGCTTTAGTAGATCTAGAATTATTACAGTATTCGAAGAATGCTATTCATATACCAGTCGGGAAAAGAGCGGGGAAATCAAGTGTTTCACAAGACACCATTAATAGTCTGATTGTAGAATCTGCCCACCGTCATGGGCATGTGGTTAGGTTAAAAGGGGGTGACCCTTTTGTGTTTGGTAGAGGCTTTGAGGAAAAAGAATTTGCCGAGGCGCATGGTATCGAAACAGCTGTTGTGCTAGGTATAAGTAGTATAATGTTACCAGGGTTATTCGGTATTCCGCTCACATGCAGAGGAGTTAATCAGAGCTTCACGGTGGTTACGGCCACTACGAAAGAGGGAGTTTTAAGTAAGGAAGTATTGATTGCTGCCAAAGTGTCACCAACGACCTTATACTTTATGGGACTCGGGAAAATTGATCTAATAGTGGCGGAGTATATAAAAAATAAAAGAAGCGACTTGCCAGTTGCGATAGTGAGCAAAGGCTCCCATGCGGACGGATGCGTCATAAAGGGCAATGTAGGAAATATTATAAATCTTGTTGAAAAGAAACAGCCTGAGGCTCCTGCCTTGCTTATCTTTGGGGAAGGAGCACGATTTGCCACAGATTATTTGGCGAAAGATATATGGTGGAAAGAAAACAGAGTAGTAGCATGAGAAGTCAAGAAGAAGGAAACAAACTTTTTCCAATTTTTTTGAAATTGGATCAGATACAGACAGTAGTTGTTGGAGGAGGGAATGTAGGATTGGAAAAAGTCGAAGCGTTAATCAAAAATGATCCTCTAGCAAAAATTCGTGTAGTAGCTCCTTTTATTCTTGATGATTTGATTGAGCTATCGACTCATCACGATAACGTTGAACTTAAAAAACGCCATTTTTTGCAAGCAGATTTAAATAAGATAGACTTGCTCATTTTAGCTACAGATGATTTTTCCTTGCACCTGCGAATAAAATCGCTCGCCAACAAAAGGAATATTCTTGTAAATGTCGCAGATACTCCACCTTTATGTGATTTTTATCTTGGTTCTACTGTGAAAAAGGGTGATTTAAAAATTGGAATCAGTACCAATGGTAAGTCTCCAACTTTTGCCAAAAGGTTTAGGGAAGTTTTGGAGGAGACGCTACCTGATTCTACACCAGAGCTTTTGGATAAGCTGAAAATTATTCGAGATCGTTTGAAAGGAGATTTTAAATCTAAAGTGGATAAGTTGAATGAGATAACTTCGGTTTTAGTGAACAAATAAAAAGCCGAGAATGCATAGCATTTCCGGCCTTTATATTTTATCAAACCTGTTTATCAAATGGAGAAACTCTCCCCACATCCACATGTTCTAGATGCATTTGGGTTTATAAATTGAAATCCGTTTCCATTTAATCCATCGGTAAAGTCTAATGTGGTGCCAAGTAAATAAAGCAGACTCTTTTTATCAACGATAACTTTCACTCCTTTATCCTCGAATACTTCGTCTGAAGTTGACAATTTATCATCAAATAATAAATCGTACATCAATCCTGAGCATCCTCCACCTTTTACTGCAACACGTATATTGTGGGCAGGAGTATGGCCTTCCTCTAATCTTAAAAGCGAAATTCTTTCTTTAGCCTTATCAGTTACGTTTATCATTTTTCTTTTTTTATATAGAATCGATATGCAAAAATATCTTGTTTGAACTAGAATACAAATAACCCACAATCAGATCTAGTTATTCTTTCAGCCGTATATTGATGCATTGCCGAGTTAAAGTCAAATCAAGCAACCTTATATTTCCTCGAAAAGTTTCATCACTTTTGTGAAAAAATTGAATGTTGCCTTTATGCAGGCAAATCCCTAACAAAAAGCCCTAAAAAACATGGTGAGAATCGAACATATTGGCATAGCCGTAAAAGAATTGTCAGCCGCTAATGAGCTTTTTAAAAAATTGTTTGGAGAGGCTGCTTACAAAGAGGAACGGGTAGCGTCGGAATCGGTAAGGACATCATTTTTTCAAATAGGTCCAAACAAGATCGAGTTATTGGAATCCGAAACTGAGGATAGTGCTATTTCAAAATACATTAATAAAAAAGGGGAGGGTATACATCATATCGCTTTTGAAGTTGACGACATATATGCTGAAATGAAGAGGCTGAAAGGGGAAGGTTTTCAATTGATACATGAAAAACCCAAAGTAGGGGCAGATAATAAGTTGATTTGCTTTTTACATCCAAAAACGACGAATGGAGTGTTGATTGAACTTTGTCAGGAAAAAAAGAATTAAAACCAGAATAATACAAATAATGAGCGACGAGAAAAGAACGGAAATTGGCGAAATAGGGGAGTTCGCATTAATTGATCAATTAGCTGGTAATGTTGTGCAATACCACGAAAGAACGATCAAAGGGATTGGTGATGATGCAGCAGTCTTTAAATCGGGAGAAGAGCTCATGTTACTTTCTGCGGACATGTTGATAGAAGGAGTTCATTTTAATTTGAGTTATATGCCGCTCAAGCATTTGGGGTACAAAGCAATAGCTGTTAATGTTTCTGATATTGCTGCGATGAATGGTACTCCTAGGCAAATCACGGTAAGCTTAGGTTTGAGTAATAGATTTTCGGTTGAGGCTGTAGAAATGCTTTATGAGGGAATACGAGCCGCTTGTGAGGATTATAAAGTGGACCTAGTGGGTGGTGATACTACTGCTTCCCAGTCAGGATTAATTATTTCAATTTCAGTTACAGGATTGACTAATGAAACGAATATTTCTTATCGTTCTGGGGCTAAAGAGCATGATATTTTGTGTGTTACTGGAGACCTTGGCGCTGCTTATATGGGACTTCAGGTCCTTGAAAGAGAAAGAATGGAATTTATGGAGAATCCAAATATGCAGCCTAAACTGTCTGGTTATGATTACATCGTTGGGCGACAGTTGAAGCCAAGGGCGCGTATGGATATTGTTCATGAATTGGCGGATCTATCAGTTATTCCAACTTCGATGATTGACGTGTCGGATGGCCTTGTATCAGAAATTTTTCATTTATGTAAGAACTCGAATCTTGGTGCAGCAATTTTTGAAGATAAGATTCCTATAGACAAAGAGACCTACGAGACTGCTGCTGAATTTACAATAGATCCAAACTCTTGTGCAATGAATGGCGGAGAGGATTATGAGTTGCTTTTTACTCTGCCGCAATCGGATTTCGAAAAAATAGAGAAGCATGTTGATATTCATACTATTGGTTACATGCATAGTCAGGATAAAGGAAAAGTGTTAGTGACTCGAAATGGTAACACCGTACCCTTGACCGCTCAGGGCTGGAAGCACTTTTGATAAACGACAAAATTAATTCATCGATTGTTTAATGGTTGATTGATTTTCATGAGAGCGATAATTTTTTTTTTGAAGGAAGCTTTTATGAAATGAATCAATCATTTTTTTTTGTTTTTCTCGTAAAAGTAATCTGGTGTTCGACTGTTATCTTTGAAACCAGTTGACTAAGAAGCTTTCAGCGAATATTATTGATTTTTTTGAAGCGAACACAACTCTTACTCACATCTAATTTACGATTGGAATGATTTGGATACTCACGAGTAAACCATTTGAGTAGTTTATCACTGGCATAAGCCAGCGTTATACAAAGCCAGAACGGTTTTTTAAGATGCGAGATTAATAAAGGACATTAGTAAAAGTGATGTTACAGCGATATTTCCAGGTTATTAATTCTATTCTGGCTATTTGTGACAAAAGTAAAAAAACAGCTAAGCCTTATAAGAATTAGAAACAAAAAAAGCCGGACAGGTCCGGCTCTAATAGTGAATTCTCTAAAGGCGATTACTTTATTGCGACAATTTTAACAGTAAGCTCGAAATCGTCATATATGGTTTTGTCTCCCAAATTATCGAAAAAGCTTCCTGATCCATATTTAACATCATAGTCGGATCTGTCGATAACGATGGTTGACGTACCCGTAACTTTATCATCAGTTTGATTGAAAACGGCATTGAATTTAACAGAGTTAGTTTTCCCCTTGATAGTCATTTCGCCAGTTACTTTGTATTTATTAGGTCCCTGTGGCACGGCCTGTGTGATAACAAATTTTGCTGTAGGATAAGAGGATACACCGAAAAAATCATCTGATTTTAAATGTCCTTCTAATTTTTGTTTCCATTCACCTTCAAGGTCTTTGTTTATCAAAGAGGTCATATCTACGACGAACGAACCACCGGTCAATTGTTTTTTATCAAAGACGAAAGAACCTTCTTTTAGTTGAATAGTTCCGTTGTGCTGACCGGTTACTTTTTTCCCCAACCATGTTATTTGGCTAGTTTTTGTATCTATTTTGTAAGTTTCTTGAATGTGCTCAGTACCTTTTGTGATGAAAAATGACAATAATGTGAATAAGATTGATTGTAGCATGTTATTATGTTTTTAGTTAATAATTTAAATGTATGTACATGTAATATTGTAACTTTCCAACGAATAAAATTTGAAATAGTTTAGATAAGTGGAAAAATTAATTCATGAAATACAATATGTTGGTAAATTTACCTCATGATACAAATTGGGAAAATACTAGTTTCTGATGACATAAAGTCTGAGTTTTTTGTCTGCAATTTGGACAAGTGCAAAGGAGCCTGTTGTGTTGAAGGAGATTTGGGTGCGCCATTAGAAAAAGAGGAACTTTTACTTATTGAAGAAGTCGTGGAACACGTAAAACCATATTTAAGTAAAGAAGCAATAAATGCGCTAGAAGAGCATGGGCCTTATCTTTTGGATGAGGAGGGAGACTTTAGCACCACTACAGTTGATAATAAGGAATGCGCATTCGCTTTTTACGATGACAAGAAAATTCTAAAATGTGGAATTGAACAAGCGCATAAAGACGGTAAAACAAATTTTAAAAAGCCAATGTCATGCCATTTGTATCCAATCCGAGCGGTAAAACTCCATGATCATTTGGCTTTAAATTATGATCGTTGGGACATTTGCTCACCAGCCTGTGGTCTTGGCGAAAAACTGGGGGTGCCAGTTTATAAATTTTTGAAGGACCCACTTATTCGTAAATTCGGAGAGGAATGGTATATTGAGCTTTCAAAGGTTATTGAAGAGCAGGATTCAAGTTATAAGTGCAAAACTGGTGTTTGATTTATTTTATGTGCGAATACCTGTTCAGGTGATTGAAAGTTATATCTTTTCCTAGGTCTTTGGTTCAGTTTGGTCTCAATATCCTTGATG
>Ga0208646_1000539_pt1 | contig 23447 bp, 32 predicted proteins | sample AntAceMetag02UK8_FD_184762 | JGI IMG/M metagenome (GOLD analysis project Ga0208646, IMG submission 184762) | Saline lake microbial communities from Ace Lake, Antarctica - Antarctic Ace Lake Metagenome 02UK8 (SPAdes) (version 2) | ecosystem: Environmental > Aquatic > Non-marine Saline and... | reverse complement strand
CTCCAGACCCTTTCAACACCTCACCGCAAGCACCTACGACACCTGCGCCTACGACACCTGCACCTACGACACCTGCGACTCCTTCGCAGGGGTGGAACCCTAGGGGAGGATCCGCAGCGGCTCCGGCCCCCGGCGCGCCGGCAAATATAGCTCCAGCAGCATCTACGACCGCGCCGAATTCTAACGAGACAAGAGGATGGGGAGCACTCCCAGCGCCGACGATGGGAGTGCTCCGGGAACCAGGCACACCTTCGGGATTTAGTAACCTCGGAGGTGCTCGACCAGCGCCTAGCTGGTTGGGTGGGCTAAGCGCACCCGCTAAATTCGACGAACAGATGCAACGACTCCTCCGCTCGTCCGGAGAAGAGAATCCTTACACGGCGTTGAATCCGTATTCGGATCTTCACGGAACTCCCCCATGGGAGACTCAATGGGATACTCCCTGGAGTAATGAGGGTCGATGAAATCTAAAGTAAACTCATGGATAAATTCAGCCAGGTAAAGGAGGCTCTCCGCGCATCAGTCGGAGACTTAAAGGTTTCTGAGAAGTCCAATAACACAGGGGAGTATATCCCTCTCGGATTAGATGGTATTCTCGCATCCACTGAGAAACTTTTGGCGGTAAACCGAGGGATGGTCCCAGTCGACTCTCGAGATGCGCAGGAGTTCAAGCGGGTTTATGACACACCAGCTCTTCTCAAGGAACGAGTCAAGATGGATCGGAACAAGTTGGTGAGGAAAGCGATTCGCAATGCCTCCAAGAAAGGCTCCCTGGCAGGCGTGTCCCCTTTCGCTTTCGATGACATGATGGTCGGACACCTGGTGGGTAATCCTCTCTCAGCCCCGATCGAGGAGATCAATCCTCTGCATGGTGTAGATCAATCCAGACGTGTCACGCAGATGGGGCCCGGCGGTATCGGATCGGACAATGCGATAACCCAGGGCATGCAAAACGTAGAACCAGGGCAGTTCGGATTTAAGTCGCCTCTCGAGGGGCCAGAGTCGCTCTCAAGGGACAGTAAAATTTTTACAAGTGTCGGTTGGATACCAGCGCCTGAAGTGACGATGGAGCACGAGGTGGCTTGTAATATCAAAGGGACGCTGGCGTTCAGACATCCAACCAAAGTGCACCGTTACCCTTTCCAGGGAGATTTGATCGGGGTTACTTCGCTTTATGTGGATTTCCTGGTAACCCCAAACCATAGGATTTGGTATAGGGACACAGACAAACGGAATAGGGCGGGGCGTCAATTCCAGATGGGATTCGCTGAGGATTTATTCGACAAGCGCATCAACATCGATACGGGCCACGCACCAATCGAATATCCAAGCACCTCGCCATTTTCAGAAGTCTCTGGATTATCCATCCCTATGCTGATTTGGTGTAAGCTCCTGGCTTACTGGTTGGCGGACGGCTACCGCACTCCCTACGGAGCGGTCATCACACACAGCAGCGACCGCCCAGCTTATCCCGGTATATGCGAGGCGCTAAAAGCCTCCGGGCTGACTTGGGAATACCGACCTCGCTACGGGCCAGACCCGGGAACTAAAGGCGATTTTTACATAAATCACAAAGGGTTAGGGGAGTATCTTAGCCAGTTCGGTAAAGCCGGAGATAAGTTTATTCCAGAATACGTCCTTACGCAGCCTATCAAGGTTAGAGAGGCGTTCTTGCAGGCGCTCATGGAGACGGATAGGCGAATTAACAAGACGCACCGCTCATTCGTATCCACGAGCAAGGCATTCGCGAGAGGTGCTGAACGTCTTATGATTTCTCTGGGTATATCCACTTCGTTCCGCGAGGAACCTGACAGTCGGGAGCATGTCAAATCGACAAATTGGGTGGTATCGATCTTTAAAAACCGGGAGCGGCAGACACGCACCGCCTATAATCAGGACGCCTGGTATCGTCAACCTTACGATGATGATGTGTTTTGTGTTACGGTAGAGGGAGGTCTTATCTTCATTCGGCGTGGTTCGGGTTATGGGCATTGGACCGGGAATTCGGAAAGAATTGGTGTCGACTCCAGGCTCTCAACCGGCGTCCGTATAGGGGATGACGGCAACGTCTATCAGAAGTTTCGCAACCGTAAGACAGGAAAAGAGCATTGGCTGTCTCCCGTGCAGTTGTCGGGAAAAGTCGTCAAGATTCCTGATTAGGAAAAAATCCTCTTGACTGTATGGACAGACCTCTGCTGTTTAGAGTCACAACCTTTTACCACTCACCGACTAAATACTCAGACAATGAAGATCACGAATATTTCCGGCGCTTTCCTACCACTTGGTTTGGGTCGTCGCGTAGGGACTGAACTCGCAATCGGCGCCTCTAAAACGGTGGACGATGAACCGGAAACCGTAGCCGCTGCCGTTGACGCTGCGAACAAAGGCCTCATCTCGATTGATGAGCCACCTAAAGGCGCACAGCTCAACTTCGTACCGGCTGTTCCAGGCACCGTGGTTGTTGCGATCGGGGCTCCCGCAGACGAGGAGCTCCTCACTATCGGGACCGAAGTTTTCGAGATCGATGATGACGACACTTTCACCGATGGAAACACGCAGATCGATACTTCGGTCGACAGCGATTCCATCGACATCGCAGACGCGCTCCTTACCGAGATCAACGCGAACGCCACCCTTTCCGACGCTGGTATCGTTGCCCGGGAAACTATCGGAGGCACCGACCCGACGGCCGCTGCCTACCTCGTGATTGAGTTTCCTGCAGGCACCGCTCCTTCAGACTACACCGCGACAGGTGACACCGGTATGGTGGTGACTAAGACGGACGCCAGCAGCGCGGCCGCTGTTCGTATGTGGGTTGCTCGTCAGACCGCCACAGCCGACGAAGAGTTGGTTGTCACCCCTTTCACTACGATCACTGAGTATCTCGTTCTGGTGCAAGCCACCGGTGGGGCTTACAAGGCCTACAACGGCACTGTATCAACTTCTGGAGGTTCTCTCTTCCTGAACAGCGCCGGAACTGCGGATATCGCAGCCACCGACGAGCTCGTTCTCCTCGTTTTCGGATTTTAATTCTGGACACCTTCCACAATTCATCACAGGATAAAATATCATGGCAAATCAACCGTCCCCCGAACAGATGCAGAAACGAGCGAACTTTCTCGGTCGCTCACAATTGCATGGTTTTGTAAATCAGCTCAAAGCTGGCGGACTCTCGGATCGTAATGGAAACCATCGTGAGTTCACGACGGAGGAAATTAAATTCGCAGCAGCCGCCTACCCTTGGCAGATGCAGAAGCGAGCCGAAAATGCGATGAGCATTCGTAGTGCCATCCTTTCGGCGCGTGGGGCGTAACTTGCTTGATTTCTCTTCTATCTTGCTTCTATAGTCAAGGGTCGGCCTAACGGTCGGCCCTTTTCTATGCCTGTCGAGACCATCCAGATCCATAAGCAGCGAGCTTTAATCTCCCGTATAAGAGCGAGGTTCACAGGTAAGATCCATGCTAAGCTGCAAGCCGCAGGCATAGCACACCGAAACTTCTGTCGCTGGGACAACGACCGCGCGATGAGCGTCAGTATGTTTGGGGCCGTGTGCGACGCCTTCGGGATAAACCGCGACACGATAGGCGAGCGGACGGGAGGGGACATTCGATTTAGACACCTCGCGGAGTATCTTTCCGAAACCGGTTATAACTCACGAGCCTGGGCCACACAGCAGTACTTGGAGACGATCCATCGAGCGCACCTGTGTGACTTCCCGGAGACCTACGCGGACACGCGAAGACACCCCGCGGTGAATCCAGCCTTGGAGCCCGACTATGACGCCTACACGTTGTATCGGCTTCAGAACGGACTATTCATCGACATCCAGGCGAAAATGTTGACTGGGGAGATTCATTTTAAAATGTGGGTGAGCGGAGGTTTGCAGGATAGGAAAGATTTCGTAACCTCGGTGTTTGCAGGCGGATGTGATTTTGAGCGATTGCTCGGTCACCTTAAATATTTTACTACCCTTTCCAAAGGCACCGATATAGGATCTCGACAGATCCCGATGCACGAGGGATAATTAGAATTATGAGTAAAGTCGACCACAAAGAGGAGGAAGCCCCATCGGCATTCCGAGAGCAGGAGGCTCGTCTGGCAGCAGCTCTCAGGAAAGCGGAGGGCAGCACGGCAGAGACAGCTAAGGAGATAGAACCGTCAGAGGAGTTAGAGAAGGCACTCAACCCGGAACCTGAGCCCTCGAAAGTGCCGGCGGCTGTTCCTTCGTTTACGTTGTCGCCGAGGGAAGAGCCGCCCCGTAAGATGCACAAAGTAATCCTTAGCGCCGACACGTTGACGATACATTTCGAGGTATTGGAAGTGAACGTCGACCAAGAGAACTCGGCGATAGCCCTGTTGCTGCCTGCCGGGTTCGACCTTCGACCCGAGCTGGAATGCGCCTTCAAGCTTACCGTCCGCGGGACTGTGTTTGATGTTTTCTACGCTGGCTCCAGGATGCAGTTGGCGTCGTTGGGAGGCTTGCTTATCTCATTCGTAGCTCGTAAAGTAGAGGATGATCAAGACCGGACGAGTTGAAGAAGGCCACACACCATCCGTGGTGAGTGGAGGTAAGAGTGACTTCGTAAAGTCAGGCGAGGCACTTTCCGATGGTGAGGATTGTCCGAACATGCCGGAAATCCCGCTGGACTCTGACGTAGGAACAGTGCAGTCTGACAGCAATGAATCAGATGATCCCCTCGCGGATGTCTGACATTCACGGGGGCACCACAAGCGCCTCCGAGTTTGCAGATCCGTTTTTACTCCCCAGCAGCGAGAGCTTCCCAACCGATTTCGAGGGTGGGATGGATTTTTGCCAGTTTCTATACTGGATGAATCCAATCTACCGGCAGACCTCTAAGCGGGTTGTCGGTCATTTCATCACAGATATCACTTTTGATGGTTCAAAGGGAGACAAGGTAGAGCAGGACACTTGGCGCGACTACATCAACGAGGAGGTTAACATAAAAGGTTTCCTCGGAGAGATGGGGGATGATTGGTCTTGCTTCGCCGGAGACACCAAAGTCACCACTAGGAACGGAGTCTTCCCTATCCGGGAGCTGAAGGGCAAGACGGTTGATGTATTGTCGCAGGGAGGTGTCTACCGAGAAGCTACTTTCAAGTCTTACGGCGAGCAGAATCTGATGGAAGTCGAGTTCCCGGACGGACGTCGGATATGCGCAACGCCAGAGCATCAGTGGGTCGTTAAGAATGGTGTAGGAAAAGAGGTGCGGGTCAGGACAGACGAACTCTGTCCAGGAACTCATAGGATTGAACGGACCGTGGCCGAGCGACCAGCGAAGGACGAGGACTACGAGCACGGTGTTCGTCATGGTTTTATTTACGGCGACGGTTCTATCTCCTGTCGCGGTAAAGGCACCACAGCGCTTTTCGTAGGTGAGAAGGATTCTCATATGCGTGAGCACTTCCGCGGGCATGGGCACCCCGCTATAGAGCGATCGGACAAGCCAGGTTACTGGAGGAAGCACGGATTCCCCACGGAATACAAAGATCTTCCTGCTGCCGACTTGAGCTCTTCATACTGGTATGGATTCGTGGCGGGATTCTTGGCCGCTGACGGGTCGGTCGACGTTCATGGCTGTCCTGTCCTAACCCAGAAGGATGCGAAAACTCTTCAGGCTATCGAGGATCAATTGCCCCGCCTCGGCATGGTGGCAGGACCTATACGATCACAGCGGCGGCGCGTAGATCTGACGAAGTGGTCCGGACCAGACGCAGTCTACGACTCCACAATCCATTTTATGGGGCTGCAGAAGCGATTCATGCAGCCCGAGGATTTTCTAATCCCACAGCACCGATCTAATTTCGATAAGCACTTCAATCCGAAATCGAATTACGGGCGATTCACAGGCATCAAGGCCGTGCATCCAACTAACCGCAAAGAAGAGGTATTCTGCTGCGAGGAGATGGCGACGCACACCTTCGTAATCGGTAATGGGATACTTACAGGTAACTGCTATGGAAATTCGTTTGGGCACATCTACTTCCCCTTTCGACGCATCCTTTACGATACCCGGAGTGGTTCTCGCGTGGAGCATGCGCTTTCACACTTCGAAAACTTTCCAGAAGGTATCACATACAACTGGGAGAATCTCACGTACACGGTCCGGGATCCTCGCGACTTCGACAAGGGTGGAACCGGAGCGAGGACCGTCGACCTTCCTTTCTGCGATCGACAATCCTCGGACTGGACGCAGATCAAGCTTAAGCGCCTAGACCCGCGACGTGTTGTGCTGCAGTCCAGTTTTATGTCAGGCCGGTTCCGGGTCGTGTGGGAGATTGAGCCTGAACTTCTGAGTCAGATCCGTAGCGGAGTGATCTACCAAGTGAACGACACACCCCTCGAGGTGCTGGAAGCGATCTCGAAACAGCAGGATTACCGGTTTGAGGAGGGTGAGGTATTTCACATGAAGGCTCCGACTATCTCAGGCCTGTCCAACTTTGGATGGGGCGTACCCGAGGTTCTTGCGAACTATCGAAACCTTCACCGTCTGCAGGTGTATCGGCGAATCGACGAAGTGGTGGGTATGGACTACGTCTTACCTTTTCGACTCTTTACGCCGAACGTATCGGACGCCAACTGGAACACGCAGACGAACCGAACCGGGTTGAATGAATGGAAAGCGCACACGGATCAGATGATCAAGCAGCGTCGAGTGGATCCGTTCAAAATGTATGCGATGCCATTCCCGACCCAGATGATGGAGTTTGGAGCCGATGGACACCAGCTGGTATCAAAGGATAACGTCGCATGGCACACCGATCACCTTATGGATGGTATGGGTTACCCGGCGGAGCTTTTTCACGGTTCATTAGCGATCGAGCAGATGCCGGCAGCGCTTCGTATCTTCGAAAATACTTTTCAGTTTCTCCCGACGAACAACAACAACCTCCTCAAATGGTTCACTCTTAAGGTCAGGAATTACCTGGGCATGGGGGCGTTGAATCCAAGCATGGAGTCGCCACGCATGGCCGACGACATCGAGAAGCGACACGTGATGCTTCAGATGGTCGCCGGCGGTCAAGTCTCTAAGGAGACGGGCTTCAAAGGTTGGGGCATCAAAGATGCTGTGGAGGAGGCTCTCAAAGCTCAGCGCGAAGAGGCCGACATTCAACGAGGCACGGTGAAGATTCAGCAGGAACTGGAGCGAGAGCAGATGATCGGCTCTATGAACGACCACATCGCCCAAGGAGAAGGGGCGGCTGGAGGAGGTCCCGGCGGGGGCGGTGGTATGACGCCGCTGGATGTCATGGACCAGGCGGAGGCCAAGGCCGAGGAACTTCTCGCTATGCCTTATCAGGGGGAGCGGAGTAAAGCTCTCATGCAGCTCAAGCAGACCGACCCACAAATGCATGCGATGGTCAGCCAGAAATTGGAGGATCGTCGAAGCCAAGGAGAGTCGGCCGGAAGGCAGATGGTGGCTGAAGGTCAGATGTAAAATTAGTTGCTACGAGGACAAGCTCTCTACATAGTTCACCATGAGTCTAACTAAGTGGGCGTCCATCGCAGCTAATAATCTGAGGTCAATTCAGGAAGTAAAGCCTGATAAACCCAAGGCGGATACCGTAGGCGGTGTTCCCGATCAGACGCAACCAGCCAACGGCGGTAGGTTGCAGGACGACGACTGGTTCGAAGAGCCGGCTATCCCTAAGGGCATGCCGGAGAACGGATCCAACAACAAGAAGACCAATCCAGATGATCCTACGGGGACAGACAGATCGTTCACAAAACTCAACGGAAGCGGGATATCTGGATCCGGAACAGGCCACCAGCTCTCCTCCAAGAACAACTACCACGGTTAATCGAGATGCCGGATGGATTCGTACCCAGCCCTTTCCGACAGCCTCCAAGCTATTTTGAGGCAGCGAAAGCCCATGGCCTAAACACAGGCACGGCTTACGATAACATGGGTTACAACTTGGGAACCTGGATGCGCGATGGATTCCGGAACAGTCCCGTAGGGCAGACAGCAGGAAAAGCTTTCAACAAGACGTTCAGTCACCCGGCGAGTGGATTTTTCGGCGGCGCTATACCCGGGATGCTTCTCGGCGCCGGCGGTCAAGCACTGCTTAACTACTTTGGCACTCAGGCGCAGCATCGGAATCCCTGGCTAACAGGAGCGATGACCGGAGCTCTCGGAGGTGCGTTGGGTGGTAGTTTTGGAAATTCCAGACATCACTGGATGAGTAAGCGATCAGGAGCTTGGCGTACAGGCCCCGAGAATCCCTATGAGGAAATCTTTCAAGCGTTGCAAGGCGCGGAGATACCATTCGATATGAAGCAGCAGGCCTTTCAAGCGGTAGGTCAACTCAACCCTTCAGACGCCAACCAGCTTGCCCGGATGCTAGGTGGAACGTTCGGAGCTGCCGCTGGAGCCTTGATCGTCAGATTTTTGTCCGGGCGTGGGCTCATCCGTGCGGCGGCCGGCGCTATCGGAGGTGGTCTGCTGGGTTCTATGCTGGGCGGGGCGCTGGGCGGTTCTTTTGGAGGAAGCTCAAACACATTACCAGGATTCGCATTTTAGATATGAAAGCAGGAGAATACAGAGGTCAGTCTATCGCATTCGCGTTGGCTGGGGTAACGCAGCCAGAGGTGCTGAAGCAAGCATCAATAGCCGACACACTGGCGGGAGAGGATGCGCAACAGTTCCACCAAGCAACGTGCAAGTTCGTCAAGATGGCATACGAGAAAGCGGGTCGAGAGAATGATTTCGGTTGGGCGTTGTTTACGAAGCTTGCGTCCTCGCCGACTTGGGACCCAGCATACAATAGGTTCATGAAGGTCGCCTACCAAGCCCTCGGACGCTCCGCCTATCTCACGAAGGAGGCTGATGCGGCTGGACCCCTCGCAGTCCTAGGGTTAGCAGGGCAAGGAATGAAGATGGGACCCGAGCTGTTCCAGATGCTGGTCACTTCAGGTCTTTTGGCCGGCTCGTCGCTGGGCGCATTGCACTGGGGTATGAATCGACATGGCGAGCAGGATGTCCCGGAAGTGGAGAAGCTGGAGTCGAAGAAGGATAAATACAATGAGCTGACGGAGGACATCAACAGCAATCTCATGGCTAAAGGATTTCAATAAGCATGGCAAATGACAAAGAAGAAGCAGCCCGTATAGCTAAAGAGCTTGAAGGGCAGAAGCCACCGGAGATCGAATTGGTCTCGGGGTCACAGGCCGAGGATGGATCTGCTCGTGGTAAAAGCCACGACGTCCGCCTCAAGGAAATGGAGGAGAAGGAAGCGGCGGCGAACAAGCCGGCAGAGCTAGCACCACCCGAAGTCGTTCCTGACGCGGAGGACATACTCCAGTCCGCTGGCTACAAAGTCGGCGTACCTCAGGGTAAGAGCGCTGACGACGGCTGGTCGAGGACACCCACGGTCAAGACTCAGTATCGCGATCCGCGGTTCGCCTCGACGGTCAGTACAGGCCCCGACATCTACGAGCAATACAATATGTCCGACGACGGGCAGAAGAATAAGCTGAACGAACTGAAGAAGTTGGCGGCCAAGGAAGGAGCTCCCCAGGTAGACATCATGATGGAACAGCCTGAATTCTCACCAACTTTAGGGTCCTTCGTGGTATTCGTGATTTACAAAGAGGTATTTTACCGCAGCCTAATAGAGATCAAGTGATGGAAAAACGAGCGCTAACAGACACCGAGAAGCTGATGCTTCTGAAATTTCTCGTAGGAGGAGCCGCAGCAGGTGGCGCCGCCGGGTTGGCGACATCCTACGGTAACCAGATCAAGTCTCTCAAGGACGACGCAGACAAGGCGGTTGACGATCCTGTTATCGAGATCCCTTCAACCTACGGTTTGAAGCAGGCGAACATCGACGAAAATCCGAGCAAGCATGTAGATAAGAGCCCAGGCATCACAGCGCTGTCCTTATCACTCCCTGCAATTGGTATCCCGGCGCTTCTCTCCTATGCGGCAGCTCGTCGAGCTTACCAGCAGAACAAGAAGAAGGAGCTGGAAATCGAGTTGGCTAACTCCGAGGAAGCTTACTCGGAAGCGCTGGCGAAGTCGGCCGGCGACATGACAAACCCGAATGGGCGTCCGTATCTCACCCGAGAGATGTGGGGAGCCTTGGCTGGTGGTGTTGTGCCTCTTTCGGGGCTGGCGGCCGCCTTCATGACGAACAAGATTCTGGACAAGTCCTTCCCCATAGCTAAGCCGGCGAAGCGCCAGCAGAGGATTCGGATCCGCAGGCAGCCCGTCGAGCAGGAGATCGAGGACGCAAACGACTCCGAGACTGCAGAAGAGCCAGCGGCTCAGGATGCGACTCAGGAGAACGAAGTCCAAGACGAGACACTGGAGAAAGAAGCCTTTTACGAGTTGGAGCACAGCGATGCTGTTGAGTTTCTGGTGCGTACCGTCTTGGGTAATGAGAAGACGGCTGCTGTGAGTCAGCTCCCGGATCTCTTACTGAACGGGTCAGTCGACTATCAGAGGACAGCAAACACTTTCATGTTTCGCGGACCGGACGCCGGCTTCGCTCATGTGAAAAGCGCGTCACGCCGTAGTTGGGCAGACGAGCTTGATCGCGCTGCCGGCATCCACCTCATGACCAAGAGCGCAGCTCTCGGGCCGGCAGTCGCGCTATTAACGGCAGCCGAGTTCGCGGACTCACATCCGATGCTATGTTCCCAGGCGAGAGCGATCGATCCCCGGGTAGGTGAGCAACTCGTGAAGTTTGCAGCTCTGATGGGAGCTACTTCTCGGGTGGTGGATGTCGAGCAGTATCTCGGCGAGGAAGGTACTGGAGATTTCCAGAAAGCTGCAGCCTCGGTCGATGTGAACGTGTCCTTGGCGATGCTGTCTCAGATCTGTATGGAGAAGCGCTCCTTCGTTCAAGCTCCGGCAAAAATCAACCCGACTACAGCGACGATAGCCGGAGCCTTAGGGGGTCTGGGCGGTCCTGTACCTGCCGCTTTAGCCTCGGGTATCCACTCGGGCGTGTCCTCGGACTCTGTAGGTAGTGCGCTGGGTAGCGGACTGGCAAGCGGAGGTGGATCCCTCGCAGGTGCTGTTGCCGGGGGTTTGTTGGTAAGGCATCTCCTAAGCAAGACCGAGGTTGGTAGGGGTTTTGACGCGTCCGATCTAGCGCCGTTAGGTGGTGGTATTATCGGCTCTGCTATTGGCGGCGCCCTCGGAAGTCGATGGGCAGCAGGTAAGCATAACAGCAAGCAGGAAGAGCAGGACGAAAGACAGATGGCCGTCCTGCAGTCGCTGAATTCAGGCAATGCTAAGACGGCCAGCGGTGATGTTCCGACCCACGACGCGATTAACATCACGGTGAGTCGCAGCAGTCAAGCTGCGGAGACCGAGAACTCTAAGGGTGATGACCCAATCGAAGAAGCCACAGAGCAGGGAGACATCGTAGACGAGGCGATGAATGATCTGGCCGGCGTCGCCAAATAGAATTTATGGAAGAGCAAATCCCGCACAGGAGCGGGAAAGACTTCGAAGAGGACCTACTGAAACGAGGACGTTACCTCGAAAAGCAGAAGGTCCTGTGCCTGGGACGCTACGGCGTACAGGCAGTGATGGTTGGTGGTGAATGGAAACCCATCGATAGCTACCCTGATCTGGAGGGTGCTGTAGCGCCTAACGGTAGGCAGATTGTCATCGAGGCGAAAGCTTGGGGGCAACCAAGCTTTGACTTCTCAAACGAGAAGCATATCAAGGCACATCAGATAAAGCACCTGATGAAGCGGGCTCGATTCGGAGCTCTTTGCTTCGTGGTGCTACACTTCAATGCCCGGAAGCTGACAAAGCAAACACTCCCAGCGAGGACGTTTGCTGTGCCCGTGCATCCGGACCTCCCATTCTGGGAATCCTGGGCGCGCGGGGAAGTGAAAAGCACCAACTGGAATACGTTGGAGAACTACGACACGCCTGAACTGGCGTGGTCGACCTTAGGTGATCGAGGCACGCGCCTGTATCCTGAGATCGAGTCCCTGTTAGATTACCAATATGAAATTGATTGAAGAAATGGAGCCTTCGCTCCTCGTGCTACGCTATGCCGTAGCTAACCCCCAGGCGGTGCTACGCGTCACTGGGTATGTCTCCACCTCGACGAAAGAGGTGATTGACTATGACCTGAAAGCCATCACGCAAGAGGACTATCAGGAGCTCGCAAGTAAGTCGCTACAGAAGTTCAAACAGCACGACTACGAGATGCCTGACGTCGCTGATCAGGAAACCACAATCAAAGCCCTGGACGAGATCGGCAGCTCTTTACAGGCGAAGGCTACGAACGGTGGTGATTCCATGAACCGTCACGAGAGACTGTTCGCAGATAAGGTGGGTGGGATCTACTACAAGGATGAAGGGCAGAAGCTCGTCATCAAGCAGCTTGTCATCGTGAAGAAGACAGTCACCACCAAAGCGCCGGTAAATCCGCGCGCTCGAGGATCCAAGCCGAAAACACTGGTAAAAAATGCGATTCTGGCTCAACTTCCAATCAACGACTTCCTGGGGCGGATCGATCTGACCCCGGGTAAGTTCGAGAGAGTGGAAATTGTCACCTGATGGATCTTCGAGAAGCTGTAACCGAGAAATACCCCGACGTCCGCCCCCTTTGGCTTCCCTCCTTTGCGGATGTAGGTCTCGTGGGCGTGGCTGAAGATTACTCAGGGCAGGTGCCTTTGTATGACTGGGTAGCCGTAGCGCTACACCTCCTTGATCAGACCTCGCCTCGGGAAGTGTTTCGAAAGATCACACCCATGATGTTTCAGCAAGGTCCGGACCTGCCTGTGGTGATGTTACCGCCGGCAAAGACGATCTTCTGGGAGCGGGTGACATCCGGACGGATGATGGCCTGGGAGATGATGCATGCGTGTATCGCCGGGCAGGGCTTCCGAGGTTACAGGAATCCCCCATTCATAGTCTATGAGTGGGACGCGGTGATTGCGAAGCTGACGGAGACTGTGAAAGACAGCCAATCAAAAGGTACAACTGACCAAGTCATTCTATCGATCGACTACTACGAGAAAAACATGAAACCAGCAAATGCCGGCGGGGGCACTCCCGTCTATTGGAAGAAATTATGAGCAAAGCAATGTTTATCGCCTTCGAAGGGCCGGACGGCGTGGGGAAGACCTCCACCATGAAGGGCGTGGCCCAAGAGCTACGGAAGCGCGGCTACAAAGAGCAGGACATCGTGGTTATTCGCGACCCTGGAGCCTCGCAGTTGGGTGAAGCGCTCCGTCCGGTGCTAAAGGGCGGTAAGATACCAATGACGGCGACGGCGCAGTTACTGCTATTCTTGTCGTGCCGAGCCCAGATGGCGGAAGAGACAATCATCCCGGCATTACAAGCTGGGAAGGCTGTCCTCTGCGATCGCTACACAATGTCAACCATCGTCTACCAAGTGCTGGCGCGCCGCAACAAGTGGGCTGAATACAGGAAGCTGATCGAGATCACCGAGGCCGTGATACCCAGCGTCTACGTGGTCCTCACAGCCGACTACGAAGTCTTGAGGAAGCGCCGGCTATCATCCCGGTGGGATGAATACTTCACACCGCGGGAGACCGTGATGGATATCGTCGCAGCTGCCCGGGCGGGTGATGCTAATCTCCTGAAGACTATTCTCGGCGATGATGAGGATTACATTAAGGAGCTGCTGGCGCATGCCAAGGTTAATGGGGTCGAGACCGCTTTAGCGAAGTTGGATAAGAAACCAACACCGATGAACCTACGGTATATTCAAGCTCATATTAGGTGCGACGACAATGGAGCACTGAATATCTTCACCCAGTGGAGGGTAATCAAAACAGGCCAAGAGGATGAGGCAGTCGACATAGTGAGCCAAGAGCGGTTCGACGACGACACATTCCAGAAGGCTATACACACGGGCTACGGGAACGCACTCAGCCTCGTCCAAGGTAACGAGCCGGTAATCCGCGAGGATACGACCAACATGACTCCGGAGGAGGTCGTGCAGAGCGTGACCCAAACCATAATGGAGCTCCTTAAACCAGGACATGCGTGAGCGATTCAAGCAGTGGCGGGCGTCCCGGGCGACCGAGAAGCGCCTGCGTCGCGCCAACAAAGCCTTAGAGGACGACGGTCCGTTCTTCGCCCAAGCGATTCAGAAGCAGGTGGTGGTCATGGACTTTAACGCTCACGCCGAGCAGTTCACTTGGCTGAAGTTGGTGCGACGAGCCTGCCTCGGGTTTGCGAAGCAGGGGCATGCGATCGACTTCTTTGAGACGACCAAGAACGCTCAGTTCGGGAAGCGACATCTCAAATACGTCGTGCTGTTCCTAACCCGGATGGGCCTCGAGGGGTCGATCCTGGATCAGGAAGAGGCCGAGAGCTACGCGGATGGTGTGGACGCTTGCGATGAGGATCTTTGGCTGGGTAAACCCAGGGATTGGTCTGGATCAGAGATCCGAACGGATCTGAAGGGACACTTCGACCAAGCACGCCGAGACAGGAAGGCGCGGCTTGAGAACGTCTACCGAGAATGACGTCGTGCTCGAGAACCTCCACTTCGAGAAGTTGATTCAGAACTACGGTAAGAGGAAGGGCGCGGTGCTTTACTGTGATCCGCCTTACCACGGGTTTGAACGCTACTACTCCAGGAAGTTCGATCGAGACGAGCATGCGAAATTGGCAGAGCTGCTTGTCAGCGTGCCGGCTGCGGCGGTCGTCTCCTACTACGAGTTCGACACGATGGCAGACCTCTACCCGGCGGAGCTGTGGAAGAAGGTGAAATTCGAGGCGACGAAGAACCGCCGAGACAACAGCAGCGCGGCTGCAGAAGAAGTATTACTAATCAAGAAATGAACTATGGCTTACGTTTGGCAGGATAATGAAATGGCCTTCGGGCTAGGTGATGAACGGAACATTCGAAGACGCTTATGAACATTGAAGAACTAGCCACGCTTGTGGCCGACGATGAGCTGGACGATCTGGTGATCGACCTGGCGATGCACGACGCCTCGGAAATCAACAACGAGGGACCTGAGGGGCAACTAACCTACGCATGCAGGCGGGGTGTCGAAATGCAGGAGTTGATTGATAAAGTGTGCGCCGAATGGGTAGTTTCCGAACGCAACGTGTTCGATAGCCTTCCCCAGTGCGGGCCACCTGAGTTCCCGGAAGCGCGCCTGGAGACTGATGTCATGGATAATCAGGGCTTCCAGCTCTTCTGGCATGCAGTGGTTGGAACCACCGTAGAAGGCGGGGTTTACTACCTCCCCGCAGACGATTGCGATGAGCCGAGACTGCTCGAATTGCTGGAGGCCCTGAATCAGGGTCTTCGCAAGGCGAAGAAGCTTGCAACAAACCCGAAGACGGGTCAAAAGTATATCCCAGTTTGGATCCATGAAGAGCGACAAGATCAATATAAGAATCCTGGTCAATGATCGTCTGGAGACGGTTCCGGCCGTACCGATAATTGTCGGAGACACGAGCAAGGCGATGGGTGACCCCTTCACTGGGGTAGTGCTTGGCGCCGTGCAGTTTGCTGAAAGGAAGTGGAAGCTCTACGACATGGTCACAGGGCACTGCTTCCACAACCAGCGGAAGACCTACAGATCCCCTAAGCAGGGGCTCAAAGCCGTGGAGAAGGACGTTCTGACGGCCAAGTTCAAAGAGGGGATGACCCTCAAGGAAATAGCAGAGAAGGCGTGGCTGTTCTCCTGGTATGGCGGTCTACCACTCTTGAGCAACAAGATCGCACCTCACCTCCCGGCGCATATCGTGTTCGGTGAGGACTGGAATCGAGCATGAAGAAAGCCGACCTCAAACGCTACGCCAACGGTATCTGGATCAAAACACCGATCGACCCCCAATTTATGAGCTTCAAGGCGCGCGTGTTTGGGGAAGGTATCGACGAGGGACTGAATGGTGAGCGTAATGACCCGCGTGTGCGGAACTACCTCGCCAAGGACATCTTGATAGACCCCAAGCACGTGGATCCGGAGACTGATATCCGAGAGGGCGTGCAATGGCTGGAGCTCCGGTTCCACGCTCGGGAGTTTGCCGAGGAGTGGGATGTCCTGCCGATCTACACCTTCTTGGTATCTCACCTGGAAGGGGCAGGTTTGACCTTTCCCACAGCGCACGACAACTTCTGCGATCGTCAGGAATACATGGTCCGGACCTACCGGGATCAGTGGGTGGCGCAGCGGTTCCGCGAATACAACTTGAACAAGCTCCAGGAAGGTCTCAAAGAATTGGACTGGCCTGAGGCTGCAGACTTCGTTAAGATGGTGATCGCCATGGAGAAGTTCGAGTGGCCCACGGAAGAACAGTATCAGGAGGTATTCAATGAGTGAAGCAGAGCAAGATGAAAAGGACGATATCCTGGCGGCTATTAGTGAAGGGATATTGGACATCGAAGCCGAGTATTGTCCGGTGCTCGTGTTGAAGCCTGCGGGGGACAAGGTTCATGTGATAATCGATGGGGAGTTACATCGGATCGTAGATGCGGCCGACGTAAACAAGAAGCCGATACACGAGCTGATGAAACCTCTAGGCATTCCCTCGTCAGCGGTGGAGGTTCGCCCTTCAGACAAGGCTAAGCGCGTAGGCGTGCTGCTGCCCCCGCACATCACTTGCCTCCCCTACCGATCGCTTTGGCGTGTCGGAGGGAAGGCTCGAGACTGCTACCTAGTGAAGCGTTATCTTCCAACCAAGGGCGCGATCGAGCGTACCAAATTCTCATGGATCGATGGCGTGGTTACAACCCACACATCGCTGATGGAGCTCCGAGCCTGGATGAAGGGCGTGAGAAAGGGACGTATCCTACCGTTCAAACCTGACGAGAAAGAGTCAGAAATCCTAATCACAGAACTCACACGACATGACGCCCAACGGTTTGCGAACAAAGGATGAGCCCTACAAGATAGGATTTGAGCTCGTTTTAAAAGACGAGAATGCGATCACTATTAGGAATGAGAAGGCACTCAAGCTGGAATGGATCGATCCCAAAGATCCGAGAAGCCGACAAGGAGTTCGGAAGCCCATCACGAAGGCAGAGCGCAAGAAGCGCACACGTAAGAAAGCCCTGGCCCGCAAGAGCCGGCGGAAAAATAGATGAATAAGAAGAATCGAAAAATCGTAGAAGATGGCTTCCGTAACTGGATGTCCGAGCGAAAGTTCATGAAAGCTTCAATATGGGAGTATGAGAATGAAGACACCTGGATCATCAACTCGTATTTCGGCCCGGTCTGGGTGAAATTTGTCCCGGCGAAGGATCACCGGGACGGCTACACGCTGTTCTGTCAGCTGATGCTCTTTCCCTCGAACCACCCGAATGGAATCAAGCCTTGGTATCAGTTCGATCATTGGAAGCAGAACTGCCATCTCGAGAACCATCCGGTCGGTGATTTAGTATTAGCGGCTCTGCGATATCACGTCATGAAGTTTTTCTCCTTTCACAAGGGGAAGCCTGATGATGCGGAGATTGCAGATCTAATGCTGAGAAAGTCAGCAGTCAGCCACTGCTACGCACATAAGTTCGTGGATTATAAAGATTATTATGAAGAGAAACTTGAGCTGGTGGAAGCGACTACAGAGGCGGCTACAGCCTAAGGAGTGGCGCGTCGAATACCCGGATGGTAAGCAGTCTCAGCGAATGACGCGCAGCGAAGCTAGAGCACGAGCCAAGGCCTCTAAAGGTGAGGTGATGCTAGATCCCGCTGGAAAGCAGGTGGACTGGCATCCTAACTGGGAGGAGAAGGCAGTGGAAGAGCCGGACGAGGCAGGCATTTGGTTATGGCGGCTGTTCACCGATCTGCACTGGCAGCGAGTGGATGTGACCTACATCGACGGGACTGACATCCTGGAGTGTCCGCGACTGAGTATGTCAGCCCTTGACGACTCCTGGAAAGGGATGTGGCTGAGAGAATCTGACACAAAAAGTGGGCAGTAATTGTGTCAAATTATGAGTCGATCAATAAATAACACACCAGAAGTTCAGGCCCTGCTTGATGCTAGGGCGCCAGTTTGCTGCGGAATTTCCGGCGGAAAAGACAGCCACGCCGTCGCCTGGGCGTTGTCCCAGGAGCTCAAGGACTACGAAGGACCGAAGATCCTGATCCATAGCGATCTTGGATCCGTAGAGTGGGAAGACTCCCACCCAGCATGCCAGCGCATCGCAGACAAGATCGGCTGGGAGCTGATCACCTGCTCGAGGAGAGCCGGAGGCATGATGCATCGGTGGAATGCCCGGTGGGCTTCGTCTATCAGGCGCTACATCGAGATGGAGACGGTGGTCGTCGTGCTGCCGTGGTCTACACCCGCTATGAGGTTCTGCACGTCGGAGCTGAAGGTCGGCCCGATCACGTCGGCTCTCAAGAAGCGGTTCGGTCGCGTACCGATGATCAACGTCACGGGCGTACGGGGCGAAGAGAGCAGTGCGAGAGCCAAGCAACCGATCGTCTCGGTCGAGAAGAAGCTACCGCCCGGGTCACTGAACTGGCGTCCTATCCATCACTGGCTTATCCAGGATGTGTGGGACGCGATCAAGGACTCAGGTGTGACAGCTCATGAAGCCTACTCCCGGTTCGGGTCGTCGCGCGTATCGTGTCGGTTCTGCATTCTCGCCAATGAGGCGGATCTGCGAGCCAGCTTGGTAGATCCCGCAGCGCAGGCCATCTACACGGAGATGTGTGATCTCGAGCTGAAGAGCGGCTTCGCGTTTCAGGGCAGTCGATGGCTCACGTCACTGGGAATCGATCTGATACCCGACGGCGCTATACGCCTGGAGAATGCCAAGCAACTGCAGACAATGCGGACAGAGGCCCAAGCATGGCTGCCGAAGCATCTGCAGTTCACACGAGGCTGGCCTCACTGCGTCCCGACGGAAGAAGAGACGGAGAAGCTAGCAACGATGCGGCGGAAAGTCGGCCACCTCTACGGGTGGGATGTGAAATACACCACCGGTAAAGAAGTGCGAGAGCGCTACCAGAAGCTGATGGAGATCAAAGCAGCGAAGGACAAAGCGAAGAAATGAGCGACGACATATTACCCGGCGACTTGATCTCCTGTAAGAAGACTGGCGATTACATAAACAAGTCTGCGAGGTGCAGAAGATGCTGAGCAGAAAATCAAATGATCACAGAGATTACGCACCAACACTTCTGCAACCTGGGAGCGCTCTGCAATCCCGGTTGCTTCACCACATCCAACCCTCGAGGCGGGCTCCGGTATCACTACCGAGGCAACCTGTCTTCTGCGTGCTGGATGGGGTATCGATTACAAAATTCTTATGGAAAACCCAGATTGGTACAAAAACATGGTGAGCCGGCTTGCAAAGCCTGGTTCTGCAATCCTCGGCTCTTTATCGACCGAGAAAATGATCCTTCTCCGTCACACGGTGAAGCTCTTGATCCTGGCAGGCATCATCCTCGATGAGGTGAAGCGCCGGGTCATCTACAACAAACCGCCGAAGGAGGGTCTGGAGGATCGTCTCCCCAAGGCCCAGGCAGACATCCAAACGACTCTCGGAGACCTGGCGCGAGCCGTAAGGGTCTATGAGAAGAAGGAGGACCTTCTACCCGTCGACGTGCTCGACGCGGAAACCGAGGCGTTCTTCGATCGGACCGCCCCGACAGACATGTACATCCTCCACATGGCCGTCGGTGTGACGGGTGAGGGCTGTGAGATGCTTGAGGCATCCTACGCGCAGATGTTCGAGTTCAAGGATCTCGATGTTGACAACTACCAAGAGGAGCACGGCGATGTCGAGTTCTACCTGGAAGGCAGCCGACAGGCGCTGCTCTTCGACCGTGAGGACTCGTTGAAGCACAACGAGGACAAGCTCGATACTGGAGCGGCCGCCCGTTACAAGGAAGGCACCTACTCAGACGACGACGCGACTGCGCGCCGGGACAAGGATGATGAGTCAGGTAGTTAGCCTCGAGCTTACGCCCGTCTGTCGGAATGCGGATGATCCCACGTGGTCTGAACCATTCCTACAGGCGGTGCAGTGGGCTTTTGAGAATCAGCATGAGATCTTGGCGGATGCGCGCCGAGTCTGCCACCGCGACTTTTGCGAATCACTGTTGTCGCAGTGGCCCGAAGAGGATGAGATTCCCGGCATAGTTGCGGCAGTAGCTAGGTTATGTCAGGTTTCGATCAAAGTGGCCTGGGAGGACGGAGTTCTCGAAGGAGTCTTTGAAGACGAGCTTCAACTGCTTTTAGCATTTGGACGTATTATCACAGAACGAGCTGCAAAAGGCAGGTTACTCGTATCAACTAAAGTAAGTCATTTCACAGAAAACGATGGAAGATAGCGGAACAACAATATCAGGAAGATTCAAGTCAAGAAAGACGACTTACGTATTCGGAGCCGAAACTAATGAAATTGAGGTGTTCGGTGATTTGGTAAGAATCACAACAAGCCACGAGAGTGCTGGTGTTTCTCGCGCTCTCGCTTGGAGGATGGACTTCGCGATCGAGGTTGCGCTGGCTATCCTCAAGGGGATGGGCCGCGAGGCGCTCATGCATGCAATCCAGTCGCTGCAGGACTTCCATCCCAGTGAGTTCTCTGGGCCAGGCGAGCCGGCAAAGCCCCCACATCCGTCGAAGGGCGTGGTGGCAGGGCTGCTCGACCACCTGGATATACAGGGGAGCGCACACCTAGGAGAGGGGATACCGCTCGACGAGGTGGGGGCTCCAGAGGAGTTGATCAGCATCCCGATCGAGCACGTGCATGTCCCGGTACCCGGATCAGTAGACGTCGCCTTCGTTGATTACTCGCAGGAGTATCGTGAAGGCTACAAGATGGGCCGGGACCACTGGGAGATGAGCACGCTGAATGACATCCTATCGCTTGAAGGAACGAGCATCACCCAAGATCATCGCCGAGGTTTTCATGCGGCTGTGCTCGCTCGGAAGGGTGGTGAGGTGCAGCAGCCCGAGCGCATCCCCTCCGGTTATGAGGAGGGAAAGCGCATCGGACAGTTGCCGATGTTCTCCTCAGTGGATGACTGGATCAAGCATTCGGGTATCCGTGTCGGTGATCATTTCCGTAAGGGATTCGATGAGGGGCTGCGGCTCCGCAGGACAGGGCCGGTCGAGGATAAAGGCGCACGCAGAGAAGACGGCCCTTACCGGGACATCGCTCGGACGTTCGCCAACTTCTTCATCGCCTACCCTGAGTGGCAGCTGGTGAAGCTGGTTGACGGACTGGAGCTCCTGGACTGGGAGCCCGAACCTTACCCCCGGCTGGATCTGCTGATGTACCGGGCTATCGCGATCAAGCGAGAGGAGCGCGATGATTTCCGCAGGCGTGTAAGCGTGGCGGACGGCATCGAACCTACCCCGAAGCCTGCGGGGCAAACCGCAGGTAGAACCCGAAGGATCCTAGACGGAGTAAGCACTGCAGCCCTCCAACACCTGCGGGATTCTGAAGATTTAGGAGAGCTGCTGCGCTCCGAAATGGAAAGACGGCAAACAGAAGATAAATCCCAATGAGTGATATCACCAAAGAAAAACTGAGACAGGTCCAAAATGGCCTGCGTGATGCTGTGAAAGCAGTAGGAGAAGAAGCGGGCGTAGACATCAAGTTTGGTCGAGGCAGCTACGGACACACCGGCAAGCTGACGCTCGAGATCAACAACGTCGGAACTGACGGTCGGCCGGCGACCCCGGAGTCCAAAGCCTTCTCACTCTACTGTGACGAGGCCGGGTTGGAAGCTGTAGACCTGTGGGGGACATTCCGCCAGGGTCGACAGAAGTTCCAGCTCACCGGCTACAACGTCAAAGCGCCGAAGTATCCATTCCAGGCGAGAGGTCTGGTTGATGGGAAGGACTACAAGTTTACCGCCGACATGCTACGTCGCGCGGTGATTGAGCGGGAAGCCGCCCCAGTTGCTGAGTAAGCGACGCACAAACAAGGAGGGTGGGGGTCTTCGGGCTCTCACCCTTTTATTGTATCACACGATAACTTTTATGGACAAAGCAGACTTACGATACCTGAAGCTCGCGTCGGGACCTATCCTGACCGAGGAGATACCAGACGACTGGTTCGAGATGCACGACTCTACCCGGGAGACCTGGCTGGAGAAGCACGCGTTCCGTCCCTACGAGGGCTGGGCGCCGAAAGACATCTTTGACGTGCTCGAGGCGCATGCCCAGCACCTGAAGCGAGAGATGGGCGAACCACGGGAGGAGATCAACAATTTCCTGTATCTCAAGATCGCGGCAACGGAGTATCTCAACGAGGCACTCCCCGAAGATTGGCAGAAGCTGTCAGAGGAAGCCTGGTTGGACTTCGTGAAGGCGCACAGAGTGTGGCCCTACATGGAACTGTCATCTGGTACGATACTCGACCGGATCCATCACTTGGCGGATATCCTCCACAGGGAGGTAGGCCCGGACATCCAAGGATACAAGGCAATGAGTGCTCGGCGCGAGCGCGTGATGTGCTACCTCGATGCGCCGCTCCCTCGGGACTGGAATGAACTGGACTACCACTACAAAGAGCAATTCATCCTGCATAACATCCGGGATGAGTTCGGATCGCTGGATTGGCACTGGGAGACGGTCGTCCAGATGATCACCCGCCACGCCGATCTCCTGGAGAACTGGGGAGTAACCGGAGCAGGCTGCGCAGATGGAGACTGAATCATTCTTCGCAGCCCTGTTGATGGGACACATCATCGGTGACTATCTTCTCCAACCCAAGAAGTGGGCTCAGGTGAAGTATCGTCCCGGTGTGACCAACGGTTGGTATTGTGCGCTGCACTGCGTGGTCTACGCCACGGCTGTGACGCTGACTACCTTCCCTTGGGTCGAGTTAGACCTGGTAGGTCCTTGGTGGGCCTTCATCTTCGTCACTCACTACCTGGTGGATCGTCACTCGTTGGCAGACCACTGGCTGAGGCTGATAAAGGGAAGACACTTCAGGGGATACAGTAACGGACACTCCAGTGGGAGAACCATGGCCCTCGAGGGAGGGTTCTACGCCGTGGTCTACACGATCGTGGACAACGGCATACACCTGTTGGTGAGCTACTACGGAGTCAAGCTATTCACCGGCCCCTCAATATTCGAACTATGAGAACACCACCAAGCAAACTTGAGCAGGACGTAGAAGCCCTGTGTAAGGAAGAAGGATACGAGATGCTGACCACCTCACAGTGGAAGGCGAGAAGCGAACCTCACCCCTATCCGGAGATCAGTATCAATCTCCGTGTGAGAACACACCGAGTCATCCCCTGTCAACCGGGCTTCATCGGCATGCCCATGTGCTGGGTAGACGCTGGCACAGCCAGTCAGTTCAGCGGGGACTTCCCCATGACAGCTGTAGACGTGATCCCTCCACCCACCATAACAGGATCAGAGGGATTAGCCTATGTAGGGGCGAGAATGAAAAGACTCATGACCTTCGCAGCAGGAGAGAGGCGTAGCAGGCGCATAGTGAACGCCTACGCTTATCCTCACTTCACGGAGGATAATGAGTCC
>Ga0208646_1000533_pt1 | contig 23543 bp, 23 predicted proteins | sample AntAceMetag02UK8_FD_184762 | JGI IMG/M metagenome (GOLD analysis project Ga0208646, IMG submission 184762) | Saline lake microbial communities from Ace Lake, Antarctica - Antarctic Ace Lake Metagenome 02UK8 (SPAdes) (version 2) | ecosystem: Environmental > Aquatic > Non-marine Saline and... | reverse complement strand
TGGTATTCAAATTACACAAGTTCAAACACAAAAAGCAGATCCACCTGATCAAGTAATTGATGCATTTAGAGATGTTCAGGCAGCAAGAGCCGATATGGAAAGATCTAAAAATGAAGCTGAAGCTTATGCTAATGATGTTATTCCAAGAGCAAGAGGGGAAGCTGCAAAAATTATGCAAGCAGCAGAAGCCTATAAACAAAAAGTTGTTGCTCAAGCAGAGGGTGAAGCTAGCAGATTTATATCTATTTATAATGAGTATGCAAAAGCTAAAGAAGTAACTCAAGAAAGAATGTATTTAGAGACTATGGAAAAAGTTCTAGCAGATATTGATAAAGTGATAATTGAAAAAAATGCAGGATCAGGTGTAGTGCCTTATTTACCGTTACCTGAACTAGGTAAAAAGAAAGCGCAAAATTAATGAAAAAAATTTTATTACCAATAGTTATTTTAATAGGGGCATTAGCCTTCTTTTCCATATTTATTGTTAAAGAGGTTAATCAAGCAATAGTTCTTCAGTTTGGTGATCCTAAAAAAATTATATTAAAACCAGGTTTGAATTTTAAGATGCCTTTTATTCAAAATGTTGTCTTTTTAGATAGTAGAATTTTAAATCTTGATACGCCCCCAGCAGAAGTTATTGCATCTGATCAAAAAAGATTAATTGTTGATGCTTTTGCTAGATTTCAAATCATAGATCCTTTAAAATTCTATATTTCAGTGGGTAATGAGAGAGTTGCAAGATCAAGATTAGCAACAATTATTAACTCAAGAATTCGAAATGTTTTAGGACAACAAGAATTACAAACACTACTATCAAAAGATAGATCTAAACAAATGTCTTTGATTCAAGAAGGTGTAAACGCAGAAGCTCAAAAATTTGGAATTAAAATAGTGGATGTTAGAATTAAAAGAGCTGATTTACCTCAAGCGAATAGTGAAGCAATCTATAGAAGAATGCAAACTGAAAGAGAAAGAGAAGCTAAAGAATTTAGAGCAAGAGGTGCTGAAATGGCAGTGACTATTACATCAACTGCTGACAAAGATGTTTCTGTATTACTAGCCAATGCAAATAAAGATTCTGAGATCATGAAAGGTCAAGGAGATGGTGAGAGAAATAAAATTTTTGCAGATGCATTTGGTAGAGACCCAGAATTTTTTGCTTTCTATAGAGCTATGCAAGCTTATGAGACTGCTTTAATAGGTGGAGACACTTCTGTAATTTTATCTCCTGACAGTGAGTTCTTTAAATTTTTCGGTAACATAAAACCTAAATCTCAGTAACATAATTTTATGAAGGAGTTGATCATAGCTTTTGGTCTTTTTCTTTTTATCGAAGGAATATTATACGCCTTATTTCCATCAAAAATGAAAAGTATGTTAAAAAAAATGGAGTTAATAAAAGATTCGCAATTAAGAAGTAGTGGTTTGGTTTTTGCAGTTATAGGTTTTATAATTATTTGGTATATAAAAAATTAGAATGAACAGAATTAAAAAATTATTTATTATATTATTTGTAATAAGTTTTGCATCACAAGTACTAGCAAAAGATGCACCAGCATCATTTGCAGACTTAGCAGAAAAATTAATGCCATCTGTTGTAAATATTTCAACCACAACAACGGTTGTAACCAATGCCAATCCATTTCCTGGTTTTGAGTTTCCTCCAGGATCACCTTTTGCAGATATGTTTAAAGAATTTGGAACACCTCAAACAAGGAAGTCTGCTGCATTAGGCTCAGGATTTATAATCGATGAAAAAGGAATCGTAATTACGAATAATCATGTTATCCAAGATGCCGAAGATATCTTAGTGAGAGTGGGTGGTGATAAAGAATATAAGGCTACAATAATTGGGCAAGACCCATTATCTGATATTGCAGTCCTTCAAATAGATTCTAAAGAAAAGTTTATACCAGTTAGTTTTGGAAACTCTGATCAAGCAAGAATAGGGGATTGGGTTATTGCAATTGGTAATCCTTTTGGTTTAGGAGGAACGGTTACAGCAGGAATTATTTCTGCTAGAAATAGATCAATTGGTCTATCTCGATATGAAGACTATATTCAAACGGATGCCTCGATAAATTCAGGGAATTCGGGTGGGCCATTATTTGATATGAATGGTGATGTAATTGGAATTAATACAGCAATTTTAGGAAAAGGTGGGTCGATAGGTATAGGCTTTTCAATACCATCTAATAGTGCAAAAAAAGTTGTTAGTCAGTTAATAGAATTTGGTGAAACTAAAAGAGGATGGCTGGGAGTTAGAATTCAAGTAGTTTCAGAAGAAATAGCTGAAGTTGAAAAATTAGATGAGCCTAGAGGAGCGTTAGTTGCTAGTGTTGCAGAAAAAAGCCCATCTGACAAAGCAGGGATTAAAGCAGGAGATATCATTTTAGAATTTAATGGAACAAAGATTAATGAAATGAAAGAGCTACCAATAATTGTTGCACAAACAGAAGTAGGTAAAACAATCGAAGTTAAAGTTTGGAGAAATAAAAAAGAGATTACTAAAAAAATTAAATTAGGAAGATTAGAAACTTCAAGTGACTTTAAAAAAGAAGAACCAAAAGATACAAAAACAGAAACTCCAGAAATTTCAGAAATTAAATCATTAAAAATTATTGTAAGACCATTAAATGATAAAGATATTAAGGAAAGAAAACTACCCAATCAAACAACAGGTTTAGTTATAACCAATATTGGAAAAAACAGTCCAGTAAATTACTTAAATGTTGGAGATGTCATTGTTGAGGCTCAAAAGAAAAAAATAAAATCCACTAAAGATCTTGAGGATATTGTAGGCACTGTTTTAAAATCTAATCAAAAAACAATTTTGATTGTAATTTATAACAATCAAAACCAAAGAAGGTATATTGGTGTTAAGCTAGATTAATTATGGACAAACAGTCCAAAATTATCCTAATTTCAGGTCCAACCGCATCAGGCAAGTCAAATTTTGCCATTAAGATTGCAAAAAAAGTTGAAGGAGAAATAATCAATGCTGACAGCATGCAGGTTTACAAGAAGTTAAAAATCTTAACTGCAAGACCAAATAGAATAGAACAAAAAAATATCAAACATCATCTTTATGGATTTATTAATTTGAATGAAAAATTTTCAACAGGACAATGGTTGGAACTCGCAATTAAAAAAATTAAAAATATTCAAAAAAAGAAAAAAATTCCAATTTTAGTTGGTGGTACTGGTTTATATTTTCAGTCATTGATTAATGGTCTGGTTAAAATTCCAGAGATACCCCTCAAATTTAGAAATAAAGTTAGGCTAATGTCTAAAAGAGAGGGGCAGAAAAAATTTTATAAAAAACTTTTAAAACTTGATCCTAAAATTAAAGATAAATTTGATCCAAATGATACTCAAAGATCCATAAGAGCTTATGAAATTAAATCTTATACTAATATTTCCATGTACGATTGGTTAACTAAGACAAAATCTGAATTTAAAGATAGTGATTTTTTAAAACTTCAAATTGAAACAAAAAGAGAAAAACTTATTGAAAGAATTAACTTAAGAACTTCTAGCATGATAAATATTGGAGCTATTAACGAAGTTAAAAAATTTCTTAAATTAAAAATTAAAAAAGATTGGAGTGTAAACAAGGTAATTGGGATTGCCGAATTGACACAGTATCTAAATAGTGAAACTTCTTTAGAAAAAGCAAAAGAATTAATATTAATTAAAACAAGACAATACGCTAAAAGACAAGCTACATGGGCAAGAACTAGGATGGTCTCATGGGTTAAAATTGATCCAAGTAAAATAGATGGCTATATAAAAAAAATTGAAAAAATCCTCACTTAAACTTGACCAATTAACATAAAGTCCGATAGATTGCCTGAATGCCAAAATTGTACTCAGGAGCAGAGATAGTTTTTAAATGTCTTGAAGACCAAAAAGTTGAACATATTTTTGGATATCCTGGTGGAGCTGTGCTTCCAATCTATGATGAATTAAAAAATCACCCAACGATAAAACATATATTAGTTAGACACGAACAAGGTGCAGGCCATGCTGCAGAAGGTTATGCAAGATCAACTGGAAAACCAGGTGTTGTATTAGTTACTTCAGGGCCAGGTGCAACAAATGTTGTTACAGCATTAACTGATGCTTTTATGGACTCAGTTCCTCTAGTTTGTATTTCAGGCCAAGTACCAACACATTTAATTGGAACAGATGCTTTTCAGGAATGTGATACTACAGGAATTACTAGACCTTGTACGAAACACAATTGGTTGGTTAAAGATATTAACGATCTTCCAAGAATAATGCATGAGGCATTTGAAGTTGCAACAACTGGAAGACCAGGACCAGTACTAGTTGATATTCCAAAAGATATCCAGTTCGCAAAAGCAAAGTACTCAAAACCAAATAAAGAAAAAAAAGCTGTTACTAAAAATTTAAATAGATTTAATCAAAAAGAAATTGACCAATTAGTAGACTTAATGAAAAAAGCCTCAAAACCAGTTTTTTATACTGGAGGTGGAGTAATTAACTCAGGTCCAAAGGCAAGCGAACTTTTAAGAGAATTAGTAGCCTTAACTGGATTTCCTATTACATCAACTTTGCAAGGATTAGGTGCTTACCCTGGAGATGATAATCAATTTTTAGGAATGCTTGGTATGCATGGAACTTATGAAGCTAATAATGCAATGCATGATTGTGATTTATTAATTAACATAGGTGCAAGATTTGATGATCGTATCACAGGAAAGATAGATGAGTTTTCTCCAAAATCTAAAAAGGTCCATATTGATATTGATCCATCATCAATAAATAAAATTGTAAAAGTTGATCTAGCTATTGTTGGTGATGTTAGTGATGTAATAAAATCAACCACTAAAACTTTAAAAAAGAAAAATTTAAATTTAGAAAAATCAAATAAACAAAAAATATCAAAATGGTGGCAACAAATTCAAAAATGGAGAACAAAACAATCTCTAAATTTTATAAATAGTGATAACGTTATTAAGCCTCAACATGCGGTTCAAAGACTCTATGAATTAACTAAAAATCAAGACACATATATTACCACTGAAGTCGGGCAGCATCAGATGTGGGCAGCACAACATTATAAATTTAATAAGCCCAATAGATGGATGACATCTGGAGGACTTGGAACTATGGGTTATGGGTTGCCAGCGGCAATAGGGGTACAAGTTGCACATCCTAAAAAATTAGTTGTAGATATTGCTGGGGAAGCATCTATTTTGATGACTATGCAGGAGATTTCAACTGCAGTTCAATATAATTTGCCAGTAAAGATATTCATTTTGAACAATCAATATATGGGAATGGTTAGACAATGGCAGGAACTGCTTCATGAAAAGAATTACTCTGAAAGTTACTCGGAGGCATTACCAGATTTTGTAAAATTAGCTGAGGCCTATGGGTGTGTAGGAATAAGAGCAGAACATCCAGATGAGTTAGATGAAAAAATTGAAGAAATGATCAATATAGACAGACCAGTAATTTTTGACTGTCATGTAGATCAAGCAGAGAATTGTTATCCAATGATACCTTCTGGAAAACCACATAATCAAATGTTATTAGGACCTAAGGACCAGGAAGTAAATAAAATTTCAGTTAAAGGAAAATCTTTAGTTTAAATGGCAAAATCTAAATCAGCATACAGTACACCTAGCAAATTAGGTAAAATTGATACTCATATAATTGTTGTTTGGGTTGATAATGAAGCAAGTGTTTTATCAAGAGTAGTAGGGCTATTTTCTGGAAGGGGCTATAATATAGAATCTTTAGCTGTAGCAGAAGTAGATCAAAAAAATAATCTTTCTAGAATTACTATTGTAACCACTGGAACACCCCAAGTAATTGAGCAAATTGTATTACAATTAAAAAAGCTAGTTCCAGTTCATAAAGTTGGAAATTTTAAAAGAGGAGATAAAAAAGTTATATTCAAGGAGATGGCGTTATTAAAAGTTGTTGCAAATAGTAATAAAATTAAGAAAGCTTTAAATGCTTGTAAAAAGTATAATCCAGTTATATTAGATCAAACAAATAAATCTACTGTAATTCAGATAACAGCATTAAGAAGAGAGATAGATAAAGTGATAAAAAATTTAAAACCATTTGGTCTTGTTAGTGCCTCAAGAACTGGAGCGGTTGCAATGACAAGAGGTGCGGAAATTTTTAATTAAAAATAAAGGAGAAAAAAAATGAAAATGTTTTATGAAAAAGATGCGGATGTAGATTTAATCAAAAGTAAAAAAATAGCAATTTTCGGGTATGGAAGCCAAGGACACGCACATGCATTAAATTTAAAAGATAGTGGAGCTAAAGAAGTTGTTGTAGCACTTAGAGATGGGTCTGCAAGTAAAGCAAAAGCAGAATCAAAAGGTTTAAAGGTAATGGGTTTATCTGATGCTGCGGAGTGGGCAGAAGTTGCAATGATACTTACACCAGATGAATTGCAAGCAGCTATTTATAAAAATCATATTGATCAAAGAATTAAACCAGGAACAAGCATAGCATTTGCTCATGGATTAAATATTCATTACAAATTAATTGATGCTAGAAAAGATTTAGATGTATTTATGGTCGCACCAAAAGGACCTGGGCATTTAGTTAGAAGTGAATTTGAAAGAGGTGGTGGAGTACCTTGTTTATTTGCTGTTCATCAAGATGGAACAGGTAAAGCTAGAGATCTTGCATTATCTTATGCTTCAGCAATTGGTGGTGGAAAATCTGGAATTATTGAAACAACATTCAAAGATGAATGTGAAACTGATTTATTTGGTGAGCAATCTGTACTTTGTGGTGGATTAGTTGAGCTTATTAAAAATGGCTTCGAAACATTAACAGAAGCTGGCTACGAACCAGAGATGGCATACTTCGAATGTCTGCATGAAGTAAAGTTGATTGTAGACTTAATTTATGAAGGTGGAATTGCTAATATGAATTATTCTATATCTAATACTGCAGAGTACGGAGAGTATGTATCGGGTAAAAAAGTTGTAGATAGCGAAAGCAAAAAAAGAATGAAAGAAGTTCTAGCTGATATTCAATCTGGTAAATTTACTAAAGATTGGATGAAAGAGTGTGAAGGCGGTCAAAAGAATTTTTTAAAAATGAGAAAAGATCTTGCAGATCATCCAATTGAAAAAGTTGGTGCAGAACTTAGAGCAATGATGCCTTGGATTGGTAAGAAGAAATTAATAGATAGTGATAAGAGTTAATTTTTATTAAAGACCTAATTTGATCAGAAATTATAACCAAAATATAACAATTATTTTGCAATCTCTATTATAGATTGTATTATAGTTTTTCTAAAATTATTGGTCATGAGCGATAAAGATAAAGTTATTATATTTGATACTACAATGCGAGATGGTGAACAATCACCAGGTGCATCGATGAGTCTTGAAGAAAAAATTCAAATAGCAAGAATTTTTGATGAATTAGGAATAGATGTAATTGAAGCTGGTTTTCCAATAGCTTCTCCAGGTGATTTTGAGGCCGTAACAGCAATTAGTAAAATTTTAAAAAATTCAATTCCATGTGGATTATCTAGAGCTAGCAAAAAGGATATAGATGCATGTCATGAAGCATTAAAATCTGCTCCAAGATTTAGAATTCATACTTTCATTTCAACAAGCCCACTTCATATGAAATTTAAATTAAATAAATCTCCTGAGCAAGTTGTGGACGCAATAAAAGAAAGTGTAGCTTACGCAAGAAATCTTACAGATGATGTTGAATGGTCATGTGAAGATGGAACACGAACTGACATGGATTTTATGTGTAAAATAGTTGAAACAGCAATTAGCAGTGGTGCTACAACAATAAATATTCCAGACACCGTTGGTTATACTATCCCTTCAGAATTTACTAAAATTATAACAACATTAAAAAATAAAGTTCCAAATATTGAAAAAGCTATTTTATCTGTTCATTGTCATAATGATTTAGGGTTGGCTGTAGCAAATTCTTTAGCTGGTGTTTCAGCTGGTGCACGACAAGTTGAATGTACTATTAATGGAATTGGTGAAAGAGCAGGAAATGCTGCACTTGAAGAAATTGTGATGGCAATAAGAACAAGAAATGACTTAATGCCTTATAAAACAGGAATTAAAACTGAATTATTAAGTAAAGCGTCGAAAATAGTTTCCAACGCAACATTTCCAGTTCAATTTAATAAAGCAATTGTTGGAAAGAATGCTTTTGCACATGAAGCAGGTATTCACCAAGATGGAATGCTTAAAAATAGAGAAACTTATGAAATTATGACACCAGAAAGTGTTGGGGTTAAGAAAACTTCATTGGTAATGGGTAAACATTCTGGGCGACATGCATTTAAAGAAAAATTAAATGATCTTGGTTATGCAGATGTAACAGATGATGTAATTCAAACAGCATTTGGTAAATTTAAAATTTTAGCAGATAAGAAAAAACATGTTTATGACGAAGATATTGCAGCACTAGTTGATGATAGTATGGTTTTAGATAAATATGTAATTAACTTAAAGTCATTAAAAGTTTTTGCAGGAACAGGTGAGCCTCAAAAAGCAGAAATGACGCTTGATATTTATGGTGAAGTTAAATCAACATCAGAAATAGGAGATGGACCAGTTGATGCTATTTTTAAATGCATAAAAGTTTTATATCCTCATGATGTAAAATTATTATTATACCAAGTACATGCTGTTACAGAGGGAACAGATGCTCAAGCAACAGTAAGTGTTAGAATTGAAGAAGAAGGTAAAACTACAGTTGGACAAGCTGCTGATACTGATACACTAGTAGCATCAGCTAATGCTTATTTAAGTGCTTTAAATAAAATGATTATTAAAAGAAAAAAAACTGCCCCAATGGAGCATGAAACTCAAAAAATGAAAGGTATATAATTAAGATGAATAATTGGTTTAAAAATTTAACTAATATTTGGAGTCAAGATATGGCAATTGATCTTGGAACCGCTAATACACTTGTTGTTTTAAAAGGACAAGGAGTAGTTTTAAATGAGCCATCTGTAGTTGCTATAGTTGAGAACATGGGAAAAAAAACTGTTTTAGCTGTAGGAGATGAAGCAAAAACTATGCTTGGAAGAACACCTGGCAATATTAGTGCAATTAGACCTTTGAGAGATGGTGTGATTGCAGACTTTATAGTTACTGAAGAAATGATTAAGCATTTTATAAAAAAAGTTCATAAAAATAAAACTTTTGCAAACCCAAGAATTTTAATCTGTGTTCCAACAGGATCAACCCCTGTTGAAAGAAAAGCCATTCAAGATAGTGCGTTAGCAGCCGGTGCTAGAAGAGTTCAGTTAATTGAAGAACCTATTGCAGCAGCAATTGGAGCAGGTCTTCCAATTTCAGAAGCAACAGGATCAATGGTTGTTGATATTGGTGGTGGTACTACAGAGATAGCTGTTATGTCATTAGGAGGTCTTGTTTATTCTAAATCTTTAAGAATTGCTGGAGATGCAATGGATGCAGCACTAGTTAATTATATGAGAAAAGAATATAACTTAATGATTGGAGATAGTACTGCTGAAAAAATAAAAAAAGAAGTTGGTACTGCTATACCATCAAACAGTAATACTTATGCTGTTAAAGGAAGAGATTTAAGATCAGGAACACCTAAAGAAGTAAATATTACTGAAGAAGATACAGCTGAAGCTTTAAATGATATTTTAAAAGAAATGGTGAATGGGATAAAAGATGCCCTTGAAAACACTCCTCCTGAATTATCAGCTGATTTAGTGGATATGGGTCTTACACTAACAGGTGGTGGAGCTTTATTAAAAAATATTGATAAAAGATTTTCTAAAGAAACAGGTTTGCCAGTTTTCATAGCAGATGATCCATTAGCATGTGTTGCAATTGGTACTGGAAAAGCTCTAGATCAAGAAGAAACATTCTCTACTATGCTATCTGAGTACTAGAAATAATGGAAACAAGCAGAGATGATTTTGTAATTGCATTAAGATCTGCTTTTTTAAAAAGGGGAACACAACAAAGGTTTTCATTATTAAGTTTAATATTTTTTTCAATAATTATTTTAATTTTAGGTAGTTTTAATTTCAAAGCAATAGATTATGTAAAAATAACTATTAAAGAAATAGTTTATAGATCTTCTTTTATAGTATCTGGCCCAGAAAATTTTTTAAAAGATAATTACGTTATTATAAATAGTCATTTAAAGCTTTACGAAGAAAATAAAAAAAATGTTGTTGAGCTTAACAACCTGAGAGGAAAGGATTTATCACAGAAAATTACCATACTTGAGAATATTAAATATAAAAGATTAATTGATGACTACTTTATTGCAGATAATGAGGTGGTTGCAAAAGTATTAATAGATAAACAAAGTCCTTTCCTAAGATCTATAATAATTAACAAAGGTAGCAAAAATGATATTAAATTAGGAATGGTTGCTCTAGACGAAGGTTATTTGGTTGGAAAAGTAGTAGAAGTTAATTTTTTTACATCAAGAGTTCTATTAATTTCTGATATTAATTCTAAGATTCCAGTTTCATTACAGCCGGGAGATATTCAAGCAATTATGTCTGGTAAAGACAAACAAGAAGGTGTCTTGCAATATGTCAAAGATAAGAATTTACCTGAAATAAACAAGGAAATACAAGTTCTTACTTCCGGTGCAGGTGGGTTGTTTAAAAGTGATATTCCAATTGGCACAATAGCTATTGATGATCAAATATTAGCAAATAATAAAAGGGATAAGATAGTTTATTTTCATAGAGATTTTTCTCAATTAAAATACGTAAAAGTAATTTCTTTTTCAAAAGAAAAAAATATTTTAGATTTGTCATCTAAAAACGATTCAGAAGTGTCAAATGAGGAGATTAAAGAAACTAATCAACAGCAAGAAACTTTAAGAATATTATTAGAACAAAAAAAAATAGCTGACGAGATAAGAGTTAAAATTCAAAAAGAAAATAATTTTTTAAGAAATGAGAGCATTAGATTAAAAAAAGAAAGTGATTTTTTAAGAAATGAAAGTATTGGATTAAAAAATGAAATTTTAATTACAAAAAAAAACAATCAAAAAAATAAAATTCAAGATGATGAAATAGAATTTCTTAAAATGAATCTTTTTTATGGACACAAATGCAAAAAAAATATGATTAACAATTTATATAAAGTTGGCACACCCGAGTATAGAAAGTGTGTATTAAAAAAAGGTCTTAAAAAATAAATGAATAAAATTCATCAAAATAATATTATACAAAATATACAAAAATATATTCCAATAATTTTACTTTTTATTTCTGTATTAAATGAGTTTGATTTTAATAATTCAGGATTGATATATTTTTCATTTAATTTTTCATACATCTTAATTTTTTACTATAGCCTAACAAAAAGTGAAAGTTTGGGATATGTTTACATTTTTATAGCAGGTTTATTTAACGATGTTGTTATGGGAACACCAATTGGAATAAGTAGCTTAATGTACCTGATACTTTGTGGTGCAGCTGCTTATCTTAGAAATATTACTTTAAGACCAAGTTTAATAAAGGACTCTATATTTTTTCTTATAACAATTTTAATTATAAATTCATTGCTCTTTATGTATTTAAATTTTGTTTTTAATTATGAGTTAAATTATTTTGATCAGATAATAAATATTACATATACATTTTTATTATATTTTTTATTTGTAAATTTATTTAATTTTTTGAAAAAGAATATTTTAGGTAATAGACATGCAGGGTGAAAACTTTGGTGTAAAAAAAATTCAAACTATCAATAGAAGAATGTTTATTATTGGTGCAGCTAAGTTTGTTGTATTTACCGCAATAATAGCTCGACTTTTTTCATTACAAATAACAGAGAACAAAAAGTATTTGACACTTTCTGATAAAAACAGATTACGTGAATGGAGACTAGCTCCGATAAGAGGCGAGTTCTTAGATTATTTTGAAAATGTTATCGCAGGTAATTTAAAGGTATACCAGTTACATGTAATTCCTGAAGAAGTAGAAGATTTTAAATATCTAATGGTAAGGTTAAAGGAAATCTTATCAATTAGTAATGATAATTTTAAAAAGATTATAAAACAAAAAAATAGGCAAAAACCGTGGGAAACTATAATCATTTCAAAAAATTTAACATGGGAGCAGTTTTCTAAAGTTAATTATTATTTACATGACTTGGTTGGTGCAAAACCAGTTCTATCTGTTTCACGTAATTATCCATTCAATGAAAGTTATACACATGTTTTGGGCTATGTAAGTGAAGCCAGCGAGAAAGATATTCTAAATAACAAGACTATAAAAGATACACATGTTCCAGGACTTAAGGTTGGAAAGACCGGTTTAGAAAAAACTTTTGAAGATGAGTTAATTGGTACAAATGGTATCCAAAGATATGAAGTTAATGCTTATGGGAAAAGAATTAGCCAACTCGATTATACAAATGGGTTAAGCGGTGAAACAATTCAACTTACAACCGATACAGAAATTCAAAAAGTATGCAATGAACTTTTAAAAGGCATGGCAGGCTCTATAAGTGTGATGGATATTTATACGGGCGAAATAGTAGCAATGCAATCGTCACCGTCGTTTAATCCTAACTTATTCCTTTTTGGAATTAACCAAGATGATTGGCAATTAATTAGAAACAATCCATTGAAACCATTAGTTAATAAAACTTTATCAGGTTTATATTCACCAGGATCAACATTTAAACCAATGGTAGCTTTATCTGCACTAGAAAATAAAATTATCGATGAAAACTTTAAAGTTAACTGTACCGGAAAAATTGAAATGTATGGACAGACCTATCATTGCTGGAAAAAAAAAGGACATGGTATTGTGGATTTAAAAAGCGCAATGAAGCAGTCTTGCGACACATATTTTTATGAGATAGCAAGAAAACTTGGTGTAGACCGATTAAAAGAAACATCTACAAAATTTGGCCTTGGAGAAAAAGTTTTAAATGAAACATTTAATAATGAAAAAAAAGGACTTATTCCTGATACTAAATGGAAAAAAAATAATTTGGGAAAAGGGTGGGTTATAGGCGAAACATTAATCACAGGTATTGGACAAGGTTATACTCAAACAACACCACTACAATTATGTTTAATGACAGCTCAACTTGCAAATGGTGGATTTAAAATTTACCCCAAAATAATAGTAGAAAAAAATGGTAAAACTACTGAAGAAATAAAACTTTTAATGGATGAAAATTCTAAAAATCTAAATATAGCAAGTGAACTTCTTGGCCTTTTAAATAAAGAAAAATATGAATGTTTGTTTAAAAATTCTAAGAATATAAAATTAGTACGAGAAGCAATGTTTGCCTCAACTAATGAAGTTAGAGGAACATCTTATTCATCTAGAATTGATGACCCTAAATATCAATTTGCTGGAAAAACAGGAACATCACAAGTTAAAAGAATTACTAAAGCAGATCGTGAACTTGATTTGAAAACACTTGATATTCCTTATAATGAAAGAGATCATGCATTATATATAGCTTTTGGACCGTATAAAAACCCAAGATATGCATTAAGTATAGTAATTGAGCATGGTGGATCAGGTAGCTCTACAGCAGCTCCTATTGCAAAGAAGCTATTTAAATTAATTATAGATAGACACGAAATTAGAGAGCAAACCAGGAAAAAAAAAATTACCAAGGTATAGATGCAATATAATTTACTTAATGCACAACCTACATTTTTTCAAAAATTAAGAAATTTTGATTATGTTTTGTTAATCTGTATTTTATTACTAGGATTGATTAGTGCTTTGTCCATGTATTCAACAGACGGAGGGGAAATTTTATTTCATAGCAAAAGCCATATATCAAAATTTTTAATATTTTTTATAATGATGATTTTTATGTCATTTTTTAATATTAAATTTTGGCATTACTTTGCTTACTTATTTTATATTGTAGTTTTATTTTTTCTAGTCTGGGCTTCCTTATATGGTGTTAAAGCTTCAGGCTCACAAAGATGGATCAATCTATATTTTATTAATTTGCAACCTTCTGAATTAATGAAAATTGCAATAATAATATGTCTTGCCAAATATTATCACCGTGTACAACAGAATAAAGTTAATAGTTTTCAAGTTATGTTTGTTGCTTTAGTAATTTTAATTTTACCTATTATGCTGGTTATTACTCAACCTGATTTGGGAACTTCAATCTTAATTGCTTTAAGTGGGCTAGTTGTAATTTGGCTTGCTGGAATTAACATAAAATATTTTGTATATTCGTTTATAGCTTTATTAATCTCATTGCCTTTTGCTATTGCTTTTTTACAACCTTATCAAAAACTTAGAGTTTTAACATTTCTTAATCCAGATAGGGATCCTTTAGGTGCGGGCTATCAAATTATTCAATCTAAAATAGCAGTTGGATCAGGAGGGTTAACTGGTAAGGGTTTTTTAAAAGGTACTCAAAGCTATTTAGAATTTTTACCAGAAAAACATACTGATTTCATTTTTACCTTATTTGCAGAGGAACATGGTTTTTTAGGGTCTCTAGGTTTATTATTAATCTATATAATTATTATTTACAGAATACTAAGAATTGGTGCAATCTCGAGGAGCTATTTTGCTAAACTTTTTTGCTATGGATATGGATCTGCATTATTTTTTTATGTAACAGTAAACATGTCTATGGTTTTGGGTTTATTGCCTATCGTTGGGTCGCCACTACCAATTATGTCATATGGGGGTTCTTCAATGCTTGCAACAATGATTGGATTTGCAATTGTTATGAGTGCTAAAATTAATCATAAACAACTAATAGCTTAAGTATTTTAATGCTTTACTTGTCGAATTTGTCGCGAGAATATTTAAATTTAAGAATTATATAAAGTGTCATGGAAAAAAATTTAAAAATTGGAATTGTAGGGGCTGGTATACAGGGTATTTCCAATGCATTATTTTTACAAAAAAAAGGATTTAGTGTAACAATTTTTGATAGAGACGAGCCAGGAAGCCCTGCTGCATCCTATGGTAATGCAGGTCATTTTTCTCCATATGCATCTGTTCCAATAAATAGACCTGATGTTTTAAGTGATGTCCCTGCAATGCTTTTAAGCTCGACAGGTCCACTTGCACTTAAATGGAACTATGTTCCAAAAATGGTACCTTGGTTTTTACAGTTTATTAGGAACTGCACCACAAAACAAATGATGCATACTGCAAAAAATATGCATCAAATTTTAGATTTAGCGCTACCTGCTTATGATGAATTATTTGATGATATTGAGCTTGGAGGGCTAGTTGAAAAAAAAGGTATTTTATATATTTGGAATGATCAAAACTTAAAAAGTAGAGAGCTTGAAATTAATATTAGAAATGAACTAGGTGTTGACCAACAAGAAGTAACACCAAAAGAAATTCATGATTTAGAACCAAATATAAAACCCATCTATCATGGAGGTGTTTATTATAAATATGGTAGACATGCCAGAAATCCTAAGAAAATTCTTTTAAAGCTTTATGATCTGTTTTTGAAAAAGGGTGGCAAGTTTTTAAAAATGAATATCAAAGACATAAGTTTTAATGATGAAAAGCCAGTTATAAAAGCTGAAACACAAAGCTTTCTATTTGATAAAATTGTTATTGCCTGTGGTTCATTTTCAAAAAAACTAACAGATAATTTAGATGAAAAAATACCTCTTGATACTGAAAGAGGGTATCATGTTCATTTTAAAGATTGCGATCACCTTTTAAGTAGACCAGTAATTTTCCAAAATAGAGGATTTGGTATTACACCCATGGAACAAGGACTTAGAGTGGTAGGTACTGTTGAATTTGGTGGATTAGATAATCCATTATCAAAATCAAGAGTTAAAAATTTAATTAATAATGCAAAGTACATGATGGGTGATTTACCCGAACATGAAGATGAGTGGCTTGGTTTTAGACCAACATTACCAGATTACTTACCTATAATAGGACCCTCAAAAAAACATAAAAATGTTTTTTATTGTTTTGGACATCATCATTTAGGATGGACTTTAGGACCAATTTCAGGGAAAATAATCTCTGGAATGATAGCTGAAGAAAACACAAACCTAGATTTAAAACCATATAGCTCTCTTAGGTTTAGCTAGTGATAAATAAAAATAATGTTGCTTATATTTTTTTATTTTTAGCAGCTTTATTCTGGTCAGGAAATTTTTTAGTTGGAAAATTTGCTAGCCAATACCAAATACCTCCATTTTCATTAAATTTTTATAGATGGCTTTTTGCTTGGTTGATCTTAGCACCATTTACGATTCAAGAATTATTTAAAAAAAGAAGTTATATTTTGGAAAATTATAAATATTACACAGTCCTTGGAATAACGAGCGTTACCATATTTAATTCTATCGTCTATTATTCTTTAAACTTTACGCAAGTTATTAGTGGAGTGTTAATGATATCAACAATACCTGTGATGATCATTTTCATTTCATCAATTTTAAAAATTGAAAAAACTAATAGTTTTCAAATATTGGGAGTTACATGTTCTTTTATTGGAGTTATTTTAATTATAACTAAGGCAAACCTAGGAATATTAATAAATTTAGATTTTAATAAGGGTGACATTACAATGGTTTTTGGAATGTTGTCTTGGGCCACTTATTCCGCATTATTAAAGAAAAAAAAACATGAACTATCTCAACTGGGATTACTAGAAGTAGTAATTTCATTTGGTTTTATTTTTTTAATTCCAATATATTTTATAGAATATCAAATGGGTTATAGAATTATTCTAGATCAAAATTTTTTAATGATTTTGTTTTATGTAGTGTTGTTTCCAGGTCTTGCTTCTTTTATTTTTTGGATAAAAGGAGTTTCTTTAATAGGAGCTAATCGTGCAGGTGTTTTTTTGCATATGATGCCTATATTAAGTGCAATTATGGCAATGATTATTTTTAATGAAAAATTTATGTTTTACCATATGTTAGGTGCAATATTTATTTTAACTGGAATTCTTTTATCAAATAGAAAAATAAAAAATGCTTAAAGTTGCTATCTTAGATGATTATCAAAATGTTTCTCATGAGTTTGTTGATTTAAAAAAACTATCAGGAGAATATGAATTTAAAATATTCAGTCAGCCATTTGAAGATGAGGCAGACGCCATTGAGCAATTATCAGACTTTGAAGCGTTATTGATAATGAGAGAGCGAACTCCTATTACTAAAAATTTAATTGATAATTTAAATGACCTTAAATACATCATCACAAGTGGCTCAAGAAATAAAGCTATCGACCTAGCTGCTGCAAAAAAGAGAAAGATTATAGTGTGTGGAACTGAGATTGATTTTGCAGGCACAACAGAATTAACTTGGGGTTTAATCTTAGGTTTAGCTAGAAATTTCAAAGAAGAAATTGACAATATGTACCAAGGTTACTGGCAATCAACTATTGGACTTGAGCTTAAGGGAAAGATTTTAGGGTTAGTTGGACTTGGAAGAGTTGGATCGCAGGTTGCTAAAATTGGTAAAGCTTTTGGCATGGAAGTTATGGCTTGGAGTGAAAATTTAAACTTGGATACTTGCAAAAAATTAGGTGTACTTCCTTGTAGTAAAGAAGATTTATTTCAAAATTCTGATTTTATATCTATCCACGTTCAAGGTGGAGAAAGATATAAAGAGTTAATAAAACTAAAAGAGTTAGACACAATGAAAAAAACTGCCTTTTTAATTAACACATCAAGAGGATCAATTATTAATGAGGATGATTTAATTATAGCGTTATCAACTAATGTTATTGCTGGAGCAGGACTTGATGTTTATGAAAAAGAACCTTTACCAGAAGGCAATAAACTAAGATTTTTACCAAATGCATTATTAATGCCCCATGTTGGTTATGTGACAGCAGAAAATTATAGTATGTTTTATACACAGATGATTGAAGGGTTAGAAGCATGTGTGGCTGGTAAACCTTTAAGAGTATTAGAATAAATTTATGACAAAAAAAATTAACAAAGATCTTACAGCTGAACAAAAATTAGTTTTGTTTGAAGATGGTACGGAAGCACCAGGCACGAGTGAGTTAAATCACGAGAAGAGAGAAGGTAGTTATTATTGTACTAATTGTGGTAACAAATTATTTGACTCAAATGCTAAATATGAAAGTGGTTCAGGTTGGCCCTCATTTTACCAGTCGTTACCTGATGCATTTGAAACTAAAACAGACACTCTATTAGGTTATGAGCGAGTGGAATATCATTGTAAAAAATGTGGCGGCCATCATGGTCATATTTTTGAAGATGGACCAAAGCCAACTGGCAAAAGATACTGTAATAACGGTGTTTGTTTAACCTTTAAGCCTAAAAATTAATTTATTTTAAAAGTTCTAGTAATTTATTTTCTTTTTCAAGGGCTCTAACATCATCGTAACCACCAATGTGTTGATCATCAAAGAAAATTTGAGGAATAGTTCTTTTACCATTAGCTTTTGTAATCATTTCATCCATAGCCCCATCTACAGTTGCAATGTTGATTTCTTTATATTCAACGTTGTTTCTAGTTAATAATTTTTTAGCTGCATCGCAAAAAGTACAAAGTGGTCCTGTATAAATAATTACTGATTTCATGGCTTATAAATAATCATTCTTTTTAATTTTGCTAGTAATTTCTTTTCTTGAATATTCGAACTTTTTTTTGTGTTTAATACTTTTTTGATTAACTCTTTTTCTCCACAATCTAAAAGAAACAGGCTTTATAGATCGTCTCATAATTTTAATTACTTCACCTTCTGTTTTTCCAGTCTTTTTCTCAATTTCCTCAAAAGTGATACGATCTGCCCAAGCAGCCCAAACGATCCAGTCAGGATCTGATATATGGGGCTCTGGATTTTTAACTCTAGTTATGGGGGTGTGACCTTTTTTTTTCATAAATCCTCAATAATCATTATATTTGAAAAAAATGATTAATGCATTTTATTTAGGGTCGTGGTATCTTTAAATCTAGATAGTCCATCTTAGCCATCTTTAGCTCCCGGTTTTTTTGGACTATCCTTAAACCTTAAAATGCTCCCTTTAAATTATTTCCTTTTTTTACAGATAATTTTATTTTTATTTATTACTCCTGGCACACCTAGAATTGTAATTATTTCTTATTCGATGAATTATGGAGTTCAAAAATGTATTTGGACAGCTCTTGGAGATATCACAGCAAATATTATTCAAGCCACATTAGTAATTTTTGTTTTGGGATCTTTTTTTGTTGATAATCCAAATTTTTTAAATATCTTTAAATGGATAGGAATTGCATACTTACTCTATCTCGCTTATGATATTTACAATTCAAGACTTAAAGATGTAAGTTCAGATAATATTTCATCAAAAAGTTTTTTTTCTTTTTTTAAAGATGGTTTCTTAGTTGCAGGAACAAGTCCTAAAGCTTGGATGTTCTTTCCATTAATATTTCCACAGTTTATTGACTTTAATTCAAATTATATCGTTCAATTTTTTATTTTGATTACAACGTATGTTGTTTTAGATTTTTTATCTCTAATTGCTTATGCTGTGCTAGCTAGAAAATTAATCGTTTGGATAAAAGCAAATCCTAAAGTTATAAATACAATTTCAGCGTGCGTATTAATTGTAATTGCTATTATAATTGCACTTATTCAAAAGTATTAATTATCAATATAATTGCGGCAATTAAGTCTGTATGACGTTTGTTGTATTTTTCTTCATTTAGATGTTTAATTGTTTTTTAAATTTAAAACTAATAGAGGAAGAAATAAAATGAAAATCAGAAATATACTAATTACTTTAGTTTCTGCAATTGCTCTTTTAATTTCAGCTTCAACTATATCTTTTGCGAAGGTAGTTGGAGATAAAATTATTTTAGGTGCAGCTGTTTCATTAACTGGAAAATATTCATCTAATGGTGTTCATACTCAAAACGGCTACAACTTAGCAGTTGAGAGAATTAACAGCATGGGTGGTGTTAAAGTTGGTGGAAAAACTTACAAGTTTGACATTATTTATTACGATGATGAATCAAACTCTGGAAGAGCAGCACAACTTGCAGAAAGATTAATCCAACAAGATGGTGTTAAGTTTATGCTTGGGCCTTATAGCTCAGGACTTACAAAAGCTATGGCTCCTGTAACTGAAAAATATGAAGTTCCTATGGTTGAAGCAAACGGTGCATCTAGATCGTTATTTACTAAAGGTTACAAATATTTATTTGCAGTACTTGCTCCAGCAAACTTATATCTTGATGTTGCAATTGACCTTGCAGTTGAAAAAAATGGTGGAAAACCAGTTAAAATTGCAATGGCATTTGAACAAGATGCTTTTTCACAAGATGTGAGATTGGGTATTGTTGAAGCTGCTAAAAGAACAGGCTCTAAAATAATTATAGATGATAAGTTACCAAAAGAGCTTAACGATATGGCTGCTACTTTATCTAAAGTAAAAGCTACTAATCCAGACGTTCTTGTAGTTTCGGGTCATACTAAAGGTGCTTTGACAGCTGTTAGACAAATCTCAGAGATGAAAGTTGATGTGAAAATGTTAGCAATGACTCACTGTGATGCTGCTAAATTATCTAAGCAACATGGTAAAGCTTCGGAGTACGCACTTTGTGCTTCTCAATGGCATAAATCTCTATCATACAAAGACAACTACTTTGGTGGTGGTATGAAATATGATGCAGACTTTACTAAAGCATTTGGATATGCACCGCCATACCAAGCTGCCGAATCTTCTGCTGCTTTATTAGTTTTTAAAGATGCGTTCGAAAGAGCACAATCATTTGATACTAAAAAAGTTAGAGATGCTTTAGCTGCAACTGATATGCAAACTTTTTATGGAAACATAAAATTTGCTGCAGGTGGTCAAAACGTATCTAAGCCAATGGTGCTTTTCCAAGTATCATGTAACGATGATGGTAGTGTGTGTGAAAATAAAGTTGTAGCTCCGACAAAATGGGCATCAGCTGAGTTGGTACACCCAATTCCATCTTGGTCAGAAAGATAATACCTAATATGTAAAATGCTCCCTAGTAATAGGGGGCATTTTTTTATAAACATCTAAAGAATTTATGGATTTATTAATTTTCCAAGCTCCTATTTTAATGGTTCAAGCGTCAATGGACGGAATACTACTTGGTATTTTGTTTGCATTAATTGCTTATGGGATGGCATTGCAGTGGGGAGTAATGAATATAATAAATATTGCTCAAGGAGAATTAGTAATCATGGGTGGATACATTGCATACTTTATGTATCTCTCAGGAATTCATCCAGCCTTTGGAGTGATTGTATCACCAATCATTATGTATTGCGTGGGTTGGGGAATGTATAAGCTTGTTATTAATAAGGTAGTAGACAAAGATTTGTTCACTTCAATACTTGCAACATTTGGAATTAGTATTTTAGCTCAGCAATTAATGAATTTTGCATTTGGTGCAGACGTAGTAGTCGCTCAGTCAAATTTTGGAACAACAATGTTATTCAATAACTCAGTTACACTGCCAAATGCTAAAATATTTTCAGGAGCAGTTTGTGTAATATCTGCAATTATTCTTGTTATCTACATGAAGAAATCAAAATTAGGTAGAGCAATTAGAGCAACAGCCCAAAACGCAAGAGCAGCAAAAATTTTAGGTGTAGATACTGAAAAAGTTTATGCAGCAACATTTGGTATTAATGCAGCATTATGTGGAATAGCAGGAGCGTGTATTGCAATTACATTTACACTTCACCCTTATACAGGGCTACCTTACACAGTTAGATCTTTCATGATAGTAATTATTGCAGGACTTGGAAACTTACCAGCTGTTGCAATATCCGGCATGGGCCTTGGAGTATTTGAAGAATGGGCAGATTACTTGCTCGGAACTGAATTTAGAATCGCAGCAGTATTTTCATTATTAGTCATTATTCTAGTCTATAGAAGGTTTAAATTAGCTCGAAAAAGAGAGTATTTAAAATAATGAATAAAAATACACTCCTATACGCAGGCTTAATAATTTTTGGTTTGGCTGGAGCATTCATATTTCCAGCTTACAAACTTCAGCTTTCATTTCTTTATATATTAATTGTTTTGGCTATGACTTGGGATGTTCAAGGTGGACAGATGGGTTACAACACATTTGGTAATATATTATTTTTTGGTGTTGGAATGTATGTTGCTTCAAGTACACAAATAGCAATGTTCTTTTCACTTGCAGAATGGACAGATGCAGGTGGAGAAAAAACTTTTGTTCACACTATCCCTCAATTTTTTCAAGGTTTTGGAGTGGGTATACTGTTAGCAGGAATTATACCAACAATAATTGCAGGAGTAATTGGATATGGGATTTTAGGCTTAAGAGGGCATTACTTTGCAATTTGTACATTAGCATTAGGAATTGCTGCAGGTGAACTTGCAGGTGGAATTGAGATTATTGGTGCAGGTCAAGGTATGACGGTTCCAGTTTGGCCAAAAGGATTTGGATCTAATGCATCATCATCTCAATTTTTATATTATCTGTGTTTTGGTCTTGCAGTTGTAACTTTTATTACTTTAAAGTGGGCCTACAGCACAAGATTTGGTTTAGTTTTAAATGCAATAAGAGACAATGAAGATAAAGCTGAAGCAATGGGAATTCACACCATGAGATATAAAATTATTGGCTGGATGGTATCAGCATTCTTTGTTGGAATTGCTGGAGGATTAATGGGGCATATCAATGGTTACATTGAACCAACAGAAATTGCATTTGCTGGGCCAACGTTTGGTGTGTTCATGGTTTTAATGGCAATCCTTGGTGGTAAAGGAACTTTATGGGGACCACTTGTTGGTGCAACTATATTTCATTTATTTAAAGAGGGTTTTTGGACTTACTTCTTGGGCTGGCAGTATGTTGCTCTTGGAGTTTTAATTATTGTAATTGTTGTTTACTTTCCTGAAGGGGTGATGGGATGGCTAAGAGAAAAGTATCCTGAAAGATTTGGTGAAGTTGTAGATGAAGCTGACTTAAAAGCACAGGTGGAATTAAAGTAATGGCTATATTAGACGTATCAAATGTAAGTAAATCTTTTGGTGGTGTTAAAGCTAATATTGATATTTCAATGTCAGTTGAGCAAGGTTCAATTGTTGGATTAATTGGTCCGAATGGATCTGGCAAAACAACTTTATTTAATTCTATTGTAGGAACTTATCCAATCGATAATGGTTCAATCAAATTTGATGGCACAGAGGTTTCAGAATTGCCAGTTCCTGTTGTCGCAAAGCTTGGACTACTTAGAACATTTCAGCAAACTAGAATTTATGGAAAATTAAACTGTATTCAAAATATGTTAATCAGTAACAAACCTGAGAATGATGGAATATTGACAGTATTTCAAAAGATACCTTCGGATATAACAGATAAAGCTGAGACATTATTGAAATTTGTAGGACTTCATCAAAAAAGAAAACTTAGAGCTGGAGATCTTTCTTTTGGGCAACAAAAATTACTAGAACTTGCTATGGCACTAATGAATGAACCTAAAATGCTTTTATTAGATGAACCAACAGCTGGAATAAACCCTACTTTAATTAATGGAATTATCGATCGTTTAATTAGTGTTAATA
>Ga0208646_1000531_pt1 | contig 23705 bp, 26 predicted proteins | sample AntAceMetag02UK8_FD_184762 | JGI IMG/M metagenome (GOLD analysis project Ga0208646, IMG submission 184762) | Saline lake microbial communities from Ace Lake, Antarctica - Antarctic Ace Lake Metagenome 02UK8 (SPAdes) (version 2) | ecosystem: Environmental > Aquatic > Non-marine Saline and... | reverse complement strand
GTGTGGGTATAAACATTTTTTTAGGGCCACCACACAGACCTGGCCACCACACAGACCAAAACTTTTCCGCCTATGGTGAGAAAATAAGGATTACGAAGAAATACGTATGCACTTCCCAAACTTTTCCGCCTATGGTGAGAAAATAAGGATGACGAAGAAATACGTATGCACTTTTCCGCCTATGGTGAGAAAATAAGGATGACGAAGAAATACGTATGCCGGACCCACGCCGTGGGTCTACTCAAGAACTTTTTTTCTCTATAAATAATTTATTTTGTTGGAATGTGTCACTATTCCACAACTTCAACTGTACGTAACAATGTCCCGATCTATTCCCATGAACACTTCCGCTGCCGCACTTCGTAGAGAGCGGAAATCAAGAACCGCAGCTGCGGCATTTGTTGTTGGGGGATCCGGCACGCCGCCTAATTTTCTCCCCACCTCCGGAAAAGACCATATCACCAAGGAGGGATTCGAAGCTGAACCAAAACTTCCCACCACTAGGGGAACCTCTGAACTTGCCCCTCCAACAACGATTCTTCAACTAAGGGGGAAAACCGCAGCTCGTCAAGAAAAACCGGAGGACTTCCGGCACGCCGATATGGAGCTTGACTGGGTTGTCGTATGCCAATTCCGTTTATACTCTTTCGACAAGAAGGCCCCCGCAATGGCATGCCTTAACGAAACCACCGCCCAATTTCCCACCTTCAAAGTCTTCCTTCTCCACTGGGATATGATCATTGGATGCTTCAGAGTCGCCGGAACAGCCAAGGGGGATTCAGCAACGATCTTCAACTACATCAACGAGAGACACATTGTCGGCGTCTCACCCGGCAGCCAACGCCCCCTCACTGTGATCAAGCCCCAATTTCCTGAATATGAAGACGCCTCTGACGACGACGAATAAAAAACTGAACCAGCCGCACTCTACAGATAGAAACTTTGAACTTGTAGAGAAAATGACGCACAATGCGTCACCTTGGGATCATACACAGTGGCAGTGACGTTCTTTATGGGTAATGCGTCATATGGCACGTTCCACAAATCCTATTTTCCCACCATCTGGGAAAGTGTCACCTAATGCGGCGGCACGCCTCCAAAAATGCGTCGGTGACGTTTCCCCTGGGTAATGCGTCATACCCCACGTGGCGGGGCTTAGTAATCGATTACTAATATAATTGTTTTCCTTCAATGATGGATTAATTGTTATTAATTTGCCACTTTCGAATCCGGTACGATGTCCAATCAATCCCTTCGCATTACCCGAGTGTTTTCCAAGCCTGAAGCCCCCTGCAGTAGGTGGAGAGTTTGTCCATTCTGCTCCAGAAGCAACGACCCGGAGAAGAGGAAGCATGGCCAACAGACTTGTGGAAACTTCCAAAGGCATATGTTGAGGAACCATATCGGATGGATGGAGCAGCTCTGGAGCGAGAAGCAATTTGCCAGGCTCTTCTGGCTAGGGAGGGACATCACTGGCAGGCTTGGCGACTACCTGGTCTTCCACGCTATTCAAGCTCTGTCTGGACAAGATGGGATTCCATTCAACATCAAGGCTGACTGGCAGACATCTCCCAACCTCATGGCAGCCTTCCACAACTCAGGGTATCCAGACCCTCCTCCAGCCATCCCTTCTGAGGACATTTGTGGAATCTGTCTGGAGGGCGGCTTGGAGCTTGTCCCTATCCATCATGGCATTCACAAGTTTTGCCAGGACTGTCTGGAGAACCTGGTGACCAGAGCGTATGAGACCAACTCTGGAAACGCTCCAGCTTGGGTTGTCTGCCCTCTGTGTCGGCTCGATGTTTCTTTGCACTGTATTCAAGAGACCCTGAGGGAGGTCAATCTCAGGAAGATGGCCCAACGGTCCACCGCAACGATTGGGGCCCCTATTCAAGAGGTCATGGACAATATGTTACCCTACGCCAGTCCTCCCCCACAACCTCAACCCGACTCAGATGGGTGGAATGAGCATACTCCGCTGGCTTCTCCAGAGATGACTGAACCATAAACATACTTGTGGACAATAAGTCCGGATTCTGGATTGGCATTTTTATGAAGGTTTTATCCAAAAAGGGCCAAGAACGGATTTGGAGTTCCCCTTCCAGAATCATTTTTCCGAGGGGGTTGTCCAGAAGTTCTGACCCGAGAAAGGACCGCGGGCTTTTTACCCTTCACACGGTCACTCAGAATCGGCTTTTCGTGTTCATCACTGACCTGGGTAGCCTCAGACATTTCTCCAGACGATGACGAGAGTTGATCCTGAGAGGGACCATGTTTCGGTGGAGGAGGCGCCGAATTTACACTGTCTTGAGGGTCAGACACGTCTGAATCTGAGTCCTCCTCCATGGGTTGGGGGATCGGTGCTGGACGAGGTTTTTTTAAAAGGACCTTGGCTGGGGCTGGAGAATCGGGTGCGGGAGGGTCGGGCTTCTCCACTTCTGGTTCATCATCTACGTACAATTTCTTGCGCGCCTCAGCCCATGTGTCAGTGGTGTCCCCAGCCTTCTTGCTTTTAGCCCACAGGGCCTTGAGGTGAGCTTCCCACTCCTCATCATCCAGATTGAGCTCTTCGTCGTCAGTGTTTTCCATGTAGTTGTCATAGTCGGACCCATCCGCGCCCTCAGGGATGTAGGGGTAGGGGGTGCCTCCTGCGGAGTAGTCGTTTCGGATGATGACAGCCTTCTTCTCAGCATCGGCCTTGGCCCGGATGGCCTCCACCTCAGCGTCATTCAGCATTTTCCCACCATTCTTCTTGTTGTACTGCGCGACACGGACTGCGTTGACCTGCCGAGCGCTGGCAGCTGTGTGCTTGGACTTGGGCTGCGGTGGGGGAGTGGGAGTGGGGTTCTTCTTTGCGATGGCCTTGGCAGGTGGTGCTGTTGCTGGGGCGGATTTTGCTTTGGCTTTCTTAGCGGCAGCAGGTTTCTTCCTTGGGCGGGCTTCATGATTGCTGATCAGGTCACTGAGTGAAAACGTTTCGCCGCTTTCGAGGGTGAGAGACATTTTGTTTGCTCGTGCACTTTACCAATCATGGGTCTGTTTGATGCATGGAATTCAATCCCGTCGAGCATCACACGAGGCCTTTCCAAGGCCGCTGCCACACAAATGAAAACACCCTTCGGCCATGGGATCTCTCACTTTGCCAGACAAGCAGCGTCCTTCACCCACAAGGTGACCGAGACGTTCGAGGACCTTGATGCTGCCACCGGAGGAGCAGCATCCGCCTTGCTTGGGGGCGCCGCAGATGCCGCCATCAGCCTGGTCCCAGGAGCAGGTGCAGCCATTCAAATCGGGAAGAAGGCCTTTTCAGCTGGAAAAATGGTAGCCGCCTCCCTCAAACGCGCCCGGGCAGAATCGAGGAACCTGGCAGCCCTTGGAGACGGTGATCCGTTCAAGCGCCGCAAGCGGAGCCAGCGTTAAGTAGTAGTAGTAGTAGTAAGCAAGTAGGGAATATGAATGAATTTACCTGCGATTTCTCTTTGCATCGCGTGAGAACCCGTGAGGGTGTTTGCGGACAAGGGCCCCTTGTCGATCCATCTGACCGCCAGCCATGAACCCAGGGTCCAAGACCAGCCCGTTGTTGCCGGCAGGCCTTTGCGGGTTGTTGTAGATGGTGGGGAGGAAGGGCTTTTCGTACCAGGGTGGGCGCTGGGTGAACAGGTCAGCCATTTCTTGGGATGGGCGGAAGTAGCCGGCCTTGGGAAGACCGTCCTTGAGACCTGTGATGTTGAGGGTGATGTTGAGGTCGGACCCATTCAGATCCACCACGTTGTCCTCATGGTCACGCAGAGAAAATCGAACAGACTCCCAGAGACCCTTGATGCGGAACCCGTTTTGCCACTCAGCCTTCCATTGGATCAGCTCACCAGGTGAGGAAGACCCTACAGGGTGAAGGACAGCGAGAAGTTGCCCCCAAGCCTTGCGGTGGGAGGACCAGGAGGTGACCCCGGGGATGGTGCACCACACATACAGCTCACCGTACCCTAGGGTCACGACGAAAGAGGCTTGAAGGGCCACAGTCGTGGCGACAGCAGGCGGGTCAGAAACTTCAAAGGATCGGAAGCCTAGGGGGTGGTGAGCAGTGAAGCTGGCATGGGTGGGGTTGAGTGTCCAAGTCGCTCCCCCACCAGTCAGAACGGGGGTGAATGTGTACTTCATGGAGATGCTCGACCAAGACACAGCCACAGAGTTGCCAGCACCAATGTCAGACACCATGTCAGCACTCACAAGAGTAGCGATGTGTGCAGCCAGTTGAGTGACTGTGTAGTACCCGTTGGTTAGGGTGATGACCTGGTTGGCCGTCCCGGCAGAGGCCGTGTACACAAGCACGTTGTTGTTGCCGTTGATGTTGTAGTACGTGAGCGGGAAGGCGACTGATTGGACCGTAACCTGCGCACCATCACGGTTCGGGTCCTTGAGACCAGTAAACCGCTCACAGGAAATTGTAAAGTCAGTCGTGGACTCGTTGAGGGTGTTGTTTCGGTCATCCGAGTTGACGGTAAAGAGCACCATCTGAAAAATGAACAAACACAATTTGAATGACTCTTTGCCTCGACGAATCAACCTGGGGCTGGGCCTTGTTGATCCTGATCGCGGGTGGGTGGGGTGCAAAAGCAGCAGCAGATCAATTATTTTCGAGCCGAACAAACAACACAAACGGGGCCGGGCTGACGGGGACAGGGCTCACAGGAGAGGGAGCTCAGGCGCAAAGCCAGACCGTGACAATCAATCACCTCCACCACGGCAGGAGACTTGCCGCTGGAGCCCGCGGCGAATCACCGGGAGACATCAGTCTAGGAGATGATCCAGACTTGGGGGAGACTTCGACGACGACGACGAATCATGAGACGCCCCCGCCTGCCCTGGCTGCGGGTTCTTCTCACGGCGACGGACCTTCTTCTTCGCTGGAAGTTCGCTCGATTCAGCAAGCTTGGACAGGCGGTGCGCGGCCTCCACGGCCGGGGCTTCTTCAGCAACAGCTCGGGCACGTTTCTTCTGAGGAGTTGCAGGTGGAGTTAAATCTGCCACAGCAGCCCCCATCTGAGCGTTCATCTCAATCGTCTCACAGGCAGACGCAAGATCCTGAACTGCCGTCAGCTGGTCAGCCTCAAGATTCTTGACGTAGTCTTTGGAAGACTCCTCGTAGGTTTTGCCGTCATCCCGGAGAGGGGGCGCACCCACGTCTGCAAAATGAACTGCCCACTGAACTCTAAGGGAGTAGGTGAAGATTGTTTCGTCATCAGGAGACACGATGTGCCGGATCATGACAAAGGAAGGAACGATGCTGAGCATTTTGATCGCGTTGCCGTTCCCGAAGAAGGGGCCGGCAGCACCAAAAGTACTCACAGAACCGACCTCACCTCCGAAGCGGAAGGCGGAGTTGGGCTTGACGTCCAGCTTGAACAGGTGAATTTCCTCTCCGTTGTCAGGCTCAAAACGCCGGAAGTTCGGGGTGGTGTTGACCATGTTCTCAGGGAGGCCGTGTCGGGAAGCAAAGTCGCGGCGGAGAACTGTGCTGACCTCCACTAGGTTCTCAATGAGCTTGGCCTGGGAAGGGTTGGAGGCGCGGAGAGACAAGGTCATCTCATGCTTCTTGGCGGTGGGGGAGAAGGGGACATCAGTAAATGAGCGGGTGGCGTTGTCCCAGACGCTTGGCATGCTGACACCGGTTTTCGTCACTTTGGAATCCAAGTTTGCAACAACGATAGAAAACTGCTTAGAGCGGACGCGCTTGGCATCCTTTGGGTGGATTTCACTTTGCGGGGTTTGTGAATCGGCCAACGGGCAGTACATGATAGAAGAAAAGCTCAGGTCGGACTTGCCAGCCACCTTTGCTTCCTTGCCGAGAAGAAAGCTGTCGCAGGACACATCGTCGTTGTTGATTTTCACAAATTGCTTGTTGTTTGAGCTCATGGTGGAAGAAGTGCTGACATTTTCCAGCTGGCTAGCCCGTATGGAGGTCGAAAATCCACTGACAAGAACAACAGCGACAGAGCCGGTGAGGGCTCACCGACAAGGCCACACCTGCCCTTTTGGCTGTGGCGGAGGCCACCAGTACAGACCCCTGCTAAACCATTTTGTCAAAACGCACTTGTACATGAGTGTCGAAGAAATGAACAGACTTCCCAAAGAAGTCTGCGCTGAGTGCCACCTTCGAATCCGGGGAGGTGTCTTGCCTGTTCACAAATTCCTACAACATGGAATCCCCCTCCCAGACCTACTGTCCGACCGCATAGATGACGTGATCGCACACGGGTTCCCAACGCGAGCTCCCCCACAGATCACAGTCGCGGAGGAAGTGGCAGCCGTCGCCCGGGAGTACGCAGAGTACTTTACCCCCGAACCGTCCCCCGAGGAGGAGGAGGAGCAGCAGGAGCAGGAGGACGAGGAAGAAGAGGACAGCGAAAGCGGAAGCGAAAGCGAAAGCGGGAACGAGTTGGGCCAGTTCCACGGAAGCCAGTACGACCTACTCAAAATGTACCTGACTTCCTCGAAAGTCTGGAAGGAGTACCCTTACGTCCGCTCGGTGCTTGAACCTAAGAATTTCTGGACCAATCTCCCCAGATGCCTCATCCCACAGGATGCGTTCACCCTGGCGGAGTGGTCCGAGCTCTGGCATGAAGAAAAACAGGTCAGCCAGGGGTCACACCTGCATTTTGTGATTGCCTCCGAAGCAGTTCTGGTGGTGCTCTCGACAAGAAACCTCTACCCCGGCCGACCCTACTCTCGCGCAGAAGATCCATAAACACCGTCACAACCAAGCTCTCCCCACTAAAAATGAATCCCAGAGATATTCGCGCACTCCGCAGAAATCAACTCAGAGCTGTAAACGCAGCTGGTGAAGACATGAATTTCGTTCGTTTTACAAGCACAAGAGATGTTGAATACACAACTCCCAATATCGAAGTCAGAAACGTCCGCCTGCTTGGCCCTGTCAACGATCTCCGCAGTATGTACTCCGGTCTGCGCCGAGTGCTGGCTCGCTGGCCCAACGTTTTCAACTTTGTGTACTTTGTCCTTCTCCCAGACGGGCGGAGACGCCATCTGACTCTGACCGCCCCGGCTTTGACCAACCTGCAAGTTTTTCGGGCCGTCATCCAGGACCACCTGGGTATGGGTGGCGCCGCCATGAGCGCCAGCCTCCAGAATGATTTGGAGGCGGGGGAAGAGCGGGACGAGTCACACGTCGTCAAGAACCAGTTCATCGTCAAGATTGACAGAGATCCGGGAGGTGCTGCAAGACAACCCCGAATGCCAATCCGGAATCTAGGGCCTCGAGGAGGCGGATGGCAAGGTGGCAAAAGTTCCGTATGGAAATCTGTGACCGAGCAGGAGGAGGAGGTGGTGTCGGATGATGGTTTGTGTGTACGCCGCATCGCCGACAAGCTCAACTTGGGCCCCACCTGGGAAGCCCTGTCAGACTCGAAGCGCAACGACTGGAACTGCCTCAATGACCACGTCGCGAGCAACCTGGCCTCTTTTGTCAAAGTGGACCCCACCCGGGTTCACATTCCCCTGGCAGAGCTAGTCAAGACTTATGAGACGGCGCAGGACATGTTTGCGTCGGGCCGCGTCGCCGAACTCAACGCGGTCAAAGCCCTGTTCTGGCCCGCCAAGCCCGGGATGTCCTCAGAGATGTTCGCACTCCCTCTCACCGCGATTCACGCCGCAGTCGCCCCCGAAGGCCCGTTTGACGCCGATGAGATCCCTATCTTGTTCCAAGACGATCACGTGGAGCTGGCGGACCTGACCCCGGATCGGCGGCTGATTCCCAACCCCGACGTGTACGTCAAGATCTGGCGAGGCAGAAACAACAAGAACGAGCGGTGGAACCTGCAGGTCTCGGTTGGGGTGGCCAAGTACTCCGAGAAGTCGGCCGAAGTGAACGCGCGGACAGGCAGAGCCCCGATGCCGCTATGGGGGCCGCTACCTTCCACAGTCGATGAGACCACACCGAGCAATGTGGGGCTGGGCTGGTCGCTGACCAAGGCGAGTGAGATCCTGTCCCAGTTCCACCTGGTGTCGGAGGAGAAGAAGAACGCGTTTGTGTCCTGGGACATTGAGACGGTCCCCATGTCCGACGGGGTGTCTTCCCACGACGGGTTCGTCCCAATCTCTTGCTCCTGGGCGTGGTTTACGGAGGATGAAAACTCCCTGGACGACCGCCGGTTCACTGAGCCGATGATGAAGAGGCTGATGAAGCGCGCCCCTGAAGGCCGGGTGAATGACGCCATCGGAGTTGGCTGCATCCGCGAGTTCATCGAGTGGCTGGCCGAGTTCTGCACCGCCTACAGGACCGTGAAGATTGTGACCTTCAACGGCGCCAGATTCGACCACCAGTTCCTGCTGACGGCCATGCTGGAGTATGCCCAGGACAAGGCCAAACTGGGGACTTACTGGGGGAAGATGGCCACACCATCGCAGATCCACTTCCCACGCGGGAAGCTAGTCAACTTCAAGTTCAAGAACTGCGACCTGCTGGACCTGGCCCTGCATTTCACGACGACCAGCCTGGCCTCCATGGGAAAGGACTTCAAAGTCCCTCTGGCGTACCAGAAGATCGATGCGGGCCCCGCCCACTCCACCATCCAGGACATTTTCGACCGGCACGGCAGTGACGCCTGGGCCATCACGGAGGGGTGGGAAACGCTAGAGGTTGACAACGGTCTGCATGCCCGGGCCGGGCTGGATTTCATCTCCCCCGACGGGATCGACATCCCCGCAGGAGGGATGGACCCGGATGTGCGGGACCTGCTTGAGTACCGTGCGTACGGGCTGAACGACGCCCGGGTGACTCTGCTGCTGTGCCGCAAGGTCCATGTCCTGTACGCCCTCCTGGGGATGACGACTGTCCACCAGACCGTGGGGGCCCAGTCCTTTTCGGCGTTTAAGAAGGGGCTGGCCACCGTCCGAGCGGGCCTGCTGCCCCAGCTGAAAGCCACCCACTCTGAAGTGCAGATCAAGAAGGAGCTGACCGTGGTGGGGCTCCTCCCGCTGTGGGGGTTGGAGGACGCGAGGCTGAGAGCTGAGAACGTCGTGGCAGGCGCGGTCAAGCTCCCCACGGGGCCCCGCATGCTGAGAGGGGTGGTCCTGGACTCGTGGGACGTGACCTCCCAGTACCCGGACAGCATGCTGTTCAACCCGGACTCCTGGTACCCCATCGGCGTCCCGACCGTGTACGGCGAAGGCTACGACGCCCGCGCCTTCTTCGACTTCAACAGCAAAGTCGGGGAGTTCCTGGTCACCGTCAACCAGACGCCGATGTGGGAGGCCTACGGCCACGTTGTCCGCCCCTACAAGCAGATGGGGATCAAGCGAACCGCGATCGGGGAGGAAGTCCCCATCTGCCTCAAGAACCACTGGAATGTGGGGCCGGAGGGGTTCCCGCCTGACCACGACTGGGATGTCGAGTTCAAGGACTCCCAGTGGGCCACCTACGGAATCCTGCACAAGGTCCTCATCGGCAACCTCGAGCTGAAGATGATGCTGGACCTGGGGCTGGAGCCGTACATCCACAAGGCTTGGGTGTACCCGCTGCGCATCTCCGGGGCCAAGCTGTTCACGTGCGTCGCCAAGTGGGTGCGGGGCAAGACCGAGCAGGACATCCTCAAGGGGAGCCCGCAGTACAACCCAGTCCTGCGCCAGGGCTACAAGACGCTGCTCAACTCCCTGAGCGGCAAGGTCCAGCAGGGCGCGTACACGGAGAGCACTGAGCTTGTTGCAGATGCGGAAATCATGCACATGGTGGCCAAGAACAAGCAGATGGGGCGGCAGGTGTCATTCAGGAGCGCCGTCCCAGGCGTGTGGTTTGTCGAAGTCGCCAAGACGATGGAGTCCGCCCTGGCCAAGCAGTACCCAAACGTGTGGGGCGCCAAGATTTACGAAATCAGCCGCATGACGATGCTCCGCCAAGTGTACCTCCCAGCCGGCCGGCTCGTGCTGTACTCTGACACGGATGCGGCGAAGATGGACCGGGCCCACACGGCCGCCATCCGCCAGCACTTCATGGACACGGCCCTGGTTGTCCACCCGGATGCGCTGGTGGAGTTTCCTGAGTACGCCGGGCTGAGGCTGATGGCCCCCACAGACGGCGGGATCAAGCGGTTTGGCCAGTTTGAGGACGAGCACGCGAGCATGAACAAGAACGACCCAGGAGCCTGCCGGGGTGCCATCATCGCCAAGAAGTGCTTTGCGTACACGGACGGAGTCCAGCTCAAGATTTCCTGCAAGGGTGTTGGGATGAGAGCGCTGTGGTTCGAGGATCCCGAGGAGGGGCGGGTTCTGGCGGACAAGATCCGGGACGTCCAGAACACGTTCAACAAAGCGAGCAAGGAGGTGTATCGGCTGGAGGAGCTCGGGGAAGCCCAGTCCTATGACTGGTATGAGGCCTCCGACGCCCAGGCTTGGGCCGGTGTGGAGATGCACAACCTCCAGCGGGACATGCAGACCAGGTACGAGGACTTTGACGCCGTGTCAGTCCATGAGCGGCGCATGCGGTTCGTGATGCTGGCGGAGAAGCTCGTCCTGGGGGAAATCTACGCCGCTTACGTCCTGGTCCAGTGGTTTGACCGCCAGACTTTCTGGGCGGACCGGGGAACGTCAATGGTGGACGTCGGCAACCGCTTCAGGAGGGAGATGCGGGTCGTCCTGCGCTGTGGTGTGAAGAAAGTGACTCTGACAGGGGCTGACCGGCCTGCAGAGCTTGCACACGAGCCTATCGTCACAATTTGATTCACTTTACTTTTACTTTTACTATGGCTTCTAGAATTCATGAGTGCAACACAGGCCCTGGAGGAAGGATGCAGGACAATTTCGACTTTGTTTATTTCATGACGGAAGCGGCGGGGCCACTTTGTATCGCTGGACACGTTCTGTGTGTGGCAAAGGCTGTGGCCTGGTTCACGGCGGGGACGAAGCCGGTGGCGCATATCGCCAAGGACGTGATCCTGCCCTGTCTGAGAAAGATGGTGGAGCAGGACGACATCGGGTGGGGCCCGGTCCGGACGTATGTACTGGAAATGACGAAAGAAACGGATTCAAATTTGCGGACCGGAGTTCGTCTTGGCAGAAACGACGCTCCCTTCGGATTCGGAGTCGAGGTCGGACCCGTCCTCGGAAAAAGAGTCATCCCCCACAACACAGAGATTGGTGCTGGTGGTGGTGGTGGGCGTGGGCGCACTACTACTACTACTACTACTGCAGCGGCCACACTGGCTAGACTGGCGGACAGCTCGAGCGGTGGTCAATCCCCGCCACTGCTGGGACACAGCCACCCCCGCCAGGACTACGGTGAGCCCGGCACACAGCTTGAGGAAGAAGTCCTCCCCAAGAGGAAGAAGAGACGTCGCAGCCATACCAGCGAGGAACTCAAACATGATGGTTCGGAAAGTGAGGTCGAGACGCCGGACACGGACTACGAGGACGACGGGTTCTGCGTGTCCGACTCCCAGCTGGAGTTCGAGTCGGGTGCCGAGACGTGCAACTCCGCTTCCGACGACTCTGATGAAGAGTAAAATTTGATTCCAGATATGATTTCAAACAACACCCAGCAGCAGTGGGAACACCTGTGTTTTCTTTTCCGTATGGACGACGAGATCGGATTCGAGTATGCCTGGAGCGCCCAGGAAAGTGGGGTGGACAGCGAAGAAACGCGCCGGCTCCGCAAGCTGGGGCTCGATTTTCTGGATTTCATCCGAAAGCAAAGCTCACTTTACGGCTATGGATTATAAAGACAGTTCCACGTACGTTGCGAATCATCCAGCCCAGGCTTTGGGCTCACCCCTGGAGGGGGTCGACCCAGTTTTACCAAACACGTGAGGCGCTTGACGCCGCCTTCGCTCATAAACGTAAATAAATAGCCACAATGCTGCTCGATCGTGCACACTTTTCGATTATGGAAGACACCGCCGCCGAAAATAACAACAACGAGACCCGCCGGATGGAGGATGGCGGCCACAACAAGAAACAGGCACCCCGCTGCATGACCCTGGAGGAGTACAAGGAACATAAAAGCGCCAAATCCGAATCCCCCACCCCCGCCGAAGCCGAAGTCGTCTCCGACGCCTGCCCGCTGGATGACGATGAGCTGATTGGCGACGCGGAAACCGATCCCTACATGGCATGGCGCCCCCAGGTGGATCCCCGCGTTCTCCGCTCGGCCCTGACAACCGCCATGGGCAACCTGATGGTGGTCCTGGTGGGGCTCGATGACCTGCCGAACGACACAAGACAGCAGCTCTGGACGGAACTGAGCGACATGGAGGCCATGCTTTCTGCCCATATCGACAGAATGTTCGCCCTAGCCAAATAAACGTCACTTTATGACTGATCAGCAACAACCACGAATCCCCAAGCGTCCCACGCACCCTCTCCAGAAGGAGCGGGAGGTGGTGACGCAGAAAATGGACGAACGTCCCCCGCAGGAGAAGCCGGATTCGGAAGTGGCTCCACCACCTCTCCAACCTGGATTCTACCCGGACGGCTCCCCGATGCCAGCCCCGTACCCCTTGAGCCTGGTCAACGTCGTCCCGGAGGACCTACCCTGGCAGCTGCTGAGGGACGAATGGACTCCGTCTGCACATGCATACTTTGTCAGAGAAATCAACTCGGCGTCCAAGAACGCTCTCCAGCAAGGGGCGGCAGCCAACTCACGCTACTACAGCATCCAACCAGTCGTTCTGCTCCCGACGGAAGCCGGGGGCGGCGGGCCCGATGGCTCCGGAGAAGGGCTGCTGCCCGCAGCCAAACCCGTGCCGGGGGCGGCCTACTTTTCTACGAGAGATTTGGCCCACTCGTACTTCCAGCAAATCAACCTGGCCTGGGTCTCATGGTGCAGAGCTTTAAGATTACCCCGATCGGAAACGCATCTCAACTTCGTTTTGGCGGGGCCTTGGAGCCGGGTGGAGATTATGCACATGGTGAGTGGGCCGAAGGTGGGGCGGGATCCCATGGCCTTGTTGAGTTCCAAGACGCTGCTGGGGTCGGCGAATTTGGCGGCCTCCCAACCGGCAGTGTATGGGATGCGCTTGTCTTCGACTCTCCTGGAGCTGGATCGGCAGATCCCGGACTGGCGCTCCCAAGAGCCTACGGATCTGATTAGCTGGGACTCGGAACGGGGGATGGAGCGGTTCCCATTGTGGTGGATCCACCCTCTGGAATTCCCCACCATGGGCTACCTGAATGACGGCCTCCCTAGCTACGGAGACGCTCCCTGGGCCCCGTCCGCCGTGGTCCCCTGGGTGGAGATCCCCAAGGATCTCAAAGACCCCAAAGACCCCAAGACGTGGATGGTCCAACCCACACCCCAGCCCCTGGCTCTGTTCGAGGACGACGGCCTGGCCTGCGATTTCGCCCGCTCCTTTGCATTCGCCGTGGGCCACGTCACAGGCCGGCTCCCGCTTCCCTATGAGACTCCCTACATGTTCAACCAGATTTACGTGTACGCCCGCATGAACATCGGGAACATGTGGGATGACAAGCGGCCCACCCGGTTCCCCGCCTGGTGCAAGTCCCACCCACCCGTGTTCACAGCCATCTGCGGGCAAGGCGGGGTGACCACCATCTCCTCCGAGGGCGGGTACGAGGCGGACAACCGCGAAACCCCCATGTCGCTCCAGATGGCGACAACTCTCCTCTCAGGCTTCCACGACCGGACAGGCAAAGCGGTGACCCCAGAAGACATCGGCTTCCTCGACTGCCCTCCCACACCCAACACAACCCACGCAATGGAATCCGAGGATTTCCCCATTGAACTTTTCAGCAATTAAAAACATTTCCCGGTTCACCCACCTTTAATGGACAACCTAACCGAAGACCAAGCACAGTGGGCGGCAACGGTTCTGGACGTGGCCTCGAGCGGGATGACCGGGATCAATCTCTCCGTCAACGAGCAGCAGGCTGTGATCCTCCACATGCTGTCGCGAATCGTAGGCATCCAAGGCTCGCTGGAGCTCATGGACTCACTGACTTTCAAGGGTTTTGTGGTGGCCCTCAACAGAAGCAACATTCGGCTCTCCGACAAGCTCGTCGTGTCCGCCGTCCTTCAACAAGAACTGGATGAGGACGAGCTGGAGGATCCCGTGACCGAGCAGGAGGTGGAGTTGATGCGGAAAACCTGGCTCCCACGCTACGCCGAGATCCCTCCAGTCGCCGCCGTTCTCAAGGCGATGGACGTCGTGTTCTCCATCTTCTCGAACAGCTACCCGAAAGAGGCGGTGGATATCGCGAAATTCAAAAAGCACTTCATGCTGTCGCGCCTCACGGCAGCGCTCACTGCTTCAGTCGAGATCCTAGATGACGATGACGACGGCGCCCAAGTCCCCGACGATGATGACCCCCTACAACAACAACAACTCCTCCTCCAACTTCCAGTGCCAACAGCCAATCGCGAATCCACCTCACGCAGAGAGCGACAAGAGGCGGCCGAATTCGTCAGAAACGTCAGACAGCGGGTCGTTGGCCCACCACCCAAACTACGCAGAGAGCGAGAAGAGGGCGAATTCGTCAGAAACGTCAGACAGCGGGTCGTTCCCCCACCTGGCAGCGTCCCTGATGTGGCGACCGAAGCCGCAGCAGAAGACGCAGCTCTCTCAGCCCGGCTGGCAATCATCCCCACCGCCACTGACCTGGCCGACTACACCCAAGGAATCGGAGTCCAAGACATGTCCGAGGATGAGTTCGACGACTTCGGCCTTGACCCACCCCCTGTTTTCGACGAACCCCCACTCACCGGCGCTGATATCGCATCAGGAATCAGCCTCCCCGTTGACGACACAGGACTGGAAGAACCTATCGTTCTCGTCGCCATGCCAGCAGCAGCAGCAGCAGCAGCAGCAGCAGCACCAGCACAAGACCCGCCCGTCGGCTCAACCACATCTGCACGTACTGGGTTCACTGTCCCTCCTCGAACCGGCTCCGATCTCCCCCGCCGTTCTCTTGCTGAGCAAATCACGCGCCTCCCACCCAAGGGCAACAACCGGTACCGAAACTCAGACGCGTTCCGCGCAAAGCTCGTCGACACAAAGGACGAACCAGGCTGCTTCGCCAAGTCGGAGGCTACCACCTACGATCCCCGTCTGGGCATCATTCGAGCCAAGTATCGCCCGGGACCCAAGCCGGGGTCTAGAACAGCCGCCGCTGCCCTGTCCAGACGGCGAATCTTCATCCTGAACAGGTTCCGACGAGGCGAGGCAGTCCCCCGCCATGAGGCCCTGGCCGCAGGAATGAAGCCCGCGACAGTCGACCGGCTCATCCGGCTCGGAGTGAACGCTTTCCCATCCCGGGGCCGAGTCCCCAGACGCAAGGCCCGCTCCGACAGACAAGTCGCCAAGGAGGCCACCAGCATTGCCCGCGCGGCAGCATCCTTTGTCGCATCCGCCCAAGTCCGATCCGGAGGCCAAATCCAGGGCAACTCCCTCTCCCTGGCCTCCGCAGTGACCCGCGCCCCAGCCAGCCAGACGGGTCGGGAAGCCCTGAGAACCGTCGTCCAGCACAAGGCCCGAATCGCAGCCCGGAAGGCAGCTGTCCGTATTCGCCGCGCCCACCAGCTCGCCGTTCTCGCCACAGGCGGAGGCAGGGACATTGCTCGCTCCTCCGGTGCTAGACGCCCCCGCAGGACCGGACCCGGCTCACGCGCCTCCTCCGTGCTGACCGAAATGAACAGGATGAACAACCAGCGCCAGTAGTAATGAAAAAAAAGTTAGTTTGTCAGTCAAGAATGCCTCCGAAGAAGGATGGCACCGTCGGAGAAAAGCTCCAAGGCCGTATTGACAAGAAGAAGAGGGGCAAGGGCAAGTCAAACATCGAAGCCCCCGGAGGCGGTCGGGACATCCAGCGCGAGGCGCTCGAGAGGGAGTGTGCCGGTATGAGCAAGCGGGAGCTGCAGGGCAAGGCCGCCCAGTACATCCTGTATGAGACACTGAAAAGCCTGGATCCGTTTATTCCCCGCCCAGAGTTCCTGTGGCTGATCAGCGCCGGGATTAAGTCCGGGAAGACACAGATGGTCATCGGCGCCATGGAGAAGCTGCAGCCCCTGTACGAAGAAATCTTCTACCTCAGCCCACAGGAAGAGCACGAGGCCAAGGTGCGGAGCCACCTGCTCCCCATGATCTCCAACGAGGACACTGAGTACACCCCGGGGAACATGAACGACGTCCTGAACCGGATGGATGAAATTCACAAAAAGGCCGTCGCCACAAAGTGTGGAGCGCTTCGTACACTAGAGCAGAAAGCGAACGCGGGCGACGACGAGGCCTACAGGGCCCTGGTGGTCCGCCAGCTCTGGGGCGGCCAGGAGGGCGTTCTCCCTACAGGAAGACACATGCGCCAAACACGCGAGGAGAGGTACAAGCGGGACAAGATGCTGGCCACGGGCGGGCGCTGCCTGCTCCTACTGGACGACGCAACTATGGTGGCCGAACTGAGATCCCGATCGGGCGATGCGCGGACGTCCTTTCTTGGGCGCCTTGTCCGCATGCGGCACAAGGGTGTGGACATCATCATCATCGTCCACAACCGGGGCAACGTTTCCACGGTCATCAAGGGGTCTGCGACGGTGGACACGCTTTTTGACCCGCGGTCGCCTGCTGACAAGAAGGGAGTTGTTGAAAACACGTCGGGTCTGTCCATGAAGGGGCTTGAGAGTCTCGTACAACTGGCGCAGGGTACTAGCCCGCACGCGACTGTTACTCTGTACAAGGGTGCGCCCCAGGATCGGAAGATTGCTATCAACCTCAACACCTGGATCAACCTGGAATGGGACTCCACGGAGCCGGAACCCATCCCGGCCGAAGAGGCCATGAACACCAAACCCTCCTGGGCTCCAGCCAAGGTCCTGGCCGCCCTTCCCTCTGGCCGCGCACTGCTGGCGCGCATTCGGCGGTTTGAAGCGGGCGGTGATCCTGACGAAGAACAAGGCAAGGACTCTGGGCTGGCAGACAATCGGAATCCCAACGACACTCGTCAAAGCGCTCTGGACCGGCGAAATGCCAGAAGACGGAACAGACGCGCGCTCAACAAATTCAACCACATCACAAAATGAGCCAACCTGTCGTTGCTGAAGTCCACATGGTGCTGAGAAACCCGGAGGGAGGAGGAACAAAGGGTACAGAGGGGTACTACGTGTTTGGCTACCAGACCAACGGAGCCGCCCAGGTCGCCCTGCGCACCCTGCAGAAGTTCGTGGGCGACAAGGTCTCAGACTCTGCTCTGGAGCTGAGATCCGGAGAGCTGATCTTTCCCGAGAACATTGCCGCCGTGTCTGTCGTGCGCCGCAAAAGGACCCGCCCAACATACTTCTCCGTGATTCAGATGGATGACGAAGACAGGGCTTCGTCGGGGAGAAAGAATTCAATTACTACTTCTTGATGATGATGATGATGATTAAGTGAAGTTGGGGGTGGACCCGATGTCGTTCATGACTTCGGCGATGATTGTGACCCCAAAGCCTTCGGGCCCACCAGTGATGGAGCTGGCGGTGTATTCATTGGACAGAAACAGGGGGTTGGCCGGGGAGGCGTGCCTAGAGATGTCTAAGGGTGGGGACACCCAGATGCAAGAGTCCTGAATCCCGGACAAGGCGAAGTTGGTCTGGAAGCTCCACTCGGACCTGGGGATGGCCCCCGAGTTGTAGACTTCTGTGTAGCCTTCACCCCCAGCCCCGAGCGCAACACTGACTGTCCATGCCCCACCCGAGTACTCGTTTCCGTTGGATGTTAGGATCACACGTTTCAGGGTGACGGGTTGTTGGATGGTTGCCGCGTAGGTCCCAGCCAGGGAGCCTGCAGAGTATCGCCCTCTGAATGAGGTTCCGTGTGTGCCTGTGGTGGCGTTGGAGGAATCGTTGGCAAATTTATACTCGACCAGGGTGGCCTTGGCGCGTGGCAGCATGAATCGAAATTTGTGGGTTGTTTAATACTGGTTTGAGGACCCGATGTCGTCCTCCATATCTGCGATGACGGTGAGTCCGACCCCTTCTGGGCTGCCGGTGATTGAGGCTCCGACGAATCTAGCTCCCAAGAACCGGGGATTCAGCGGTGTGGCGAAGAGGTAGATGTCCAGCACAGGGGACACCCACTGGCAAGAGTCTTGTCTGCTCCCCGAACTAAAGCTAGCTTGAAACACCCAGTCAGCAAAGGGAATCACTCCCGAGTTGTAAACTTCGGTCAGCCCGACGTCTTTAGGACCCAATGACAGCCTCGCTTCAAACGTCCCGCCTGTGTACTCATCCCCGTTAGTTGTCATAATGACTCGGCGAATAGTGATTGGATTGTAGATGATTGCGGTATAGGTCCCACTTTGCGTACCGCCGACATTGTATCTCCCCCTGTACGCCATCCCAAACGTTCCCGTAGTGGGGTTCTGCGAGTCGTTACAGAAATTGAACTGGACCTGACTAGTCTTTGCGGCCGGAAGCATGAATCGAAATTTGTTTGGTTGGTGTTTTTTTAATGTTCCCACAAGTCGGCGACCACCGTGATGCCAAAACCCTCCGGATTTCCTGAGAGACCGACGGTGGAGGCCTTGGCGTTGAGGAACAAGGGCCTCTCGAGGGAGCCAGCCTTGTAGATGTCCAACGTCTCCGACACCCAAGAGCAGGAGTCTTGTGTGACCCCACCGCTGTAGTTGGCTTGAAACCTCCATTCGGTCCTGGGGACTGGCCCAGAGTTAAACACTTCGACGAAAGCCTCACCTGCCAATCCCAACCCGATGGATGCTTCCAACGTTCCACCAGCATACTCGCTTCCGTTGCTTGTCATGATCACTCGCCGGATGGTCATAGATTGATAACTGGCTCCTGCATAGGTTCCACAGAATCCACTAGACTCATACTTTCCTGCATAGGACAACCCATAATTGCCGTCCCCGCTGAAGGTCTGCGAGTCGTTGACAAAGTCGAACCTGACCTGGGTTGATTTTCCTTGTGGAAGCATGACTCACAAAATACTCGGGAAGACTTTGCGGTTCGACCGCGCCGCCCGCAGCCGGGTTCCGATCATCATCGCCGCCTGGGAGCCTTTCTTGGGGGCCCGGGACTTGGCGGCCGCAGACCGGGCCGCGTTCTTGGGTGGCTTGATCCCGAACAGAGCCCGAGGGGCCGGCCCACTCACCTTGAGCCTCTCTTTCGGTTTGACCGCCAGAGCCTTTTTGCTGGCCGCCTTTGTGAACGCCTTTTTCGCCGCCGGCCTCACACGGGTCATGGGTGGGACGGTGCTTTTCCTGGTTAGCCTTCGCATGGGAAAAATGAACCCCCTCCCTCCCTCCTCAACCTCAATCAAGCCGCCCTCCCAGCTGCTTGAACACACACAAAATTAAATTGAACTTCTTTGAATTTACATGAACCTGCGAGAGTTGTCCAGCGCCTTCTTGGCACGGGCAGCACGGAGCTTGGCCCCCAAAGCCATCGCAGCTGGGGAGCCCTTGGCGGGGGCACGGGCCTTGGCGGCTGCAGAACGCGCAACACTCTTCACACGCCCACCACCACCGCGACCCATACCCATGCCTGGCTCGGCAAAGATGCTTCGCCCATTCAGGAACACAGAAGGTGGGGCGGAGGGCCTCTTCTTACGGATGCTGGGCTCAGCGAAGATGCTCTTGTTGCCCACCATGGTGCTTACAGCCTTCTTGGGCTTGTTGACGTGGAAGATGCTCTTTCCCCCAGAAAAAACTGAAGGGGCCTTCTTGGGCTTGCTGACGCTGACGTGGAAGATGCTCTTTCCTCCAGAAAAAACTGAAGGGGCTCTCTGGATGGCCCGCAAACGTTTGGCAGCTCTAGAAGACATTTTTTTCTCTTGACTGGTTGTGGATGAGAAAGTGATCCCCCACTTTTTCTTTCATCGTACTTAATGGCAGACTCAACCTCATGGTCGGACAAGAACGTGCAAGCCGCCGTCATCGAAGCAGCAGGCGGCCTCAACAAACCCCTGATTCTCAAGGGCTCCGGCACTGGAGGACTCATCTTCTACCAGCCAGCCCCCGTCGCCATTAACGCGACTGCCACAGCCACCGCTGCTCAGCTCCGCGCCGGCATCATCACTTCCACCTCTGCCGCCGCTGTTGCCCTGACCCTGCCAACCGCCGTCGCTCTCGCCGCCTACATCAACGGAGGTGCAGCCGCCCGAAACGGGACCAAGCTCCAGGTCGGCTCTGCTTTCGACATCTCGATTATCAACACTGGAGGAAACGCTGTTACCATGACCGCCTCCACCGACATTACAATCGTAGGAGAGGCCGTGGTTATTGCTGACACATCCGCCATCTACAGATTGCGATTCACCGATCTGACCGCGGGCGCTGAGGTCGCCGTCCTGTACAACCTGGCCACGTCCGCATAATCACCATAACAAAAATCCATCATTTTTTCTTTTGACACCATGTCAGGCCTTATGCTCATTGATGAGATCACTTATGACTCGCGCGTGCAAAGCACCCTGGCGGGCGCCTCAGGTTCGGTTAATTCAGGAGTGATCACGGTTCAGGTCCGCCCCGGAGACGTGGTGAAATGTGAAACGACAACACTTTGGTGGGAGGAAGAAACAGCCGGCGGGGGAGCCACCCACGACCTTTATCTGGCACTGTCCGACGTCATTAGCGGCTCTGCTAAGTATCGAACAGTTACAGCCTACCCAGATCTCATCAACAATGTCATTAAAACTGATGTTGGGGTGACCTCTATCAGGTACCATACCCTACGTTCATACTCGACCCGTGTGATTACCGAAGCCGGGGACCATAGGTATGGCGCCAAGGTTGTGTTTATCCAAGCAAATGTGGATGTCCTGACCTTTGAAAGAGGCTGCACCACTGTGGAGCACTATCGCCCCACCCTCCCCATCCCGGTGACAGACGGGAGATTCCCAACTGAAAATGCAGGCACCCGCTGGAACGTCACTTGACCTTTGAATTGAATAAACAAGAAAACCCGAGGGCGACATCGTGGGCGTAGTTGTTGATCTCTACGGAATCTTGGGGGCTTGATGGAAGCATGGCAGCGCGGTTTGAAAAATGATGATGAAAGATGTCATGGATTTGAAGAGGTAAACTAAACGGGGGAAAACACCAACAAACTACACTACACGCGGGAAGCTTCATCCCGGGCCAGCTCGTCCTCGATTCCGGAGGTGATGAGCTGGAGAGAGCCGGCACGCCAGACCAACAGCCCCCGGTAGTGGGGCATGGCGTAGAAGGTAGAGGCGACAGGTGGGGCAGAGCTCATACGGAGCTGCAGAATCATAGGCTCGTTGGGGTTGTCTGTCCGGTACCCACCACCGACAGAAGCCATCATGTCCTTGAACATAGGGATGGCCAGCACGAACTGTGCTCCAGACCCACCGTTGAAGGTTGTGAAGGCCTTGCCTGAATCCAGCACTGCGGAGACGGGGGATTGGAGGCGCTGCATGGACTGGCGGAGCAGCTGCAGAGCTTCGAACCCGTTGAGGGAGGTGTCAGCGGCCTGGTTGGGGAACACGTCGGGACCCACCACGATCTGGGCGGTGGTCATGTTCGGGTAGTAGGAAGAATCGTACTCATCCGCGTTCTGGTTGTTGATGTTGGCGGTGGGGACAAACACACCCATGACACCGAACAGGTCGGACACGTACTTGGAGATCTCCAGATTGAGGTTGGCATCAGCCGTACCCACGGACTTCTGGAGGATCTCAAACACGTCGCACACAGAACGGACAGCACCACCGTCCTCAAGAACACCTCCAAGGGCGTTGGTCATCTGCTCGTTCATGAACATGATGTCCACATTGAGGCGGGCGTTGCGGACAGTGTAGGACGCGTCGGAGCCGGAGTAGGCGACCAGGGCTGAGGCATCACGGCGGAGACGGACTCGGAGCATGAGCCCCTGAGCGAACAGGGGAGGGTGGAGGTCTGAGTTGAACAGGGGAGTTCCAGAAAGATCAAACTGCATGCGGATGTTGGCAGTGCCGGCAGCATCGGCCTGGCGCTGGGCGACAGAGCCCTGGCCCATGGAGTTACCCTTGTTGGCCAAGTAGTCGGAGGTGTGGGCGCGGATGAGCATACCCAGGATGGTGGGGTAGTCGCGGGTGACGTAGATGGAGGACCCACCGGTGGTGAGAAGCTCGATCTCGTCAATGATGGAGGCAAGACCCACGTTGGACAGAGACAGACCGGCGGTTGCGCCAGCAGAAAAGGAAATCTCAGCACCCACCCAGGTAGAAGCAATATCAGCAAAGCCAGCTGTGGGGAACATGTAGTCAATGGTCTGGTTACCGTTTGTGTAGGACCAAACAGAACCTCCATTGGACGGAGTGACTCTGGAACGCTGACGGCGGACAATCGCTCCCCGATTTGCGTGCTGCTGGTGGCGGGAATAGCCGAAGCCTCCCTTAACTCCTGGTGAAACAAGTGCAGAAGACATTGATGGGTTTGGAAAGAAAAAGTGAATGGTTTCATTTAGTTGCCCCCACTTTACCTACCGGGGTGGGAAAGCCGTGGCCCCGCGGGAGCCAGACGACATGACCCCCATAGGCCGGGCAGGCGTGATCAGAAACTCTTGCCGGCTGATCCAGTTGTTGCCAGCACCGCCCCTCGCAAGGGTCTTGGACGGGAGGACGAACTGTCCAACCCACGTGCTGGGGTTGCGGGTCACCGCATTGGCCATAGGCGGGTTGAGGAAGGACTTGAGCCCCACCTTCTTGATCTTGTACTTGACACCGTCCGCCTTGGCGAACCGGTTCCCGTTCTTCATGTCTTCGGCGAAACGCCGGGTGAAGGGCACTCCTGCATTTGGCCAGTTACTCATGCTGGGGGCTGTGAATCAGATTGTGACTCTAGTTTCTCGTTCCTCCCCGACCATGTCAAGAACGATGAACGCCACGATCGTCGAACCCGCACCCCCACCAACATCCTGGTTGAACCCCAACCCCAACCCAGCCAAGTACAAGGAGCCCAACTTCCCCTGGCAGCTCCCAAACCCGGCCAGCCTCGGCATTACCGAATCCGACCTGGCGATCCTGAATCTCCACGCCCCCATCGAGCTGTTCAAGGACGCAATGGACACCCAGGTGTTCGCAGCTGTCCTCGCCCTCATGTATGAAGATCTCGGGTACGTCGACCACCTCTGGAACTCCCCCTCCATCAGGGTCGACTACGATGAAACCACTCTCATGGGGTTCCTCGTCATGGACACCCCATTCGCCACTGGACTCCCACGCACTTGGGCCCGCACTCCAGCCCGCCAGGAATGCCTGGTCTCACTCCAGCTCTGGGCCACAACACGACTCACCCTCAACACCCTCCAGGGTCACATGAACCAGTATGCCTTGAGGGTCCACCAACCCTACTACACCGTTGAACGGAGCGTTCTCCAAGCCATTGCCTACGCCAACAAGCCACTCGCCCTGCACCTGGGATGGGTGTTCAGAGCAAGTTCAGACCCCTTCACAAACATCCGACAACCTGTTCCATGGAGCGAAGTGCAGAAAATTTATAAGTAGGTAAATTCAAATTTTGGCGCGAAAAAGTAAGTGTCAAGCTTGACACTCGTAGACTACGTAACAGGCGGTTAATTCACATCACATAGGAATCCGATTCGCCACATCCTACTCCAGAGTCACGTGACCGTTACTCCAAAATCACGTTACCCGCTACTCCACACCCCACACTTTCTTCTCCAGGAAAGCGACACACCCTCTGTGGAGCCCTGTGTGGTGGCCCTAAAAAAATGTTTATACCCACAC
>Ga0208646_1000528_pt1 | contig 23767 bp, 29 predicted proteins | sample AntAceMetag02UK8_FD_184762 | JGI IMG/M metagenome (GOLD analysis project Ga0208646, IMG submission 184762) | Saline lake microbial communities from Ace Lake, Antarctica - Antarctic Ace Lake Metagenome 02UK8 (SPAdes) (version 2) | ecosystem: Environmental > Aquatic > Non-marine Saline and... | reverse complement strand
TCACCTTCACCTTTTTCTCCTTCACCTTTTTCTCCTTTTTCTCCTTCTCCTTTTTCTCCTTCTCCTTTTTCACCTTCACCTTTTTCACCTTCACCTTCACCTTTTTCTCCTTCACCTTCACCATCTTTTTTATTAGGAGCGTCATCTTCAGATATCAAATCCTCGTTATCGTTATTAGCTCCGCTTTTGCGTAAGTCTTCTATAACTTTTGAAATTCTTTCAATTTCCTCTTCTAGCCCACCTTCTCCACCTTCTTCTCCGCCTTCTTCTCCACCATCTTCTCTACCATCTTCTCCACCATCTTCTCCACCATCTTCTCCACCGTCTTCTCCACCATCACTCGGAGGTGTTGGTGCATCGGGGTCTTGCCACTCCTTCTCGTTAGTCGGGGGTGGTGGTGGTGCATCTTCATCGGGTGGTGGTGGTGGTGGGTTTCCACCTTTGCTTGGAGGTCTGATAATAGTAACCTCTTCCGAAGTGAACTCCCCTAATATTCCCATTTCTTCTTCTTGCATAACTATTGTTTGTGTGTGTGAGTCAAATATAATATATATTTTTGAAAATACAAAATCATTTAGCTATACTTTTGAAGTGTTCGTTTACCTCTTCCGCTGTTAGCTCAACAACCTCCACTTTATCACCCTCAACCTCAGTAACTTGACCGTATTTATTACTAGCATTTATTAACACAATATCACCTACTTCGGGTAATTCATACTCCATTGGTTGCTTTGGTTGCTTTTTCTTCGGGTCGCTATCATTAAAGTGATACATTTTGTGAATTTGCTCCCAACTATACGTGCCGAAGCTCTTTAATCGCATACCGTAATCTTGCAGCGTTTCTTCGGGTACTAGCATCTTGAAATTCTTCTTCACCTTAAAATAATAAACCGCATTGAATAGGTCTCTAAGCATATCCCTATCTATGTGTTGATTTATTCTAATATCCATACATCTATTTACGCAGCCTACGTGGTTCGGAATATTAACTCTATAATCCCTATTAAGTATATGCCCCATCTCGTGCTGCATAGCTGCTATTATTACAGGCGGGTATCTCAAGTGCCAATAAGCCGTAGTAGGGCAGCCTATTTCTAATCTTTTTTTTGTCGGATTGTATCGTGAGTAATATGTTACTGTTTTAGAATCGTAAATCAAAAAAACGTTAGAACGGACTTTGAATATTCTTCTAATCTCGGTAAACATAAAAGTCATTTGCTCGCTCGTAAGAACAGGGAATTTTTGAGATAATTCGTAAAAGAATGAGCCGCCACCTTGCGGGTCTGTAAACGCATTATTCAAAATTACCTTATAGTCGGGGGCGTAACTTTCTATCTTAGCTAAGTACCAATCAAAAAACTCATCGCTTGTTTTAAAGTCTTCCATTATTCTCCTAGAATTTCTTTTATTAATTCCGATGCTTCGTAATATTTTTGTCTCGCTTGTTTCTTATTAACATCGTTTTCATATTCTGCTTTCTTTTGGTCAAATACTTTCTTGATGCCCTTTAACTCCTTTGAAAAATTATCTTGTAGGTAGGCAATTGTTCCGAAGTTTTCTTCAAATATTCGTTTAGCACCGTCAAGAGTTAACGCCTGCGCTAGATAGGGTATAGCTAATTGAAGCCCTCCTTCCATTTGGGTTTTAATAAGCATACCACTTGCGCTATCTACCCATAGCTTTGCGTTGCTACCGAAAAGAGTTTGAGGCTGTATAGCCTTTAATTGGCTAACCGATAAGCTAGATAAGTCACTCTCCGTACCCCCGTAAAAAGCCTCTTGGGTAGTATCCTTATCGCAGTCGTACTCAAAAGTTGAATCAATCATTAAAACATTACCCCACCAATCCTGCCATCTCTCAATAATACTTTGAGCGTTGTCGGTTAATGTTTGCTCGTCAGCCGAAATTGAGCCAAAAAATACTTTTGTTAGCTGAGGAATTAAATACTTGGCAATAGGTAGTGGCGATACTGTTGTTGGGTTGGAATATACGCAAGCCTCTAAATATTCTAATACTTTGTCTGTCCAAAGCTCTAATAAATTCAGTTTATCTATATTTTTATCAGTCTTGAATGGATACCTACTCTGAACTGCATTGGAAATATCTCTAGCCGCCAAAGATAAGTTTCCTCCAAATTCTTTTATCTTATCATCGAATATCCCTACTATACCTTTAACTTCCTCTTGTTTAGACTTTTTTCCGACACTTTCGCTTGTAGATAGACTCAACAAGTCCGACTGAAGGCAATCATATAAATTCAGAGCAATATCATATTTTTCAGCGTAAAAATTGTTTTCCAATAAATTATAAAACGCTGTCTCAACTCTCTTTTCTACCCACTCAAAACCCATCTCAGCCGATTGTTCATAGTTTACCATTGCATTTTCCCGAAAGTAGTTCCCTTGCAAGTCATAATTATTGAGCATTTTTGGTAAAAAATTATACTCCCATTGCAAGTTCACTTCGTTAATGTACTGAACTAAAGAATCGTCAATCATAAGACTTCCGCCTTCCTCATTAGCCTCAAACATTCCTTCCTTAATGTTCTTTAGGCATTGCGTAATGCGAGTTTCGTCTTGCGTTTGGTCTTGCTCTCTCCATATTAAAATGTCGTCTGCTGTCAATTGACAGAATCTTCTAAATAACGCTTCTTCAATGTCCTTAGTTTTGTTAGCTATCGCAATTACCCTAGTATCTAAAACGCTTTCTCCCGAATCCAATAATCTATTCACATCGGCAACCATTGCTGCGTATCCACCCTCTCTAAAGGATTGACCTAAAGGAATACCTAGACCTTCGCCTTCGTTAATGTCCTTCATAGTAAAATTCTTCAACGTTCTTTCACGTACAATGTGCAAAAGGGGTGCGAACTTGTCTTTGTCGTGTTCTAAAACCTTATCAATTTCATCTAGGATTAACCAATAATTACCATACCCTAGCACCGTTCTTATGTAGGCACAAAAATCAGCTAAGTCGTTTTTATAATAAGAATTATCGTTAGCATCTACGAGCGTGGCATCTTTCTTAAGCGTAAATAATTTCTTAGGGTTTAATACCCTTGGAACTTTAGCCCCTCCCACAAGAAAGTTTTCATCAATCAACGTGGCATCCACCTCGTACATCTTAGTTGATTTGTTTAGGTCGGATATCGTAAACTGTAAATTCTCCAATCCATTTAGTATAGAGTGAAGGTTCATATAGTTTATTGTGAATTTCTTTAGGGTATCTACATCCCAAGCCGACTTAACAAATCGCTCAAATACCGAACGCCCGTTCATTACTGACTTTGTAATCGTGTCGGGGTTTGGAAACCAAAACGGCTGCAAGTATTCCATTATCTCCTTCTCCTTACCGTCCTTAGTCTGACCTCTATCTGTAAGCTTTGGTATACCTTCGATGTTTTCTGCTTTTTCCGAACCAATATATAATAACTGATTAGGTATGTGCCATTTTTCAGTAATCTTGATAAGCGTGTAAGACTTACCTATAGAAGATTTACCTAGAATTAGACAGGGTATATCGTATCTAATTAATTGTAACGCAGAATCTATTGTTACCTTACCCTCTATAGTAGTTACTTGTTTCTCTTGTGCCATAATTTAATAAGTTGTATTTAGTGTCGTCAATTTTATTTTACCCGTAGGATAGCGCATATATTTTTTCATTAAGCCAACTAACCCTGCAAACGTATAGCTATTGCTGTAGCTAGAAAACAATTTGGAATCACACAAATTTACCATTTTTACTTCGTTAATGTACCATTATGAATCAGAATGTCTAATTCGCCCCTCGCTCTTGTCTCTTTAATATTTATTTTTAACACCATAAGACTTAATTGCATTAGGGTTTGTATTTTAATAATTAAGAAAAGATAAATCCCCTTTAAAATAGCTGCTGATTTCGCCACCTTTTTTTAGAGTATCGCCTTTCGGAATTTTTTGAAAACTTTCAAAACCTTCTATTTGATTGTCAATAGACCGCTTTAACTCTTTCAATGTTTGTTTTTTTGTGGCTTGTGGTTCAAGGTCATCATTGGAATCAGAAAAAAATATTTGTTCTGTTAGCATAATAGGACTATACAATTTATAACTATAATACCAATATTTTGCTTTACTTAAATCATTAGTAATATGAAATAGTTGAAAAGTAGCGCCACGATAAGTACCCGCCCAATTTCCATCTTCATTTTTGCTTGATTTTATTTCACCGCCATTATTAAACTCTTCTTGACTTACGGGGTATTGCTTAATGTCGGTTGTCTTAAAGTTTTTTTTCATCTTCTTATCGAATCCACTAATTATAATTTTACCGCCCTCTTGCTTAATAACAAATGTAGTAGGGCTTAGGTTTTTAAAATAAGTTTCATAGAAGTCAATTCTGCTATCCATATTCTACCAATTTAAAAATGACAGCCCTCCTTTAAAGTATTCGCTTTTTATAGCCCCGCCCTTCTTCATTATAGGTTTAACTTGTTCGTGGTCAAAAGCCTTAACTGTTTGGGCATCAAATCTTACGTAGGTTTTTCCTTTTACTTTCTTTTCTATTTCACCCGTACCGTATAACGACCCGTCTTTTTCGTAAACGTGAACTAAATCTATACCTCCGCCTTCTCCGTAGGCTTTTACAATTTTGACTGACTTTTTTGGAACTTCATAAACATACCCTCTCGTGTCTTGTAAGAGGTACTTGCTCTCTGTTTCCGAGATTACTTCAATATTATTAAATCCCTCGCCTTTTTTGAAAAAGTCTTCTTCCCCTTTACCGTCAATTATTAATAGTACTTCAGTATTTTCTGTAAAATCAAAACTTACTACCTTTCCGTTTTTTGCCTTAGTAGAACCTCCTTTTGCGTAGCTATCCGACTCCCCTATGTAGTCAACTACTTTTGTGGCAAAACCTTTGTTATACCCTCTCTCTACAATTGCTTTGATGCTTTTTGATTTACTATTAGCGTTTATGTTTACGCTACTTCCGCCCGATGTGTCGGGGTTGCCCTCCTTGCTAGAACCAAAGTCAATTATTTGCAGTAAATTATTGTCCTTATCAAAAATGAACTGCTTCTCTGATATTCTGCTACCATAGCTTGTTCGGACGTTAACGCTTTTACCGTCTTCGGTATAATCGTCTGCATTTTTCTTTGACCCGATAACAACTCCAAAAGTTTCCCCTGTTTTGTTGTTCCTTCCTTTTATTGAGCCGCCTTCAGCGTATGAAAGATATTCTTTCTTAAAGAACGTTCTTAGCTCGTCAAGGGTGAATTTCTTCTTGTATTGAGTAGTCTGCTCAACCCAAACATTGTCTGATTGTTCGTTTGCGTTTCCGTCCTTAATCCACTTATTAAAGTCGCTTTCTTCATCTTTACTTAATATGCCGCCTTTCTCAAAAGATAGATACATCCCCGTTGCTTTTTCAAATGTTGTTTTTAATTGGTCTGAATAAACGTCCGTAAATTCTTTTTTATTGGTCATTTTAGAACCTCTTACCAAAGCAAACTCAACATCATATAAATCTTTTCCGTTTAGAGTTATTCTTACGTAATTTATGCTTCTGTTTCCAATTCTAAATGAGACTCCGTTAGGTAGGGCAATAAAGTTCTTAGCCCCCGTAAACATTACTAACGCTCTTCTTCCTCCTATTTGCTTTAGAATGGTGTTCGCTACGTCAACACTACCGCCCTCTGCGTATGTAGAGCCGCCTTTTGCGTACTCTTCTTCTTCTTTTTGCTTTGAAACATAAAAATCATACCCCCAATTATTTCCTTTCTCCCCGATTTTAGATATTAAAATATTGTCGCTTTCATACCATCCTGTAAATTTATTGTTAGGATATTTTGTTATGGCATCTAGTTGCTTTTTAACTTTTTTCCAATCAACACCCTTAATAAAGGTTTTTCTTTTTTTGAGCATTTCCTCAAAACTATTAAAGGCTTCCGTGAACCCACCTTTTTTATGAAAGAGGTATCTATATTTAACTTCCTTTATTGGTCTAATATTTAGATGCACCCATTCATCAACTACCTCAACATTGGTTACAATATTATTAAATTTCGATTTAACTATTTTCTGTAAACGATGTGCTTCATCAATATCTTGCTGAGATGCCGATTCTTCTCCCACGCTTCCGTTTTCTCTTGTTTGATACATAATGGTTTGGTCGTCATTTGCATCATACAAATCCATATATGTACCGCTATTATTAATTACACTTACTATCTCAGAATGATTTTTTATCTCACCGCCCTCTGCGTATGAAGAAGAGAAGGATTTGATAGACTTATTTATAACTACGGTTAGTTTTTTATCTGAAATGCGAATACCTTTTACGCTATTAGTAAACCATTTTGAACCTCTTAATGCGTTGTCATTGTTTATTATTATTTCATTAAAAGTATCTTGATTAACTAATTTCAAATACCCATCATTTTGACCACCTAAATCATCATTGGTAATAGGTTTGTATTGTGTTATAGCCCAATCTCCATACTTTTTACCAACCTTGATTATTCCGCCCTCTGCGTATGTGTCAATAATTTTTACATTTGAAATTGCCATATCTCCTTTCGCAAAACCCCAAACACCCTTCCCTCTTTCGTAGGCGTAATATCTTACTGTATTTGGCTTGTCTTTGTTTTCAAACGTAATCTTATCTATTGTACCTTTTTTTATCTTATTTCTGCTTCTAACTTTAAGAGTAACTTTCGCTCCATCACTAAAAGAGCTTCCAAACTCAATGCTAATGGTATCTCCTTTTTTCAAAGCATCTACTGTTGAATTTATCTCTCCACCCCTTGCGAAGTGACCGTCATTTTCTGCGTGTTTTCTGCCTATTTCTATAGTTCTATTAGCTCTTTCCTCCGATATACCGTAGTGTTCCGCAAACTTCTCTACTGATAAAAAGTTATTCACGTAATCAAGATACATTTCTTTCACTTCGGCTTTCGTTCCATAAACCACAATTTTACCGCCTTCTTCAAATTTACCTTCCTCATCTATATAGTAAAGGTCGCCCTCGTATTCAAAACCAATAGCTTCCTGCCCCCATTGTTTTGCCCACTCTTTTACTTTTTTCACAACCTCTCCTTCTTGCTTATCCCAATCAAAGTCTTTGGCAAAAACAGAAACCTTTACAATGTCCTCTTCTATAACGTCTCCGTCTATTGCCTTGTATCCGCCCCCTGTTTCGGTTTTAGTAAATCCTCCAAACTTATCGGCTACAAATTTACCTACAGATTTTACCCTAACGTCCATTTCGGTTGAGTGAATTTTGCTCCCTACATTGGTAGTGCTAGGTACGTATATAACAAAGTTTGTATCAAACTTAAATTCTTTATCTAAAGCTCCGCCTTCTTCCATTCGTGTATTACCTAAGTTTTTCATATCTCTGTCAAATTCCGCTTGAATTTTTCTCTTTTCTTCTTCCGATTTGTCTGAGGCGTGTATTAATTTACCTTCATCATCAAAGTCAACGTCATTTTTACTCCACCCTTTCCTCTCTGCCATATCTCCGCCTTCTCCTAGTATGGCATCATCATCAAATCCCTCATCGGTAACTTCACTTCTATCATATTTTTTATTAGGTAGTCCATATTGACTAAAATCTAATATAACATAAGGCAACTTATTATAATACAAAGGATTACTCGCCCCCACGTTTTTACCAATTTTACCTTCATTTTCATCACCTTTTTTAGTAACCATATAATATAGTACATTTGAGTCCGAGCCTCTACCCGTGCTGTCGTATTTCATATAATTACCGCCAACCTTATACTCTCCTACGTAATCTAAGTCTGATTTAGAATACCTCGCTAGAACCGTATGCAGCCCCCCCCACTCTCCATTTACTATTACTTGGGCATTCTCTGATACATCATCCCAACGCATAGGGCTAAAAACCTTCCCTTCCTTACCTCTAAGCACATCGCCTTTTACGGCTATCTGAACGGTTATTTTCCAATAGCTTTCTCCTGCATCCAAGCCCTTATCTTGAAAGTCCTTTTCTTTGTCGTTATTAAGTAATTTATTTAGCTCCGTATAACTATATGTTTCAATCTCGCCATCTTCAAATTCAATTATAATTTCTTCATTGTCAACATCATTGTCAATCACAAAACCCTCTTTATCACCAACGGTAATATCGTCCAAGTCTTCCAATCTAGCGAGATTAATGTTTTCTGATTCTACTTGGTCAAATAAAGTTCCTTCTTTCATATTTTATTTTTTTCGAGTTGCCCCGTAAATTATTAATCCTATAGCCAAAATTCCTACACCGCCCACAATAGCATATAGACCCCATTTAGTTTTAGACTTGCACTCTTTAGTTGTTGGATTATAAGCACCTCCCCGTTCCTCACAGATTGTTTTTGAGGTTTTTGCCGTAACCGTAGCTTCGTCCAAGTTTGCTGTCCATCCGCCTAAATCCGACCCGCTAAAAGTGTAAGCGCTTTGTGAGTTTTTTATTTTTGACTCGGTTATATTATTGGTAGTGGAATCTTTAACTTTAAGCCATCTGTATTCATTCCCGCTTTCAGCAGGCAGACTAATGCTAAAATTTCCACTAGAGTCTGTACGCACATCGCTCTCATTGCTGTATAAACGATTAGATGCTGAATCGGTAATGTAAACACTAGCTCCGTAAGTAGGTTGCCCCGATGACTCCGTTACGTTACCCGTAAGAGTTCTTGCCATTTCATTTAATTGTTTGATTTCTTAATTTCACTCACAATTTGACTAAGCAATTCGTAAATGTTCACGCCTACCTTAATGTTTAAAATCAAAAGAAATACTATAACCGTAAGAAATAAATACACCATATTACCAATTTAAAAAATTTAATTCACCACTAAACCAACCGCTGTTCACTTTGCCGCCTTTATCTTTTTTAATCCTACTAGCCTCGCTTAACGCTATAGCAACTGCTTGTTTTCTGTCGGTTACTTTTTTTCCGTGAGAGGTTTTTAGCTCCTTATCTTTAAACTCCTTCATAACCGTACCTACCTTTTTCTTTTGAGCATCAGTTTTAACTGCGCCCCCGTAAACTAGTTTTTGGTCTTTGAATTTAGCAAGGTCAATAACTTTTCCGTTTTCAATCCATTGCAATTGCAATTCGGGTAATAGGTAGTGTTTTTTCAATGTGGCTACACCGTGACCTACTTTTTCAGCAACTTCTTTTGCGGCTTCGTTAAACTGTTTTTTTCTTTTTGACTCTGAATCTTCGGGCGACAATCTAGCTAACTTAGCTACAATCCATTTGTTTGCAGAGTAGCCCCTTATATCTTTAGCACTTACGTTTAAAGAGTTAAGGTATCTGTTTATCCTGTCATTTTTAATACTAAAACCATCACTAGTCTGAAATATGTTTTCCGAAGAGGATTTAGATTTAGCTTTAGATAATGCAGATGCCAACCTACTGTTGGTGATTTTTTTATCGTGGTCTACCCCCGACTTTCCTGTATACTTAAAAGCTACAGTACTACCGTTTATGATTATGTGATTTCTTTTTAGCCCTGTTATTCCAAAGTGACCGTTAGAAGCTGATTCGTTGTTCCCAACCCTTTCACTTGTTTCGAGCATTGTATATACAGCCAAGGCGGTTAAAAAAGTCTTCTCATCACTAGAACTTAAATCAGAATTTACTTTACTCCGTAATAATTTAATGTTTTTAGCAATATTTCTTAACGATTCTTTTTTCTTGTCGGCACGTTGCGCAAGTTCCTTGTCAGAGTAAACTTTCACGTTGTATTTAGTTCCGTCTTTTCTTGTTATAGTGCGAAACACCCCTCCTAACTTAAAAGAGCTACCTCCGTTCTCAACCTTGCAAGACTTCTCGCCTTGCATTTCGTTTAAAATTTGCTTTACACTACCCTCTCTAGAATGTTTTGATTTATCTAAAACTACTACTTTACAGACAATAAAATCCCCTGCCGCCATAAGCGATTGATTCAGCTTGCACGAGTGTTTCTTATATATATGCTCAAGTATTTGCTTATTTGTTTTGCTTTCAAAACTATAAACATCACTAGAATTATAAGCTTCACGACAAATATAATACTCATCGCCTTCTATCTCTATAAGCTGACCCGTCTCCTTGACCTTTGAAGGTATTCCACCGTTATCGTGTGAATCGCCCACAAAAAGCCCTTTTTTAATAGGCAGGGTCATTTTTAAATTCCTACTGTAAGCGTGTCAGAATCCCAACCTTCAGATTCAACAAAGCCACCCCTTAACGCTATACCCTCTTCGCCTAGTTCTTGCATCCCTGCATCCTCCAAAAGCCCTTTGTTTTCGTTAGTATTTGCAGTAGTAGATTCCGCTGCATCTATAATACTTCTTTTCGCCTTTCTCTTTGTGTAATAATTATATGCTAGGAACGCTGCCCCACCATATATCGCCAATTTAACTAATCCACTCATTGTTTCTAAATTTAGAGTTATATTTATAAAATAATAATTTGAAACAAAAATACAAGTAATTTTCTATTTTTTATTAAATTTGTTCATCCCATACACACCTTACAAAAAAAACTATGGCAAAATCAAACAAAGAGGCTAACTCTAAAAAAACTAGCGAAAACAAGGCTACTGAATTAGCCAAGAGCGAAAAAAGCGAAAAGTCAGCTCGATTAATAGAGGCTGAAAAGGCTGAAAAGGAAGCTAAAGCTAAGGCAGATAAAGAGAAAAAAGAATCTGTAGCGGCTGACAAAGCGGCTAAAAGAGCAGAGCAAGCGCTACAAGCTGCTAAGAAAGAGCCTAAAGTTTCCTATTCTAAACTCGTATCAACCGCATATTCTAAGTCGTGGAAAAAAGATGCGCTTATTAGGTATGTCAAAGAAAACTTTGAAGACGTAAAGCAATTTGAAGCTAACAACAGGCAAATCGCATTTACTATTAGCGGAACAAGAGTGCCAAAAGAAGGGTTCTTTTCCGTGTCTTAATTATTACTTATTTGATATTGTTCGTAGTTTCATAGCTTGTGTGTTAACTTCTAAATTCTGCGAACAAAATAACCCCGTCATAAACTTATTTTGGCGGGGTTTCTTTTTATTGGTTAATTTTGTTTTATCACTATACCATAGTGTTCGCTCTGCTAATCTTTGAGGTTAGTGTTAGTTGGAGTGATATAGACCCCGATGAAGTTTCTTAATGGTTTTCTTTGTCGGGGTTTATTATACAAAAAAAGCCCCGCATTTCTGCGAGACTCCCCTATTGGCGATAGGTAGGCGCTTTCACCTAGAAAGCATCTTTAAGGGATATTCTCCCTAAACTTTTTTCGGTCTCCCTCTTCCTCTTTTCTTTGATGCAGGAATTACAGGCTCTACTTCTTCTACCTTAACGGTTTCTTTTTTACTTACTGAGCTATCACCAAGGCTAGAGATGCTACTTTTCAAATCAGCGGGTTCTTTTGCTTTAATTACTTCGGCATTATCAGTAAGGCTTTCTTTTATCTTCACTTCATTTAATTCACTATCCTTACGGGTGTCTTTGGGTTTAGCGGTGTCGCTTTCCGTTGAGAAATTAAATCTGCTTGCCTTTTTAAGTTTAGCCCCTTCCATTTTAAACACCTCTCCTACCGTAGTATCTCCTTCTTCTATTGCATTTTTAATTCCTACCAATAAAAACAAATCTTCGTTTGACAAATTAATATTATCAGCATCAAAGACAACGCTCTTACTTAAAAGAGAACTTACGTGACTAGACGTTACTCCCTTGCTTTTAAAGTATTCCACCATACTTTTTACACGGCTATTATCTTGGTCTGATTCTCTGCTCAGTACATAATGCCTAATGTTGGATACTACTGAAGATATCAAAGAAGCGGGGATGGCTTTAAAAACAGCATTTCTAAATGCAATTGAAGATGCCGCACTTGTCTGTTTCATTAATTGCTCCGAAGTCATACCGAATATTGGTCGCTGAATTTCCACCGTGAAAATTGAGTTTTTTTGAAAATCGTGAACAAACCCTTGTACCGTTACCTCTTTATCGTTTTTGCTTATGATTCTAGCGCCCGAATGTATGTTACCCCAAGAACTAGCAATAAGCTCGGCAAGCCTAACGGATATTCCTATAAATGGCTTTTTTTCTTTTATCAGAACGTAGAAGCAAGACAGAGCAACCTCTTCGCTAAGGGTAGATAGGTTTTCGACTTCGTTCAGCACAGCCTTAACATCTCTAGGATTAGCCTTTGCTATATCGGTACGTTCTTTAATTGATGACATTATAGTGCTTGTGTGTTTAGATGGGCTTCAAATATACGCAAATATATATAAAGATTTAATGAGTTTTATTTATACTTTTAAAAGTATGCTATTTTTTACTTTTGAAAGTATTAAGTGTAATGCTAACGCTCCGCTGTAATTGCATTTTTTCACTTCAAAGATATAGTTGTAAGTTCTTCTTTTTCAAACAAAGATATTTGATTATAGTCAATTACTTCATTGGCTTTATATTGACCGCCTTGCCGCTGTCTATCTGCGTAGTTCTCACCTCTTAGCTTCGGTATATCCTCTTGAATTTTTGACCAAACCCGCTTTATTGTATTAAGGTTACTTAAGCGTTCGTCAAAAACAGCATAAAAGTAATCTTGAATAGGGATGCCGCTAATTGTCATTTCCGTTTGATGAACAGTCTTGATGGTCAGCAGCCAACTTTCTCTCGACTCTTTGTGGGTTACAAGAATATTATATATCAATCTTTGTAATGTTATATTTACTTTCATAATCTATCTTTTAATGTTTTAATAGTATACAATTTGTTCTGAAGGAAGCTCAACCTTGTGTTGGCAATTATCAGCCAAAGTGCAAGTACCGCACCTTTTGGGAGTCGGTCTAGCAATCCACCCCGCTTTCTGTGACTTTTCAAACTCGTCACGAGCGTTCTTAATTATTATCTTATGCTCGTTAAATCTATCCTCGTTAACAACAACTTTTATGTTTTTGCAATCGGTAGTATTTGTAGACGAAAAAACCCAAAAATAAAATTCGGGTTCATACCCGTACACAGCCTTGCCTAACATCTTATAATGAACCGCTTGAATCATCAGCTTGTCCTTATACTCTAAACTCTCGTCAGCCCACCCTAAGTCATCCCATTTATTATCAAGAAGACCCGAAAATTTTGTGTCTATAAATCTAACTTTATCCTCCCCTCTTTTTTTAACAACAATATCTACGTCACCTTTAATGCCTAAAGCTTTATCCTCTAATCTTACGCCCGTTCCAATAATCTCATAATCATTCTCGATTAGCATTTCATTAAACCTCTCTACGTGCTTCATAGCATCGCTGTATTTCTTACTTAACTCCCCAACTTGGTCTTCTTGCAGCAAACCTTCGTCTGTCTGCTTTTTAGTAAGCTTCTTGGCTTTAAGCCTAACGGGTATTGGAGTATGACCGAATTTAGTCGTTTGACCCGTACACTTAAACTCAAACCAACTACCTAAGTTCATAGCTGCCGTTGACGGAAACTCTATATTGTTAACATAACTAGCCTCAAAACGAAGACCGCAACCCCCGCCCATCTTGTATTCAAAAAGCTGCTTTATAAATGACTGTGTAACTACTTGCATATTGCTCTTTTTTTTTACTTTTAAAAGTTTATATTAAACCCGTATTATATATTGTTGAAAGTTTGTTTTCAACATAATTTCTTTGATGCGTTTACACAAGCTTGTCTTGCATTCACTTGCCGCACCATAGCTGTTAATATTGTAATAGTCGTCAATGGAATTAACCTCAGACATCAATATCACTCTTTTGAGCAAAGGGTAGGAGTCGAACCTACGACCTTCCGCCAAGAAAACATTATACAACATCATCCTACGGAGGCTCTACCAACTGAGCTACCTCTGCTTATTTTTGTACGCCAAAAGGGAATCGAACCCTATATTTGGATAATGCAAATAACTCCATCATCATTCCCTAGTATATTATTTCAATACTCAGCGTATATAAACTCACTTGTCCAAATTTCAGTTATGGAATGTAATAACCTAGCGGAGGACTTTTTCTTCCATCCCGCTCATACACTCTCTACAATAAACACAACTGCTGATACAGTTTGATACTCAATCACAGGTATTATATGCGTGATATATTCCCTTTTATTGTATCGTTTATCTTCAAGCAAGTGAGTTTTTATTTTTTAGTTATTCTTATTAATTAAGCAGTTTACCTACCCCTAAAATGCTACCTACTTTTGTAACCCTGCCGTCTTCATCTGTTATTGTCTTTAACTGGTAGTGCTTTCCGCTTCTAATAGCATCAGCGGTTAGCAAAAACAACGCCTGTATTGTGCCGTTACAACTCACTTCCGTATGGTAAGTGTGTCCTTCAGAACTTTCAAATAATCCTATGTATTTATACGTTCTCATTAAGATATAGATTTATAGCACTCTTTATAGTCTAATAAATTGTCAGAAGCGAAACCATTCTCTCGGTTGTCCACTTTTTGCAAATCCCACATACGTCTTAACTCGCTTGATGAAGGGAATCCTGCGGGAAATATGAACGCAATCCTAGACATTGTAATTTTATTGTCTAAAGCGGAAGGGTGAACGAAGTACTGATACTGTAAATACGCCATATACATAATAACATCTCCTATGCTCCCGCACATAACTGAAACCATAATAGCAGCTTCCTCTGTTATCTCAAACTCAAATCTACCGCTCTGTAGGCTTGAAACTAAAATTTGATAGTTTTGAGACGGAAATGCTTTTAAGTCTAAGGATTTTTTCGTGTTTGATTTTTCCGACAAGGATAGACTTACAAATATCTCTGCTTCCTCTTGTACCATTGGAGTTTGAGTTAAACCCTCGAACGGAATGCAAAAAAGTTTTTCAACGCTATCGTCCTTTAATTCTGAACTGTTTATCATCTTGCTTGTGTGTTAATTAATAATGAGATGCAAATATAATATATATTTCTGAAAATACAAATTAATTTAAGCAAATCTCACACAATGGTACTCCCTCTGTGTTTTTTGCTATAAAGGATATCATTTGCTCGCTAACCGATTTATTGTGTTCAAACCTTATTATGCATATACGTATTCTGTATCCTGCATAGAATATTAATTTCTCAGAAATCTTCGTTTCGCTAAACTTTGCCTTCATTTTTCCAATTGTAAAGCCTTTATGTAAATGTGATTATCAACTAACTTCTCCTTTATCAGCCCTTCTAAATCTAGCTTAGATGAATATATATGCTTAAAGTAGTCAATTAAAACTATCTTCTTACACATACGCTGAACTTCGTAGCTAGAATCGTCACTTAGTATAGCAGATATTTTTTTAGCTCTTTTAGTTTTATGAAGCTCTTTAGACACTAGAATTTTTGCCCTAGAAATGATGCTTTGTTCGGTATTGCCGACCAACGCAATCAAATGTATTGACTTTAAAAAATGAAAAGATAAATTACCGAAATCAATCACCGATTCGCTTATTGCTATTACATCTCCGCTTAAGCCAATGTTGTCCTCAAACCTCTTATAAAGGTCTACCGTTATTTTAATATTCTTAAGGAGCGCTTCTTCTTCTGAAAGCTTATTACTCTCTCTCTCAGCTTCAGCTTCCTCGGCAGATATGTTATGCTCATAACTGAGTATTTCTTTAGAGCGCCAAGCCTTATAGGTGTTTAGTGTGCGGCTAATTAATTGTGGTGTTAGGCGGTTGTAATGATTAAATTCAAAATTCAACTTACCCGCTGTTGCCATACTGAAAGCTTTTCGTATTTCTTCAGTCGAAAAATCCTTATGATGCTCCTGTAGGTGGTCAATTAGTAAGACTATAATTTCTTTTTCGGGCGGCTCGGTGACACCAATCAACTTGCAAAGCGCCAAGACAAATTTAAATAAGCTCTTTAGCTCTTCGGATTCATATACAGCTACTTTTTTAGTGCCATACCAAAGCTGCAAGCACTTCTTATTGCTTTCGGGTAAGTTTGCCGAAGTCAATTTCATCAGCTTGTTTTGCTGCGACTGAATAATTATCTCGTTTTTTTCCATTTGAATTATTTTTAACTTGATTTAATAATTTCGTAAAATGCCTGCTTATTAGCGGAAGAGTAATATTTCCGTTCTCTCTCCACCAACCGTCAATGCCGCTTACAAACATTTTAAAGGTCGCCTTAATAGTTTCGTCATTAATAGGCGTACCTCTTAGAATCATTGCTTTGGTTAGCTTCTTAATAATGGTTTCAATATACCTCTTGTGTTTTGGCATATCGGGATAATCAAAGTCTATAGATGCATAATATTCTTCTAAAAAAACATACAACTCTTCATTTCTAGGAGCTAACAAGCAAGCGCTGTTAGCCGCTTTCTTTTTCTTGAAACATATAACGTGATTATTATATTCACCTTTGTAAATCGAAACGTTTACACCTACGCTTGACCAAGCATAAATATTCTTCGTAATTATTCGGTGTAGCGTGCTTGAGGGTATGCGAAACCTAGACGATAAATCATTATAAGTAAATGACACCTCGCCCTTGTCCGAGAAAATCCATAAGTAAGACCAAACACCAAACTCCTTGGTACTTCTCTTATATAACTCTTGCAGTTCCTTATTCATCCTTTTTTTGATTTACCGTATATTTCCATTTCCCAATCCAAGCACATATTTGGACTAATTCCTAAAGCACCGCATATACGGAATAAAGTGGTGGTTGAATAATACTGACGACTGCCGCTTATTATTCGGCTTAACGCATCGGGGCTAATAGGTTCATCGGGATATTTTTCTGCAATCTTATCGTAAAGCGTTTTCCTCGTCATTCCTCTAGCCGCAAGAATCTTGTTTAGCTTTGTTTTTTTATGGCTAACAGACGGTCTGCCCCTACCCTTCTTCTTTGGTTTTATCGGTTTTACCGACTTGACAGGCGTAGCAACACCCTCTGTTTTTATACTTTGTAAAGTTTCTTTTAATGTCATATTATTTACTTTTGGAAGTTTATATTCTGTCTTTGCAGCATTCGTATAAGCTGAATCAATTCGCTAATAGTATCCACAGTAAAGTGAAGCGTATTGCTTGTTTTCGATATCTGCTCACCCTCTTCGTTGTAGTCCTTTACGTCTATCAAGGCGTAAACCTTATCAAGCTCTAGCGAAACAACTAAAACGACTCTTTTGCAGGCGTATTTATAGTGCTTATATTGGCAGCACAGTTCGTAATCTTTAGAGTGGATATCCCTAACGAAGCCTAATTGTCTAAAATTACTATCCGAAAAATCATTTGATAGCGTTAACGTGTTAATCTCCATAGCTTGTGTGTTTGTGTGTTTGCGTACTACTTTAGCTCATTAAGCTCGCTCTCCATATTCCTCTTCAATCTATCAACAAGGTCTATTTCTTTGTTGATTATCTTATTTGCCGCACTCGCAAGCTTAAAATTTTCAGCATAATCTATCTTAGCTCCCTCTTTTCCATAATTCGGGTAACTAAACTCTCTCGTAATGTCACCGTAGTCATTAACGGTAAATCCCATCTCGTGAAAGTAAATTTGATTTATTTTTCTAAATTTAGAGTTATACCCGCTATCTATAAATACGCTCATAGCTTTGGAAACATTTTCGGGCGTATTTTTAAAATAGATGCCGTCTACCCAATAGAAAATAAAGTCAGAGCCTAGTTCTGCAATAACTTTATGCATAACATCAGAAACTCTTTTACATACCGTAAACCATAAATTCTCAAGAAGAGGTTCTTTTTCAACTATAGTATCAAGCAGCTTATCACCTTTAAAATGGTAATTGTATTTTTTCTTAGCCAAGCTACCCAAAGCTGTAAGCCTTGCTTTTTTTGATATGTTCCCTTTTGAGCCTTTAACGTATATCTCGTCACTAACTATACCTAGTTGATACGCTGTTTCCCAATACGCTTGGTCGATATCAACCTCACACACATTTCCGAAATTTTTAAACATAGGAACTTTTGCAACACGAACGTAATGGACATCGGTTGAAAACACTTGATTGTCTTGAAATTGTGGCATCAAGTATATCTCATTTTTCTTTATATACTGCCGAACACTCTTTATAAACCTTAACTCCTCTATACTGTAATCAATCTTCTTGAATGTTTTGTGAGCAAACATTTCCGAAATAAGCTCATAGTTGCCATTGACAACTTTTATAGTGTAATCAGCATCCATATCTATAAGAAATTTTTGCTTCTCAAGCAACTCTTTATGATGCGCAAGTCTGTTTTTCATACTTTCAAAAGTATAAATTATTTAGATAGTACGCAACTTTTACCCGTAGTTTATTTGCCAAGCTATTGATACCCCCAAATTGGTTGGTTAAACAGGCTGTCTAGCCCTCTAAATGAAATAAGGTAGTTTCTTGACTTCTTATCCTTATGAAACGATTCGTGGCACTCGTAGCACAGATAAATTAAGTTTAGCGGGTTGTTTAGTTCTTTATGGCTAGGTTTTTCACTTCTAAATATTATGTGATGCGTACTAAAACTAATACTGCTGCTAGTGTAGCACTTTTCGCAGCACACCTCACCGTACATTTCTATCAGATTTTTTTGAATGTGCTTCTTGGCAATTGAGAACTCTTTCTCGAATGCGGCTTTCTTTGGCGATGGTTTTTTTGAAATAGGAGTATTGTAATTTTTTAAGGGCGTTTTTTTTAGTGGCTTAAAGTACTTGGCTGCACAGCTTGCCGAGCAATATTTGTCTGTGCTTTTGTACTGAATAAATCTATTCACGCATCCTTCGTTCTTGCACTCTTTGTCCGTAAATCTCCACCCTTTTCCTCGATTACTTATCATACTTTTTTTATTTTTTTAGCCATCTACACGCGCTACTGCTACGTCATAGTATTGCGGGTCTTTCTCTATTCCTATTCCGTTTCTATTTAAGTTTTTACACGCTACCATAGTTGTTCCACTTCCCATAGTATTATCTAAAATAGTGTCATTTTCGTTTGAGTAAGATTCTATTAACCATTCCATCAATTCAACAGGTTTTTGAGTACTATGTACTTGGTCTTGCCTTCGCCATTTTTGTTGAAAAAACTGCACTGTGCTTGGGTATCTAAACCCATCATTTTTAGTTTCACTTTCACTCGTGACACCTAATTTATGGTTATTTGGCTTATCGCCTTTGTTGGCTTTACGCTTCCTGTAATATGGTTTACCCTCTACTAATTGTGGATTATACTTAACCCTACCTTTACCAAATATTAATATGTTTTCGTGCTTCGCTATCGGTCTGTATTTAGCAGTAAAAGCACTTCCGCTTTTGCTCTTGTGCCATATTATTTCATACTTATACATTTTCTCATTGCTTAATGCGAGTTTGTACGCAAATAATCCAGTACCAAATAAAGCAATAGCACCATCGTCTTTTATTATTCTTTTATACTCAATCCACATTAACTCAAAATCAAGTGCTTCATCCCATTTATTAGCAGTACTTCCGTAGGGTAAATCACAACAAATAAAGTCTATACTTTTATCCTCAATCGTTTTCATTACTTCAAGGCAATCGCCTAATCTTAAATCTATCATACTTTTTTTATTTCGTTAGCCTTACCTTTGCAATATAAGCAAGGTCTTAGTGTTGTATCGTGGTTTGGGTAACTATCCCAACCCGTGTCATTGCAATAACCGCAAACCGCACCCTTCGGCACAACAACATCAGATAAAACATCATTATTTTTAGCGTTTTCGCTTATTATTTTCTTCATAAGTGCTTAATTCTGTAATTTAATTTGCCACCGCTATTATTCTAAAGTACATTCTATTTCAAGAGGATTTTCTTTAGCGAAAACTTCTTTGTCGTATTTGTATATTAATTTATTTTGTCGTAAGCCTTGAATTTTAGTTCCCTCATTTTAGTTTGTTTTTTTGTTTATGCGAAAAATTAGAACACAAATACATTGTACTTAAATTTATCTTCGTCTGAAGAGGTGTAAAATTTAAACACATAGCCCTTCCTAGCGCACTCTCTACGCAGATTGCTATAAAGCCTTTGCCCTAAATAATCTTGTCTTGGTACTTGAACATCTATTTCATCAATTTGATTGCTTTCAAATGGTGGTTCTGAAATAGTTTTATCATACCGACTAACCATACATTTTTCAGTCATTTTATTTTTTTTGATTAAAGTAAAAACCACTAAAATATTTTAGTGTCGTTGCGCTTTTTTTGATTTAGCTTTTTAAGCTCCTCATACAAAGACTGCAAAACATAAATAATCATCACCCCTAGAATAAGAAGCGTAACCCATATTAACATTATCACAATTTGGATAAAATTCATAGTCTTAATTTTGATTGATATTACTTCTCGACTTCACTATTTTTTTTTCAACACTCTTTTAGATAGGTAAATGCACGATTTATACCCAAATAAATTAGCATATTTCCTCACAATAGCGATACTCGGTCTTGGTATTTTTTGACTACCGTATTCCGAGCAATAGCGGTAGTATGCGCTTTTCTGCAAACCTAGTTTTAACGCTATTTCAGCCACGCTTATAGACTTACTTTTCCTTATGCTATCCATTTGCTTAAAAGCCTCTAATGTGTCTTCAAATTTGTAGTTATTAACAGGCTTTATTGTAGCGGTTGATTTTTTTTCTTCTTTTTCCATTGCTATGTAGTTTTTTTTATATATAAAATCTTGGTATTTTTCTATTATTTACTTTTAAAAGTTTAAAATAGGCTCTTTTTTTTTCGCCAAATTTAGGTATTTTAATTACTCTGTTTTTTATCTAATAGCAAACTTCTAAAAGTAAATATTCATTTTCAACAATCCTTACTGTATAAGGGTTTCAAGGTTTTTTTTTGATTAAAATTAATTTAACTCTTTGGAAGTATAAATTAACCGAACATCGAATCTTTTTTTTTAATTTACCCAAAATAGGGGGGTTTATTTAGCGTAATAAGGCTCTCCTTTGATAAATTTACTCTTGAATAACGCACCCTCATTCCAATAACATTCGAGGTGCGATTGAGCCATTAAGGTGTCAAAACAAGCCTTTCTTAAATCTTCCGTATGAAAAGGAACGCCAAAGTATTCTAGCTCGTGATTTCCTCTTATTACATCATTTGTGATAGCGCTTCTCCAAGTTAAGTCAACAACCTTGTCGTTAATTATTAAAAATGCGTGAGGGAGCGGTAAACCGAGGTTACATAAAGCATATCCTTCTACATAAGTGAAGTCGTCATTTGACATAGCAGCCATTTGTGAATTATAATAGCATTGCTTAGGCTTTGGTTCTCCGTAAGCAGCCGTAAAACTACTTACTAGCTTTAATACTTTATCAGACTCTTCTTTTGTTAATTCTTGAGATTTATAAGCACTCCCTTCCCTTAAAAGAAAGTCGATTACACCATCGTAATACCATTTTGGTTTACGGTCTATTTTTTTTTGCCTAGACATTAAGCCCTCAAGGTCTTGTAGGTGTTTTTTTACATAACTCATAATTCTATTTCTTTAATTAAAACCTTAGCGTTAGGACTTTGGCTCAAATAATCTATTAATAGCTCTGTAGTTTTTGCGTAAGCGCTACGTATGGTTTTTGCGTTGAAATAATCTACCGATTCATAAAAATCATCATAACTTAATGTGCGCTTAAGCTCACTTTTAGCCCGAAAATAATCTTCGCTAGACATACTGTGAACATCCCAAAAATATTTTACCGCTTTTGGTTTTTTTATAACACAAATCCAAATAAAATCACTTCTTGTTTCTTTAGATATAAATTCATTAAAGGACTCATTGATTAACAAGTCTATTTTATTTTCCGTCATTATTAAACCAAATTAAAATCGTTTAAATCACCTTTTACGCCATCTTCGTTATTTTTTCGCTTATCATACTTCTGACCTCTAAGGTGAGGTATTGTTTCCTGTAGCTTACAGCGACCTCTACGTATACTTTCTGAATTTGGTAACTCTCCTAAAGCTAGAAGCTCTAAAACACGATACCCTGTCATTTCAGTAGTTTTTCCGTACTTTTTATTTATGGTTTCTTTCCAAATATTTGCGATAAGCTTTTCGTCATTATCCCTAAGATGCGGTTGGGTCTCTAAAAGGTTTCGGATTACTTCCTTAATTTGAAGAATTTTTACTGCTCCCATTTTTTTGCTTTTTTTTAAAAGTTCTTGCGTATTTCCTCCATCAAAAGGTCAGCGGATATTTCCTCGGATTCAAAAAACTCTATGTTATGGTCTATGTAGGTGTACATAAAGTGTTCGTTGCATCTTGCGCTTATTAGATTTACGCAAACTTGTTTCATATTATTACAATAAATAATACTGTCACCTTCTATCTCTTTTACGATAAATGTGTGACCTCCTTTTTTTTTCCAATGCGGAGTTTTTGTTTCGGAGTAATTTTCGAGATACTGAGTTAAAATTGTAAGTTTAGCCATAGCTATTATAATCTAGTGTGTTAATTAATTCGATTCAAATATACACATAAGTATAATACCCACCCACACCTTTCTCACTTTTTATTCATTATCTACCCAAAAAACATCATAAAGCTATGATAAGCAAGTCTTCCCGCTACCATTATCTTCCCATATAGAGCTTGAAAAACCAAAAGAACCAAAAAAAAACAAAAAAAAACAAACAGAAAACAAACAGAAAGCTCTTATCCACCATAACAACCCGTAACACCACCATAACAACCCCGCAACAACAGCACAACAGCATAACAACAGCACAACAGCCCCGTATTTTTTTTTACAGCACAGCAAAAAGAAAAAAAGCAGAGCAAAAAGAAAAAAAGCAGGGAAGTTTAGAAAAAGATTAAAGAAACAAGCGAGGGGAAACACACGGCATCCTCTTCAAAAGAAAAATTTCACGGCATCCTCTCCAAAAGAAAAGATTTACGGCATCCTCCCACTTTAAATAAAAAAAACCAAGAAGCGATTTAAGACGTTTTAAGAGACTTTAATACTTTTTAGGGCATCTACCCAACAAAAGCAGAGAACATTCAAGCACACCCCCTCCATTAATTCTCTATATCCCCTTTATGCCTCTTTATTTCCTCAGAATATAAATCGCTAGTGTATTCTTTCACTTTTATTTCCAAATATCCTTTGTTGGCATCCCCAAACGCAAAGAAAAAAGGAGTTCCGTAAACGTGCTGCCAACTCATAGCCCAATCATACGCAGCATAAACAGCAGCAGTAGCCACCATTGGATTATCGGTTAGGTCAAACATCTCATCATCTAAAACCAAAACAGTAAAATATCCGCTACTCAACCACTTATTCCAACTCTCAGTCATTACCCAAATAATATCCTGCTCAGTAAAACGACCACTTTTCAAAGAAACTATTCCTTTATCCACCCCGTGAGCGCTCTTAACATTCCCAATAGGCAATCGCATAACAGATTCAATCATTTGTATGTCCTCTCCTGTACGCAGCTTGAACGTACCAACAACATTCATTTCTTTTATCAGCTCCTTACGCCTTTTAGCCGTCAGCTTAGGGTCTTGAAGGCTTTCTCTTATCCTTTTTACCTTCAATTGCAAATAATGTTGATGCTTTCTTAGCTTGGTTCGCTGCCGCTTAAACTTAGCATACTTGCTCCCACACCTAAATAGCTCCTCTCTAACGGCATCTAAACGATTTTTGATAGCCTCGTATGCTTCGTCATTAGTTTTGCTCTTAGGCTTTCTTAAAACCCTAATTCTCCTGTTGTAAAGATTTCCTCTTTCCTTTCTTAAGTCTAAACAGATTTGTTGGTTACTTCTTCTTCCCATAGTTGCCTTATTTTTTTTGATTCTGAGACTTTTT
>Ga0208646_1000526_pt1 | contig 23811 bp, 34 predicted proteins | sample AntAceMetag02UK8_FD_184762 | JGI IMG/M metagenome (GOLD analysis project Ga0208646, IMG submission 184762) | Saline lake microbial communities from Ace Lake, Antarctica - Antarctic Ace Lake Metagenome 02UK8 (SPAdes) (version 2) | ecosystem: Environmental > Aquatic > Non-marine Saline and... | reverse complement strand
TGCTAATATTTTTGCTAGATGATCTTGTATCTCTCGTTGTTGCCACCATGCCTTCCAGTCCTTCTCCGTGTAGCCCTGCAACTGTTCACTGCCCAGTCTGACCATCCTACGTCCTGGTGGTAGTGTGCCCACACGTTCTATCATACGCACTGCCGCGGCTGAATTATGATTCATTATGTCCCACTGTCGTTGCTCTGCCTCGTCCTTGTGTTCCCTCAACCAACGCATTGTTGTTGATCTGCCATTGAGATCCCTGTCCTTGGCGTTGACTTTCATTCCACCAAATTCAGATGTGTCATTGAGCCATTTACAGCAGAAGCCGATACGTTTGTGCATGTTGTTATTATAACAGATATTAGAAGTGTGTCAACAGTAAGGCGGATTATTACCGCCTTACTATTTGTAATAGAATATTACTTTTGTGATTCGTAGGCGTCCAATGTTTTTTGGAATTTACCTGCGTGTGACTTCTCTGCTTTTGCTAAAGTTTCAAACCAATCAGCAATTTCTGAAAAGCCTTCTTCTCTGGCAGTTCTCGCCATGCCTGGGTACATGTCTGTGTACTCATGCACTTCACCCTTGACTGCAGATTTAAGATTGTCCGCTGTCTCGCCCATCTTCTCACCTGTTGCTGGATCCCCAACTTCTTCTAGGTACTCTAGATGTCCGTGTGCGTGTCCTGTCTCACCTTCGGCAGTGCTTCTGAACACAGATGCTACATCTGGTGCTCCTTCTATGTCGGCCTTTTGTGCGAAGTAAAGATATCTTCTGTTGGCCTGTGACTCGCCTGCGAAAGCATCTTTAAGGTTCTCGGCTGTTTTACTATCTTTCAGTTCCATAATATGTTTTCCTTGTTTTGCAAATGCGTACTATTTGCAATGGTTAGCTTTAAACGAAAAAAAGGAACCACTAGGATCCCTTCTTTATAATTATTATAAACTAGTTATCTAGATTTGTCAACGGTTCTCAATGAATTAACAAAATGTTCGTTATGTTTGGTGTGTGGATGGGTGCCATCGGATGCCCTTAGACTGGTTATTTCGTCACTTTGGTTGTATTTTGCCAATCTTTTAGTATGATCTAAGATATCATATGTCTCATCGTCCCAACTGGTTAGTTTTACATTTTCTTGCCTTTCCAGAAATTTTATTATTTTCTTGCCTCTCCTTACAGATTGGTCTATTATTGCTTTATCTACTTTTTTGAGATAGCCTTTATCAAGAAAATCAGAACTCGTTGATCCAAGACAGTGACGGTATTCGCACAGTTCATCTCCAAAATAAAATTTTATTCTTTTCCTGTAGAGACCAGGAAGTAAAATGTAGATCTGTTTTGCAGTGATGTTACGTTTGACATAGAAGAATTGTTTTAAAATAGAATCAATGCCAGCACCCGGTGTACCTAAGTTTGCCACCTGCGAGTTGGTCTGTTTACCTAGCAGGTGTGGCCATGTTTGATCGTTTTCTAGTCCTGACCCGTATGTGACACTACACCCCAAGCAAACAACATCATAATCTTTTTTGTTTTGATCAAATCTCAAACTGTTTGATTCATAGCCCATGGGCCATTGTACGGGTAAATTTCTCTGATTTAAAATTTGTGCACCGCTAACAATATGACATTCAAACCATTGTTTGAAAAAAGTTATCTTCAGTGTACCGTTAAAAAATATCGTATTGTACCTACTTTTATTTTCATTTTCTACGTATTGGTTATTCTTCATCTCAAAGGTGCATAAAGGACTAGTGTCCTTTTTTTCGTCGTTGTGGGAAATATTTACTAATACTGACTGCAAAGAGTCTTGTGGGACAAAATTCAAGAATTCGATCTCAATGATATCTTGCACTGACTCTACTTGGTGTTCTATGTAAAAAATTCCTTTGGGAAGTTTAATAGTATTATTGTTGAATTTTATATCTACTGGTTGATATCCGTAACCGGTATTGAAGGCTATTTTTAATTTTGGAAATGGGTATTTTTCCATGACTACTCTTCTAGGAGAGATTGCATCATTGCCCAGTGTCCTATTATGTCACTGCAATTCAGTTTGAAACCGAACTCCCTATCTATGTCTCTGAGGATCTTGTTTGCTTTTGCCATGCTCAGGCCCACGTTGGCCGGCATTGGTATTGCGTTTATTGTTTTTCTCTTCAGACCTTTTGCGGCCTGTACTCTGTGCCAGCCATCTGTCAGCAAGTAGTATCCACTATCCTTAATTGGTGTGACAAGTATTGGATCCCATGCACCTTCTTTCTTTAGCTTGGCAATCCATCCGCTTTTCTCTCGGTTCAGAGGACGTACTGCACCCAGGCCCATCTCTGCCATGGTGACCAGCCGGTCTATTTCTACCTTGATTTTTTTTAGTTTAATCTGTTTCATAGTTCATGTCGTCTATACTGCCTTTGAGATTCCATTCATCGCCTTTGGGAAATGGTGGCTTGCGTAATGGGAAGTTGATCCCGTCATTTGCTTCATACCATTCATGCACACACTTTGGACCACAGAAAGGTTTAATTATTCTCTTCTGATAGTTGTCTGCGTGTATTGAGTCAAACCAGTATATGGCAGGATAGAATTCCTTGCTACACTGTTGACAGGTATGTGTGTTTTTGTTAATCATTGCCAGGTAGTTTAGTCATCTGTTGGGCACCGCCCATGTTGACGTATCCTGCCTGTTTTCTGTTGAAGTCTGGTTCGTCTTCCGATACTAGCAAGATGTCATTCTCGTCTATCATCCTCACTTCTAGTTCAACACCGATGTCACCTGCTGATCCCACTTCTTTTCTCTTGAGTTTGAACGCTCTTGACCATCTGCCATGTGCGACCAATACCCATTCACCTACTGTGACGTCAACTTGATCTCTGCCAACAGCATATACCTTGCCCCATCTAGGGTGTATGCCTCCTGCTGTTCCGTCATCATCAACCATGATGATTCCGCCTTTGGACTTTGTTTCTCCGAAGTGCATGTCGGATACTAGTACTCTATTTTTAAGTGGTGTGATATCGTTTTCAACCGTGTACTGCTTGCCGCCGTCACTGCCGAATCCTTTTGCTTGTGCTGATTTGATATCCATCTTAATATTATAGCATATTTTATTTTTTTTGCAACTGAAAAAATACATTTTCCAGAAAATCTTCATACGGCCTGTAACAATCAGGATGAAGAGTATCGTCTACGTAGTCGTATGATAGTATGAAATTTTTAAGGGTCAGCGATTTAAGTACATCAGCAGAAAAATTAAAATCAAAAATAGCTTTCCTGTCCTTAAGGAATTCAAATATTCCATTGCTATATACCGTAAAAACATCTGTTGGTTTTTGTAGATCGGTATTTCCGCAAAAATCAATAATGGATTTATTGATATTGAAATTGTTTGTAATGAATCCAGTGGTGATGTAGTGGTCATAGCCAGTTAATAACTTTTCAACTGTGTTGTATTGTTTTTGTAATATTTTTCCAAAATATGAATGTGTTGAATTATGAGACTTTGGCAATTCGTAGGCCAGGTCATTTTGTGATCTACCCACTTCGCTAAATGAAACTAAAAACACTATGTCTATATTGCATTTGGTCAGTAGTGATAAATCTTTTTCTATGGTATCGATCATCAACGAATTACCCATTCCTTTGATCGATCTATTCATTAGTGTGTAATCTTGATACTTGTTGTAAAAAACTCTATTGAAATATTGATTGTCCAACCAACTATCGCCCATAGCATAAAAAAGTTTGCTAGGTAGCTGACTTGTTGATTTATATCTTGCTCCCCATGGATACCCTTCTTTATCAACATCTAAATTTAAATCGTCTTTGTTATATTCTTTTTTAAAGATTTTACTTAGGTCGTTATTGTACATAATACATTATAAAATACCCAACATTAGAATGTCAACAGTAAAAAATTATTCTAGTCCGTCAAGAGCCGCGTCAATGCCTTTCTTGGCTGTGCTCTCTGCTTTGGGTTTGAAAGTTGCAACCGGTTTTGCTTCTACCTCTTTGACTGGTGTTGGCTCCGCTTTCTTGGGTTGTGGTGCCACTGTTTTTGTGGGTGCCGGTTTGGATGCCACTGGGGTCATCTTCTGCACGGTCTTCACTGGCTCCGCCTTTGGTGCCGACATTGGTTTGTTCTTGGTGGGGGTATCACTGACCATGCCCTTGGGTTGTTCGTAGTACTGCTTGATGATGGTTTCTTTTGGTGTGACCACCTGTCCACCTGCTCCCAATACATCGCCTCTTGCGTTCACATTCATGTTACCGACTGCCTGTACGCCTTCGTTGGCCGTCCTTAATTTTTCTATGTCCACCATGCGTCCCTGCATGGTCCTGTACATTCTTTTGGGTTTTGCTCTTGCTACCATATCGTTAAACTCCTATATAATTACTTATCATCTCAAGAATTCGGTGATGTCCAAATTGTACAGCATGGGATTGATCTTGTGTACCCCTATCAAGAACAGGCAGAAACTGGCCACGGAACTTCCCCTGCCCACTCCCCACACCATGTTGTTGGCCCTCAGTGTGTCTATGAAGTAGATCAGGAACTGTAACACACGGACAAACTGTTTCTTCTCAAACAACACATACTCCATCTGTACCCTCATTTTCTCTTCATCGTTCTGGCACTTGTCCAGCAACCATTCCAACACGTTGATCTGGTAATACTTGTCAGGCATGTGCCAGTTGTCGCAGTTGGCCTTGTCGAATATCTCAGGTTTTTCTCTTTTTGGCACGGTGCTGATCACTGGCAGATCTATGCCCAGCTCTTTCAAGCTCTCTGAATACTTGGCCGTGTCGTCAAAGTATAGTTTTGATATGTCGAAGTTGGGATCAGTGTACAGCAATTCAATGGCATCCTCTTCCGAGAATATAACATCACCGTGGTCATTTATTTTTGTCTTTACCGCCATCTAATATCTTTGGTTGGAACTCAAACACTTTCGCATGATGTTCGTGTTTGGTGTCAACAGGAATCTTTTGATTGTTCCAACTGAAGTGTCCTGTGTATATGCCTTTGTCAAGTTCTTGATCATAAGTTGCCGTGTCTGCTCTCAACCACCATGGGTCGAATTTGCTGAATTTTTCCGAGAACCAATCTGGTCTATCTAACAGTATAAGCTCTTTGCTGTCTTTGTCAACCGTGTAGGTAATACCGTCACCCTGCCATGACGAGAGTGCTATCTTGTTTATGATGATCTTGCTGTCCAGTATGCTGTTGGCCTTGCAGAAACACACCGCGGCCATGATCTGGTCATATGGTGGCTTTGGTAGTTCAACGAATCTGTTGGTGCTGGATTTCTTCAATGTGTTGTAAAGTGGTTCGTCCCTCCACGTGGTGATGGTGTTTGCGAACACCTGTTCGAACAGAGTTTTAAGTCTTTCGAAATATGCTGTCTGTTCTTTTAGGTCAGCAGTGTGAGGCGTCAGCGATATGTTTAATTTGTATTCGTTGGCGAACAGTTCACCGTCTACTATTATTATTGATTTGAATTTTGTCTTCCAAGAGAATGTGTTTGACATCAAAACTATTTACTAGTCGATGTTGACCAGGTCGCCCAGGTCTGGTTCATTCCTCAATTTCTTGTTGTTCTCGTGCCATTCCTCCAGTCGTCTTTCCCTGATTGCGTTCTGGTATGTCGCGAGTGCGTGTTGCAGTTGTGCCAACATCTCTGGGTTCCTGCCGAATCTTCTAGCAGTGTTCACTTTCCTAGAAAGTTCTTTTATCCTTTTTGAGATGTCCTCTTCGGATAAATTTCCTATTTCTTCTTGTAGTGGATGGAAGTACATTATACCCCTTTAATTGTTATGCGTACTGTTTGCCTAGTTGGTGCATCAGCACAGTTGTGCCACCGTCTGGTGACATAAACTCAAACAAAGTTCTGCCAATTCCTGTGGTTATCTGATCTGACGTTCCATCAGATCCAAATACATTGTCGGCTTTGATGGTTGCACTTGGGAAAGTCAGTATTCCTGTTGATGTTGGTGCCACTGTTATGTCCAATATGATCCTGCCCAACGCTCCTGTTGGTGGGAAGTTGATGAAGGTGAAAGTCGTGTCTGCTGTTATGGTTAAAGTTTGGTAATGACCATTCTCGTGGTTCAGAGTTACCGCACCACCGGATACACTGCCGTGTGTGTACACTGTTTCAGAAGTGTCCTTGAACTTTGCTTTTATTACTTCGTAGTCAGAAAAATTTGAGTTTGCATTTGTACTTGCTTTGTTAGTCTGCAGGTCCTCGATTTCACTCTTGGCTTCCGTGAAGTTCGTGTTTATCGCACTGAAGTTGTCCCTGAAGCCCTGTGAACTGTTGTCCTCGCCCGCCTTGGGATATGTTCCGTCTATGTTACCTGGTACTATGTTACTTGCCATTATTGTATTCCTTTGTCCCTAAATTTAAGATATTTATCGTTGCTTCTCTCCACCTTGATTATTGTACCTGCCGTGGGCACTTGCTTGGTGAAAGTTATGGTTGTTTTTTTGGTGGTGGAATTATATGATAAAGATATGCCGTATTCATGATCCGCTGATCTCAGTTGTGTATCTGCTGTTGGATTCAAGTGACCCGCGAAGCCCGAAGCGGTCCACCCTTCACCTGGTAAAACTGTGGCTGTGCCTTCCTTGACTAATATATCCTCTTGGTGTACAAGCTCATCCACTTCGAATGTTGTTGTTGACCCGTCCGCTATGAAGGTATCCGTCGCTACTTTGCTCTTGCTGACCACATATCTGTCTATGGTGAATGCTATGTTCTTGAAATTCAACTCCTTATCCTCTATTCTTTTTTTGATCAGTGCTGATGTTCCTGGCTTACAGTAGCAGACCGGTACTGCCATCACATACCCCAGTGGTGCCAGGTCTCCTGACTGCGTGGTCTTCATCCATAAAGGCAAGTAATCCCACTCCTTGTGTCCCAGGCTCTTCATCCTCGATCTCATGTTGGCCACTGCGTTGGGATAAAGTGTTTCCATGTATCCTAGATCTGCACTGAGTTGGTTGGCATATCTCACTTTTGATCCGGAAGTGCTGAATGACAGTCCACAGTCTGTCGTCACCTCGTAGTCCATGTAGTCCGCTGTGGCGTTCATGCTTGAAGCTCTAGGTCCCAGCATGGGCTTGACCACTGCGTCTCTCAATTTTATTGCACTGGAGATTGCATTACCACTTTTGTTTACCAAACTATCTTTTATCTCGATGTAGACCACTTCGTACTTGGTGTCAGTGCCTTCCTTGGCCACCGCCGTCTTTATGTCTCCGAAGTACAAGGTCTTGGCGGCGTGATTCTGTTCCATCTGTTGTTGGAACACAGTCAACGTTTGTGCCTCTAGCCCTGACATCATCAACATGTCAGGTTTTACCCTCATTCCAAATGTTGAATCCTCTGGCCTGTACATGTTCTCAACAGAATTGATGTTTGGATCCTGTGCTATGCTGTAGAATATGTTTTGGTCGATGAACGATGTTGCGTGACCTGACATGTTTCCATATTCCGTCTGTGTGTATGGGATATCTAAGTTCACGGTAAATTCTTTGGATGTGGCGGCTTCTTGGTATTGATCGCTGACCGTGACGGTGAATGTGTATGCTCTTGTTGAATCTGTGAAGTCGCTTGGATCTATCGCACCTAAGAGATTGCCCTGTTCTGAAAGTGTTATTCCTGTTGGCAGTGCGCCTGAGGTCACTGAATAGCCTAACACCCGGTTGGTCTCTTCTGCCACTGCCTCCACTGAAAGTAAACTTGGCACGTCTGCTTTTAGGGTACCTATCACTGTCGGTGTTGTGAATGCTATTCCTATGTCTATCTCACCGATCACCTTCATGGTGAACGCTTGATCTGTGAACACGTTTACACCAGTGGAGATCACCCTGTTGGCCCTCACTGTGAATGTGTAATCAGTCTCCACGGCCGACTGTCTGGCCAACTGTCCGTACAGTTCCCCGGAGTTGATGTCTATGGAAACACCAGACGGCAGTGCGCCTGACTGTATGGAGTATTCTAGGTCTCCCTGTAGTGGATCAAAGTCCTCCACATCTATCTTGACGACGACTGAATTGTCGTGTCTGAAAGTTCCGAGGTCTGATCCTGTCCTGAACACCGGTCTCCTGTTGGCACTCAGGTCCATGGTCAGTGGCGATCCATCTATCTCCGAGGCGTCAATTGTTATCGCTGTGTTTGATACCCTCCAGAAGTCCGCGGAGTACACGAAGATGGAGTTGTTCTGTTCAACGAAACTGGTGCCATCTGACACCCTGACTATGAAATCAAAGTTCTTGCTGATGCTTTTAGATGTTACGGTCTTGTCATACACAACATCATCATACTCTTCCTGTGTGGCATCATATCCGCCACGCTCTCCGTATCTCTGGTCATCGGTCAGTTGCACGATGCCCGATATCAATCCTGTCTTGCTCAGTGTTATCCCAGGTGGCAATGATCCCTGCACTATCTCGTACACCAACACCTGTCCTGCCCGTGTGTCTGTGTCTGTGGCCTGCATCTGCAGTGAGACACTGGCTCCGTCTATGACCCAGTACAGTCCAACACTGGTAGAATCGTCCAGTTGCAGTTGTCCTGATGCTGTGGTGAATGTGGGTGCATCTGCACCGTTGACGTCAAGTGAGAAAGTCCTGTCTGTTATTGTGGTACCGGCCGTGGCTCGCACGACGAAAGTGTAAAGAGTTCTCTTGGCAACCTCAGCCGGAGTACCTGTTAGTAGGCCCGCGGATGTCACCTGCATTCCTGCGGGTAGGCTTCCTGCGATTAATGAGTAAGTGATGGCCGTTGAATCACTCGTGTTCGCTTCCAGTTGAAGAGAATACGCGACTTGTTCGTCTATGGATGCAATTTTACCTGCCGTGGTTGTCCACACTGGTGTTGCCATTAATCTTACTCCTTACAAGGGTATTTATTGGCGATTACTTGGTATTATTCTGTGTACGAATCCAGTGTTCCAGTCGTTGCTGTAGGGTCTCACGCTCGGTGCTGTCCTGCTCACACCGTATGGCCTCCTCCAAGCGTTTGATCTCGGAATGTGGCGATCTTTGCGGTCTGCGGTCGTTGTTGCGTTGCCTCATGTGTGTCTTTCTGGAAGACTGCTATGTTGTTGTGTTACTACGCTTGATCGAAGTACGGTATAACTTTTAAAACACCGCCAATTTTGATCTTCAAGTATCCTGCGGGTGTTACTAGAGCCGCCGCACCGCCCGCCGAACCAATAGTGGTCTGCGTTGGTGTGTTGAAGTCTATGGTTCCCGTACCCTGCGTGTTGATCGATAAGTCACCATCTGAAGTGTCTATCTCCAGTGCATCTGTCCTGACCGTGGTCGCCTCCATCAACGTGAAGTTGGCTTCAGCGGCTGTTAATTTAGTGTTGGTACCACTGATGGTTACGTTCTGGTTAGCGGCTGGTGTCAATGTGATAGCACCTGATGTGGCAGAAAGTACGTTCCCGTCTAATCTCAAGTTATCAACATTAAGTTGTCCTGTTGTAGTCTGTGTTCCAGTTGCTGTGATTGGTCCTGTCAACACAATAGCACCTGTTCCTGAAGGATCGATATTGATGTCACCGTTGGTGTCTGTTGAAATTGTTCCGTCTGCTGATATGTTCAGATCTCCAACATTGAAAGTTCCTGTTGTCAATGAACCTGATACAGTCGTGTTACCTGTTGTTGTAACATCCGCAGTGGTTGTTGTACCTGTGACATCCAAAGCACCGGTCACGTTAGTGGCCGCATGTAATTCGATAGTTCCTGAACCACCTGGATTCAAGGTTAAATTTCCATTTGAAGCAGTTGAGATGTCAGTGTCATTGAAAATCAAATTGTCAACGGTAACGTTGCCGGTCATTGTCGCACCGTTGATTGTTGGTGCTGTTAGCACTTTGTTTGTTAACGTTTGTGAACCTACCAATGTAGCAACTGTTCCATCAATCGCCATCGTAACTGTTTTGCCTGTTGCACTTGTTGTGATTCCATTTCCACCTGAGAACTGTAAAACTTCAGAATCTAGGTCAATTGAATTTGTTGTAGAATCATCTGCCGTGAAGTCTAGATCACTTGCTGTGACCTGTGCGTCAACATAAGTTTTGATTGCACCTTGTGTGGCTAATAGTGTCGCACTTGTACCCAATGCACCGTTGTCGATGCCTGTTACAGTTGCACCCGTGGCCAATGCCAATGAAGTAGCAGAACTCAATGCACCACTCACTGATGCTGTACCATCAACAACTAATCCTTCGTTGATGTTGATTATTGTTGAGTCATCTGAACTCAAGGTCGTGCCGTTGAATTTCATTGCACCCAGTTTGATGTTTCCTGTGCCGTTTGGTGTGATGGTTATGTCACCGTTCGTGACACCTGTCGTGATCTGGTTGTTGTTCACATCAAGGTTTGCGTCCAGTGTGTTTAGATCATTGTCTGTGCCGTAAAGTTCTACGAAGTTGTCATTGATCTTGTCAAATGCTGTTCTTAACGGATCACCCGTGCCATCGTTTGCACTGGATCCAATGTTGATACCTTGTCTAGCCATGTTTCTAATTCCTTTTAAATTTTTATTGTATGATTATTTATCTGTAATCCTATAAACCTAATGTAATTATTACAGGTCTATCAGTGTTCTCTGGAACTTGAACACCGTGGCATCGCTGGTTATGTTGGTGGCCAGCAGTCTAACGTTGCCATCATCTATGTCCGCTGTGAACGTGCATAACGGATCAGTGTAGGAAGTTGTTGAACCAAACACGGTCAAGTACGCTTCTGTGGTACTGTCACCGCTTGGTCCGTGCACCAGGTTCACTTCTACCATCTCGAACCTGCTGTTGGTTGCGTCTGATATCGATATGAAATATTTTGCACTCCTGTACGTGGCAGTGCTGAAAGAATCTATCTGTGTTGTTGCAGACGAAGACACACTTGTGGTGTTGTCATTGATTTCCGAGTGGTCCAGTGTGGCACTTGCTGTGGCAAAGGCCAGGTTCCCACTGCCATCTGTCTTCAACAGTTGGTTGGTAGATCCATCTGAAGTCGGAAACTTCAATCCACTTATTTTTACTGTTCCAGATCCATTGCCTGAAAGTTCTAGGTCCGCGTTAGAGGCATTCGTTGAGATTGTGTTGTCTGCTATGGTCACACCGTCTATGGTCAGTGATGCAGTTGTTGTTAGTGTGGTAAATGATCCTGCCAACGGTGTTGCACCACCTATCACTGTGTTATCTATTGCTCCGCTGTTGATGTCCGCTTTGGCGATTACAACCTGTCCTGTCCCTGCAGGTGCAATGACGAGATCCGAGTTAGACTGTGTTGTTTTAATTTCGTTGTCTGTGATGTTGATGTTAGAATCAACAGTCAAGTTATTGATAACAACCGATCCTGTTCCGCCCGGAGTCAAATTGATGTCAGCGTTTGAACTTGACCCGATCGTGTTATCATTGAACGTCAAGTTGTCGATCGTTGTTGTTCCCGCTAGACTTGTGGTACTGGTCACGGTCAAAGTAGAGAGAGTTGTCAGCCCCGATGGAACTGCCAGTGTAGAACCTAGGTTTGTGGCACCCGAAAGCGTCGCGGCACCGGAGACATCTAGTGTACCATCAACTATCAGTCCGTCATTGATGTTGATTGATGCAGAATCGTCTGAACTAAATGATGTGCCTTTGATCTTGATTGCACCCAATATCACGGAACCCGTACCTGCCGGTACCAAGTTGATGTCGTCGTTGGTCCTTGTGCCTTCTATGTTGTTGTCGTTGATCCTGATGGCAGGGAATGAAACTGCTCCAGTGCCCGCTGGCACGAAAACTATGTCGTCATTGGATCTTGTCGCACTTATTTCATTGCCGGAGAATGAAAGATCACCTGAGAACAATGGTGAGTCGTAAAGTTCTGTGAACATGGTGTTCACGTTCTGCATGGCAGATCTCAGAGTATCACCTGTGCCGTCGTTTGCGTTTGATCCTACGTTTAAATTTATTCTTGCCATTGTTATACCTTGATAGGTCTCCTTACAAATTTAACAACCTGGTTGTTAGTGTTATTTACTGTTCCTAGCAATCTTACGTTGCCGCTGTCCACGTCCGCGGAAAGATCGAGAGTGTCATAAACGGATGAACCGTCACTGCTACCGTTGTCCACGCCTGAAAAGACACTGATGAAAGCCTGTGAACCGTTGTGTGTTACGTTTGCTTCTATCAACGCATATCTGTCGGCAGTGGCATCTGATATCTGTATGGTGTATTTGGCACTCCTGTAGGTCGCAACAGGAAAGGTGTCGATCGCCTGTGCCGCCGAAGAGCCTCCTGACACTGTGGCCGTACCATCTGTGAGATTTGAAACGTCAAATAAAATCGGTGAAGTGAAATAGGACATGTTTCCGGATCCATCTGTCTTGAAAACTTGGTTGGCGGAACCATCTGCGTTGGGAAACCTGATAACTTCGATGACAACATTGCCTGATCCATTGGCTGTGAATTCTACGTCGTCGTCTGATCTGTTGGCCTTTATGGTGTTGTCTGTTATCGTGACACCGTCTGCTGTGACCGAAGGATCCGTTATGGAAACAGTTGTGAAGGTTCCCACCGCCGGTGTCGTGCCACCTATCACTGTGTTGTCCACTGTGCCCTCGTTCATGTCTATCTTTGATACCTGGACAGATCCAGTTCCATTCGCTGACAGCACGAAATCATCGTTGGACCTCATGACCTTGATCACGTTGTCGGTTAAATTTATGCTTGAGTCTATGGTGAGATTAGACACATTGACCACACCCGTTCCGCCCGGGGTCAGGTTAAGATCCGCGTTTGAACTGGTGCTGATGATGTTGTCATTGAAGGTGAGGTTGTCTATGGTGGTTGTGCCCACGAATGATGACGCGCCAGACACCGTCAGAGTTGATAATGTTGTACCACTTGTGACGTCCAGTGTAGAATTCACAGTCACCGGAGATGCGAAGGTGGGAGTGTCGGCATTCAACGTGCCATCCACTATCAAGTTTTCATTTACATTCACTATAGTGGAGTCCGTTCCAACTATCGAAGTACCTGCGAATCCTATCCCGTCGATGACAACAGATCCGGAACCATTTGGTATGATCTTTAGATCGTCGTTGGTCCTTGATGCTTTTATGTTGTTGTCCTCTACAGTGATACCGGGGAACACGACATTTCCCGTGCCCGACGGTTTGATCACTATGTCGGCGTTGGACGCCGTTGTGCTGATGTTATTCTGTATGACGTTGATGTCCGATATCACTGAAGGACGTGCAAACAACTCTGTGAAGTTGTTGTTGATCCTGGTTCCGGCTATCCTGATAGTGTCGCCCGTGCCATCATCGGCCAGTGCTCCAAGGTTGATTAATTCCTGGGCCATTTATTATCCTGCGTCAGCCGTGTCTGCTTTTAGGCTGATCCATGCACCGTTCTCGTAACCCTCGAACTGGTTGCTAGTGGTGTTGTAGATCATCATTCCATTTGCGGCAGTGAGTGCATTCCTCTGTGTGGTTGTGAACGAAGCCATTACTAGTGGTCTTGTCACCGCAACGTTTCCTGTACCACCTGGAGAAACATTTATATCTGCGTTCGAACTTGAACCGATCGTGTTGTCATTGAATGTGAGATTGTCTATGGTCTGTGTGCCTGTGTTTTGTAAATATGAACTTAAATTCGGCCCAGTGATTGTCAGCGTCTGTCCTGATACCGATGTTGATATGTTAGACGCACCCGCAACTGAAAGTGTGCTGTCTAGGTCCACGTCTATTGTCGTTGAAGTGTCGTCTGCAACTGTCAGGGTGTTCGTTGATGTGATCTGTGAATCAACATAGCTCTTGATAGATTGTTGTGTGGCCAGTGCAGAAGCACTGTTGCTGGATAAATTGTCTTCGTCTAGAATTCCTGTGATGGCGACGCCACCTAGTCCTATAGTGAAACCGTCCTGTATTGTGATTAGAGTCGAGTCACTTGCACTTATGACATTGTCTTTGAAACTAATGCTTTCTATACCAACACTTCCTGTACCGTTGGCAGTTATGTTGATTGAGCCATTAGTCACAAGTGATGTTATGTCGTCGCCTGAGAAAAGTATACGATCCACTTCAACGACTCCCGTGCCGTTGGGTTGGAGTTTGATGTCACCATTGGTTGTCTGTGTCTTGATCAATCCACCGACCAGTGCCAACAGGTCCGAATCGTACAATTCGTTGAAATTGGCGTTGACCTTGGTCATAGCGGTACGTAGAGTATCGCCTGTCGCCGGGTTTCCTGCTGTTCCTGTGTCTATCGTTAATCTTGCCATAATATGATACTCGTATTTATTAAATAATAATATGTTCATAGAAACCTTAAAAACGATGAAGTTACACAAGAGGGAGAGCAAATTAGGTACGATGCACAATTATCACAGGAAGAACCTGATCTATGTGTTCAAATGCGATGCCTGTTCTGAGATATTCATGAGGCCCAAGAGCAAAGTTGATCTATCACGTGCCTCCAATGATTACAAGCATGTGTGCAGTGTTTGTGATTCCAAGAAGTTCGCACAATCAGTGGGTGTCAAGATGCGTAAGGTGTATCAGCTGGACGCCAGCAGTACCACTACCTTATAACTGTTTCCATCGGATGTCATCACGAGAACCCGTGATCCATCTCTGTAGGTCAGCGTAGATGCCACACTTTATGTTGGGTTGGTCGAAGTACCAACGCAGGAAAGGATTGCCCTCTATGTATTCCTTGCGATTGATGAAATGGAAGTTGGTGCGGGGGAATCTCCTGATTATCTGTCTAAGTTGGTACATCCATTCGTACTTGAGGTACGCCTTCATGCTGGCCCTGTCTGGATAGTTGATCGAATTCTTGTAGATGTTGTTCTGTATCCTGCTGGGTGTTTCCATCTCCCATTGCTGGGCTCCCATTATGTCGAATGACATTATCACAACATTTTTAATTCCTGACTCGGCGGCCATCAACACGGCACTCATTCCAGATCCCCTCGCCCGGGAGAAATCATTGGTCTTTATCCGGCCACCCTTCTTGATGTCGCCACCCCTCCATGTCCTGTATATCTTCAAGCCCTCGGGCACGTCCATCTCACTATCACCATCGCAGATGTAGTTCCACGAACTGATGTCGTCTGGACCGTGGATGTTTGGAGACTCCTTGCCATGGTTGTGCCACTGAGCTAATTCCTCGTACATGGGAGGGTTCACTGCCACGATATGGTCACACAACATGGGATGATCCCTGTAGATGGCGTTGCAACCGTAGATGATGCCTTTACCTTTTAAATTGTCTATTGGGAAGATGTTCCTTGACTCTCCGTTACCTATAACGAATGCTGTGTCCATTAGACACCAAAACTCTCGCCACATCCACAGGATGCTGTTGAGTTGGGATTGCTTATCTCAAACTGTGAACCAAATGTTTCTTCAACGAAGTCGATCTTTGTTCCTGCCACGTACAGCATAGAAGCCTCATCCACGACGAATTTACCTGTGTGCCAATCTTCTATGTGATCATCCTTGCCAACTGACTCCTGTGTGTCAGTGAAACCCCATTCATACTTGAAGCCCGCACAACCGCCACCCAACACCGCCAGGCTCACTGCGTACTTGTCCGGATTCTTCCCAAGCAATTTTTCTATCTGGTTCTTCGCTTGTTCTGTTATTTCAAATGGTGCCATACTAGTAATTATCCCTATTTGTTGCCACTGTTCTGGATTCCGACTGCCATCCAGAATTTCGTAGCATCTCGTTTCCTTTCAAAGCTCATGTGTGCGTTCTGGTCCTCCCAATGGTTTGCGGGATTCTCTATCTCTCCCGCGGGCTCGAACCACCATCCCCACTTGCCCTCACAGTTCAGTTGGCACCATTCTATGCACTCGGCCATGACACCGTTGCTGTTCATGTCAACGTTGAACTCGAACTGTTTCATGTATCCGCAGTCATCGGGTACCTCGTCCATCCTTGGACTTATTTTTTTGATTTTTACAGCTCCATAATTTTTATTCATTAGTTTGTATAGTAACCTACTCCGTATTTTTTATCAACAACATCTTTGCCACACTTTTGAGAACATTCAACAAATGGATTTTTATCAAAACTATCAAAAAGAATTTGCCACACATCGTCGTTGAGAATCTCTTCGATCGATCTGTTCCCTTTGGCATTTACTAGATGTTTATTTTTCACAAAGAAGCTGTCTTCCCACTTGATTGTTTTACCGTTGTGCTCTAAACTTTTGTAAGGGAAACTGGTCCAACTGCATGGGAAAATAGTTCCTTCTGCATTCATATATAATCCTCTGTTACCTATTAAACACATAGGAATGATATCTCCTGTGAACTGTTTCTTTACTTCTAGGAATTTTTTGTAATTGGTTTTTAAGTATGTGAGTCTCATCGGTATTCTTCCTGATAGATGTTCTATATGTCTTTCGTATCGGTGCGTCTTGCTGATGTACTTGTTACTCGGTTCTAAAGGATCTGTTTCTCCACCATATGCTTCTCCATACTTGGAGCCAAACTTTGTACTGTAAGTCAACTGTAAGTCATCACACCCTTGTTGTGTCGCTAATCCCTTAATGTATTCTAGATGATCTTCGTTGAATTTGAAAACAATAGTCGCCCAGTTCACAAACATCTCACTTTCGTCAGCACATATTTTCATGCCTGCCATAATACTGTCCCAATTACTGTTTACCCTGTACATGTCGTTGGACTTTTGATCGTAACCGTCCACACTGAAATTAATGGAGTCATGTTTGTTTGAAACACCGGCAAATTCCTTCCACCATTTCTCTGTCTTGTAACTTCCGTTGGTTATCGTGAATATCTGTATTTCTGGATTGTATGATTTTATGTAATCTATTATTGCAACGTAGTCTTTGGCATATATGGGATCACCAACATCACCACACATTGTGAAACGTTGTGTTTGCTCCAGCATATTGTGAGTAAATACTCTCTTGAATTCAGACAGCGATATCTCCTTCTGCATCCAGCTTATGTCAGGATGTTCTTGCCTAGGACATCTAGGACATCTCAGACTGCATTTAGAACTGGGTTCTATGTGCCAGTGGTATAATTGCCAACCGTATCTATTCAACATAGAAATATATCTCCGGTATGTACAACTTATTCTCCAACACAAACTTGACTATGCCAGTAACGTCTTGTGTTGACATTTTATTGCAATTACGAGACCCGGTCATTTTTGTGTCTGTAACACCAGGATTAATGAGATATGATTTGCACTGTGTTGTTTTGAGGTTAACAATATCACAGTGTGCTGTCCTTAGTTCTCTTTTAAGGTCAACGTAATCGCTGTATCCAGTACCAGATGGTGTGTATGTTGAAACTGAACTTCCTATAGATATGATTTTCTTTGGCAGGCCAGTCCATTTGTCAAAAAAGAATTTAAGTAGCTTTGTCTGGCAATTATTGTCCCATGCATTGTTGATAAAAACATCACAGTCTTTTAATTTTTTATAGACTAATTCAACGTCATGTATGTCACCGTCGTTTCTATTAAACTCTATAAACTCGTAAGGCATCTGTCTTATAGTTTCGCCTATTCCTGATGTAGTTCCTGTTATGCCTATTTTCATTTCCAGTTCTCCGTCACAAAAGGATCAGCTGAATTTTCTGGGTTAGGTTTACCATGGAACACAGCCACGTTGTTGCCAGGTTCTACTTTTGTTGGTCTATTATAGAACCATTTGCCATCCTTGGACAGCAGTTTAGGGTTCTTCAACCCGATCATCTCCCACTTGTATGATCGTATCCATTCGTCTGGGAACCAGGTGATGTCATCCTTGGCCCTCTTGGTTATCCAGTCCTGGTCTCCGTGATTCTGTTGCATTATCTGTGCTGACCTGTCCTTGAACTCGTTCCATAGGTAGTCCATGGTTCCAGCCTCCCAACGCATACAGCTGGAGTTTGACAGTGACCAGTCCTTGACCCTACATCTGTTGAAATCCCTTATGATGTTGAACTTGCCAGGCTCGTGTGTGAATAAATTATCTATGTTGTTAAAAATCACAACATCCAGATCAAAGTAAAGAATGTTTCCTTTGATAGGCATCTCCGGAGAGAACATCCATAGTTTGCTCCACCATGATTTGATCCATGGGTCAGTTGGTAGCTTTATTACATTTATTTCCGGATCTAATCCTGCGGGATCATCTGTGAGACAATGGAATTGAAAAGGCACTGTGGTGTGTCGTTTGACCATGCTGTTCAGCACGTTGGCATATTGTGAAGGATACTTGTTACCCCACTTAACGCATACTACGTGATTCATAACCTTTTTTTCAATCCTTCCATCTGTATCTGCCTCCAGTCATCACTGTCTAATGTGTATGGGTACGCACACTCTATGGTCCTGTTTGACATTGTCTTGATGCTGGTTATATTTAAATTATTTGACATGGTCTCGTATATTTCCTTGAATGTTGCACTGGCTCCGAAAGTCCTCTGCAGGTCCACCTGTCCAATCTTGATGTAGCCCAGTGACAGCTTGGGATCCTCCCAATCGTAGTTGTTGTCCTTGAGCCATGCACGGTACTCGTCCATCTCCTCTTTTTTAAAATCATGGTGATCCTCCGTTATAGTGGCTCCCCATTCTATGTCAAATTCTCCCGAGTAATATTTCTGGTGATTGATCTCTGAACACAATGCATCTGTCATTTTTGGTGCGTGTTCATCCCTGAAAACTTCATACAACGTCTTGCCCACCTGCGACCAGTGTAGGTACACCCCTCCCAAGTCTCTGTCGTACCTGTTCTGTTTGAAAAGCTCAAAGTCTTCTTGGTGTAAATCATACCTAGGCGCATTTAGGAATGTTGTTATCTGAGAAGGCCTCATCCATTCCGGTTCTATTGCTTTCTTCCTGTCTGAATTCACCCAGCTTTCGATCTCATGACATAGGTTGTTGAGTTGTCTGATAGCATATTTGGTCTCATAGTCTGCTTGTTTGTAGTATTTTGACATGTCCCATGCTGTACCTTGCAGTTCCTCGAAATACCTGTGCAGTAGATTACACGCCTCGTGTTTGAGTCTCTTGCCAGGTGTTACTTTCACATCTCCGTTGACCGCTTTGCCTATGGGAAGGCTACTGCTGTATTGGAAATCATCTGCAACAAACGGATGTATCTTTTCGTATGGTGGATCGAATGTGAATGAGTTTATCTGTTCCACTGACTTGTTCAGTTCTTTGACCAAGTGGGTTATATTCCTCTTTGAATCAGCCCATCCCAAGAAACAGAAGTTCTTCTCTAGTATCCTCTTTTGTTTGAGGTTGTCCTTTAGTGCTTCTATCCATCTCTTGCCTAGTGGTGTGTCGTAGGTCTGTATGTAATAGGCCCTGTCGTTGAGTCCTACCCTTACCAGTTCAAATAGGAATTTATTACCGTTGGTAGATTGCACTATTGGCACCGTGTTCCATGCATTCCACACTCTCACACCAGCATCTGTTGTTGGTGAATTCACGGATCATGTTGTCTGCTCTTTCCCAGGCATGGTAGGCAAACTTCTCTGCTCCCACTCCGTCTAGTACTCGTATCTCACACAATTTTTTCTTTTGTAGATCCTTGAATGTCTCCATGTGTGGATCATTCTTGTCCAGCACGAGTTTGTGATCAAACATATCTTCCAGCCAACCTTTTAACTCTCGTAGTCCGCCAAAGTCCACGGCCCAGTTCTTGTCGTCTAGTCCATCACAACCAAATGTGAATTTGAAACCCAGACTGTAACCATGTAGTAATGAACAGTGTGAGTGATCTGCATTAGGTTGTCTGAACACAGCAGATAGTCCTATCTGGTGTCCGTATGTTTTAGTCGAATAGTATGCCATTAGTTTAACCTCTTTTTTATGTTGTCCAGTTCAAATCCAAATTCCGCGGATTTCTCCCTGATGGTGTCTGTGAGTTCGTTTGGGATATTTAACTCGCCATCGATGATGCTCTTTAAAAAATGTATCAACACAGAGAACTCGGTGCTCTTGGACACCTTCTCTGGATCTATGCCTTTGTCTTCCATGACGTGTAGCATGGCTTCCGTGACGTCTATCAGTGTCTCTATGCTTTTGCTGTGTTTCCCAAAGTGTGACATTATACGATGATCTTTGGTTTGTCGGGAACGACCACCTTGGAGAATATCCTCTTGTACTCGCCCTCTATCTTGTCGTTGACCATTGCGATGGATATCACGTGTGTCTTGGATATGTCTATCTTTTCGACCTGATTGGCAGTGGAGAAAAATGTACCAAACGCAAGGCCCTGTGGACCGTTCATCAGCACAAGTGCTTTCTCTATACTGATGTAAGAGTCTGCTCCGCCTTTGTAATTTGCAATGACTTCCTCTCCAGAAGCCAGTTTAAGAGTGATAAGATCTCCATCTTTGTATTTTTCAAACATATCACTATTATAAACTATCCTAAGAGTTTGTCAATGTATTTCTTCAGTTCCTTGTCCTCGACGTTGGGTGGTATGTGATCGTGGAAGAATATCTGGTAACTGTCCGATCCATACTTGCCTATGCCGTGTAGGTCACTGGCTTCCTTCTTGTCCCATGTGAGGTACTGTTCGGACATCTTGCGTAGTCTCTTGGATCTCACTTCCCACATGCCCAGTGGCCGCAACATCTCCTGCTGTGTCTTCAATCTGCCACGCAGGTACGCTTGGGGATTGGGATATCTCTTGAAAAGTCGTGGTAAGATTATCTTTACGTGTTTCCTGTATGTTAGATTCAAGCACATGACAGCCACCATGTGTTTCCACTTTTTGTGTGGTGCTCTCAGTTGTTGTTGCACCATCAGGTGTTCCACCATAGGTCTAGTCATACAACAATTTTATACGAGATTACTTTTTTGTCAACTGCTTGTTGATGAATCGGGCCATGCCGTCGTATGTCTCCTGGAAAACATTACCATGTTTTTTCCATTCCTCTGGCATTTCCCAACGATCATGGTTCACCACTATCCATCTTGTGTCAGGATCAGAGTATCCCATCAACTTGTGGAACTGATAGATCCAGTAACTGGGATCCACAGGTCTCTTGATGTACTTGTATCCATCGGAACCTGTGTACATGTTATTGATCTTGTCCTTCTCCAAGGGGTGTAGATCGAACCCTATCATGAATATGGCCTTGGGCTTGAAGGTCAGTCCCAGCACACCTGCGTAAGGTCCTGTGCCCCAATGGAATGGTTCATCCTGTCTCTTGTCTCCGCTGTAGGGCAGTTTTGGAAATTCTTTCACGTTAGGCCAATTTGCAAATTGACTCGCCCAGTTGTCTCGGGTGTATACCGATGTTCCTTTACCAACGGCGTTGACAGCTTGTTGGCACATATGCTTGTCTGCACACACCAGGTATTCCGTGATGAAATCTCTGTAGATTGCGTTGCAACCAATTACCGTGCTGAATGATTTCAATGGCGAGATGTCGAATCCCCTCCTGCTTTCACCGTTGCCTATTATGCTCACATACTTGGTCATAATACTATTTAATCACCCCTTTAGACGCACACAGAAGCCTGCACACTGCTGGTAAAATTGAAGTTGGAATAGTTGTACATATCAGTCATTATCGTTGACTAAACGCCATATGACACGGTATTGATCCCATGCTTTCTTGAGTGTGGGGTATTTCCTCCGGAGCTCGATGGCTTCCACTCCCACCATTTCTGCTTCCTCGTAGGCGGTCTCCTCGTCCTTGGCCTTCTGTGACTGCTCCACCAGGACACGGTTGCCGTCTGGTAATTGTTGGTACACAGTCTCTCCACCGTCGGGAGAAACGAATATTGGCTCTGCGTTGATCTTCTTTTTCTTTTTTGTTTTCATCAGTAATGATTCTTGTGTTTCACTCCCAGGTGTGCGTGTCTTATGCCGCCTGGTTTCTCGCTGTCCCCATCCTTCCTAGGTATGAAGTGTATGTGTGGCCAGAATATGGTCTGCCCCGCACACTTGCCGATGTTCTGTCCCACATTGAACCCATCCATCTTGCCTTCCTTGATCCTGTCTTGTCCCCACTGGAACGCCAGGCTGTATGACTTACCTATGTATTCCGCTGTGTTTTCCTTTGCTATGAAAAGCAGGTGTCCGTCAACACAAGGATATCGATCTTTGAACACCGCTGTGTGTCCGTCCTCGAATATGGGTGTGCTGTTTCCAACCCAGGTAGATTCTTTGTAATTGTCTATGGGTTCAAAGGGCTTCTTGTAGATAGGTTTTTCCGATGTCATTGGTTTCTAGTATTCCTATCCTTATATTACTAGAATTTGGTCTATGTTGCAACCTTATTTGATCCCATATCTTTGTTTTTGTCACAGACGGATTGTATTCCCACAGTCCCAGGAGATTTACCAGGGCCTTCCTGACTTTTTCAGCACCACCGTGTTTCCTACATGTGTCGGACCTGCCCACGTGTACGACTTTCGAGTTTATTTTGATTTTGTAAACACATGGTAAACGTACCCATTTTGTGGTTGGCGTTTTACTGTGTTGGATTTTGTATTTTTCTACGGTGTAAAGATCTTGTATGGTATACCATTTCATAGGACTTCCAATATAACATACACCCCGATGACCCATCCAACAAACCCGAACCAGAAGTCGTCCCAACTCCAGTGTCCTTTGGTCCAGAGGTCCAGTGCTTCTTTCACAATAGTTGCTACAAGCCCTAGGTATATCAATGGTTGCCAGAATATTGCCAGTAATGTCAAGAACAGTGACCAGAAGAAATGCAGTTGTAGGTCAAATCTAAAATACCGCATGATGCGTGTGGCTATCTTTATGTAGAGGGTCTTAATATCTGTCATTCCTGATGTCCAACTGTTGGAATATCTGTTGCACTTTCCTTGCCTGGAAGTAGCAGTCATCCAGTGCGTTGTGTAGTCCAGTCCTCTTCTCGTTGGGATCACGTGGTACCAGACTGCCCAGCGTCCTCGAATCTCTTATCTGCCAGAAGTTCCATGGTACGGGCACTTGCATCTGTGCGTAGAAATTTTGTAGTATGGCATAATCGAACAACGGACCTTGGCACCAGAACACGTCCACCCCCACACACCATTTGTTCAACTGCTTGATGAAGTATTTCAGATCGATCCTGTCGTCGTCTCCCAGTGCTTCTTCCCTGACGTCCTCCGCCTGTCGGCCCCACCATTCAACGGTCTCGTCCATGACGTCCCTGCCCATGGCAACCTGTGAGTCCACGTCGATCCTGTGGTACAGTCCTTGAGAAGGTTCTACTCTTGTGTAGGCGTCAAACTTCACACCACCTATGGTCAGTATTGTTGCGTTGGGTTTTGTGGAGAGTGTCTCCAGATCTATCATCGCGTGAATCATAGTACTATTGTACTACGAAACGATAAGATGTCAACTAGATGTTTGTTTCTGGTAATTCGGGGTTGGTCAGTTGGGGTTCGCCACCCTGGTCTATGTATTCCTTGTACGTTGCCAGTTCCTGGTCTGTCAGGCAATACACCTCACCTGCCGATTCGGGGTATGTCTCCTGCATGAAGCCGACCACGGATCTCGAGGCCTCGTAACAGGTGTCATAGTCACTGAACTTGGTGTCATCGAACATGGCCGTGCAGACTTCCAAGGTCATGCATGCGATCATCAACATGGTGTAATTCATGCAAGTATTTACAGAATAACCGCATCACTCTGAGTTGGTAAATACACGTACATTATGGATTTTTTGACTTTCGTATCAGAGGTGGGTTTCCCCATAGCAGGCGCACTGGCGGCTGGTGTGTTCATATTCATAATCCTCAAGTTCATACTGGCCACGGTGACCGGTTCAGTGAACGGACTCAAGAACATAATCC
>Ga0208646_1000521_pt1 | contig 23951 bp, 56 predicted proteins | sample AntAceMetag02UK8_FD_184762 | JGI IMG/M metagenome (GOLD analysis project Ga0208646, IMG submission 184762) | Saline lake microbial communities from Ace Lake, Antarctica - Antarctic Ace Lake Metagenome 02UK8 (SPAdes) (version 2) | ecosystem: Environmental > Aquatic > Non-marine Saline and... | reverse complement strand
ATTCTTGTTCGTACTGCTCAGGACTCATTATATCCTTAGCTTGTTTTAACTCGTCATCTGGGATTACTCCTGTTTCAGATGCTCTGTATAGTTTCCCATACCAATCTTTATGACCACGTTGTGCAAAGTCAAATACTTCCCAGAACTGATTATGTCCCATTGGAGTTCCAATAAATAGAACGGATCCTAGTTTATCAGATACTGCTGGTCTTACAATCTCAGTCCAGACTCTAGGAGACATGATTGCGTATTCGTCCATAACAACTTTATCAAAACCCATACCACGAATACTATCTGGATTATCTGCTCCAAAGATTTGAATACGTGAATGATTGAATAGATCTATTCTTAATTCTGTTTCATTTCTACTACCACCAAATTTCATTAAAGGTTCTGTGTAGAATTTTAAATATTCCCAAGCGATGGATTTACCTTGACGGTAAGTTGGTGCTATAAATGCACACAAGGATCTTGGTTTGTCTGCTGCTGTTTTAATTAATTCGTTTATGGCTAGTACTGATTTTCCGAATCGTCTGTGACATACTAGAACACTAAATCTTTTAAGTGAGTTATGTACAGCTAGTTGATAAGGTCTTGGCTTGTAAGGTATTTCTATCTTAGCAACTTTTTCTTTAGTCGTCTTTTTGCCAAGAGACTTTGATTGCGATTGGTTCATCTGTTCCTATCTTCGATGTTGTTGATGCTAACCTTGGGTGAACGAATGGTGCTGCCTTTTCGGCTGCATACATTTTACGTTCAGGTGAGCTCATAGGATTGTTTAACACAGCTAACAGATAATCCAAAGGAGAATGTTGATATTTCTCAGCCATCTCTTGCATAGACTTCCAATTTTTTTTAGTCTTAGCACCAAAAGGTCTACCAGAACCAGGTCTTTTACCACCATGGTTATCTACTGTTTTATCCTCTTGATCTGGTAATTTGTTATCTTCAACCATTAGATTATTTTTCTACCTCTTTTATCAAACTGTCTGTTTGTAACAAAGCTAATACCTTTTTGGTTTTTAGCACCTTTATATAAAACACTACCTGCAGTTAATCCAAGACTTAATGGACTTACTGCAAACTTAATACCTTTTTTAACTATACTCTTAATAGCCTTATTCATTGTAGAAGGCTTTTTCATTGGAGTATCCATGAAGTTCTTATCGCCTTTGTATATTTTCATAATCTAACCTTTTTTAACTTTCTGTTTAGATTTTTTTGCATATATCTTAGCTTTCTTTTTACCAGCTGCCGAATATGCGAATTTTTTCTTTCCTACCATTGGCATAATAATTATCCTTTGTTGTTATTATTTTTACTACTCATTAAAGCACCAATACCTACAATAGATGATCCTACAGCTACAGATGGTGCTAGATCTAATGCCTTGTTAATTTTTTTAACACGTCTTAATGTAGATTCAGGTTTTTTTAAACTATAATTAAAAATTTTAGTACCACGATTTTTTCCTAATCCTTTTCTTCCAGAAGATAGGAATTTATTTATTTTTTTTTCACCAATAATTTTTTCTATTCTATTACCTAATTTGTATACAGCTGAAAATGCTTTAACTTTATCTATCATTTTAATAAACCTTGTTGTGCAGCTTGTTGTGCGTTAGGCATAGGTACATTACCACCTTGTGGTCTACCCATATTAGCCATTTGTTGCTGTGCTTGGGGATTTTGTAATAGACCTTGCTGCTGTTGTTGTTGTTTGGCCATCTCTGGCATAATCTTAGCTTTAATAATCAATGATAGTTGCTGTCCTTCTTCTGGACTTAAGTTAATCATTTGATCTGCTAATTTTTCTAATTTTTTATCCATATTATTTCTTTGCTATTTTATCTTTGTTTATACCTTTTTTAATAATGTAGTCCTGTGTGCCATTGGCTCCAGTTTCTACTTCTTTCTTTAGTAATCTAAAGATATTCATTTCTTTTATTCTTTTAAGGTGTTCTTGCAAGTAACTTTCTAGAGCTTTAGTATCTCTCATTAGCAGTTCCATGCTCTTAATGACTTATTAATTCTTGAATTAGGATCTCTTGCAGTCTTAGCAGAGGTAAGTTTCTTTTTCATGCCACTCATTCTAGCACAGAATGACGCACGTCTTTTATTCCCTACTTTTTTACTAGGAGCTTTTAATGTTCCTCCAGTCTGCTTCTTATAACTAGCACGACCTTTAGCATTTAAACCCCCCTTTGGGTTTTTACCTTCTTTTCGTTGCCATGCTGCTGTTTGTGCCATTATACGCTAGATTTGTAGTCTTTAAGCTTAGCTTTAGCTCTAAACTTAGGATCTTTTAAGTTCTTTACCAATGCATCACGTTTCTTCCAGCTCTTTTTTAAAACTTTTGCTGATAGTTCCTTGATAACTGGGAATTGTAAATATGATCTCATGTTTATCTTCCTTGTCCTTTGTATCTATTGTGACTTTGCTGTAGTTTTTCCGATTTCGATTTCGATTTTTTGTGGATTCCTGGTCTTTTCTTAGGTTTATCTCTTGGTATAAAGCTGCTAAAATTCTGCTTAGCCATTAATCGTCAAGAAATGCCATAAGTGATGCACCAGCTACTGCTGAGCTAGACTTAGGATTCTTCTTGATAGTTTTTCCTACCATTCTAGAGCCTGAATGTACCTTTTTAGATACACCTGTAATTGCTTTAGATGTTCCAGTAAACCCTGCTTTTCCTGCTTTATCAGCTAGGTTAGTAGATACTTTGCCAATCTTACCTTTTGTCTTATATAGTGTCTTTAGGATTCTTAATCCTATTGTTCCTGCTGCTGGTATCATAATGATGTCCCCTTTGTTATGGTGGTGTACATAACCCCCCTATAGTCAGATAGTTCTACGACTATCATGACGATGGGGTGAATCTAAAACCCACCTTAATTGTTATTGTTGTTACTGTTAAGCTCGTTGTTACTCGCTGTTAAGTTCTTGTTAGTCAACTGATAATCGCTGTCGCAAGTGACAGCGTTATAAGTTGTTATTATATATTGGTAGTTAATTAACCTTAGCTTGTCTATTGATTAATTGATTGCCGATAATGATTTAACCTATTGATAATACTAGACATCTTGATTGCTAGTGTAATTGATAGCAACGTATAAAGTACCTATATCCAGACATTATTAGATGTGTGTGTAGGTATATCAATCAACCAAAGGAGATAAGATATGTTAAGTACTATAATGATAAGCTTACTATGTATATGGTTAGGTATAATGATAATAGGTCAAGTGATAAGTGGTGTAGTAGCATACAGCATATACAATACTTTCAAGGTGTCCGAAAAATAAATATGACATTTCACATATGGATGGGACTACTAGCTATACTAAGTAGCTTTGTCCTATCCTTTCTAGGTGTAATCTTAATGATACATCTAGATGTTTGGACTGGTTTATTATTAATAATAACAGGTATGGTTTGTTTACTAAGAGCCTTACCAAGAATAAGAGAGGATATATGATAACATACGATATACTTCAGGTAATAGAGGGAGATACAGATAAGCATAGTAACTATCAGCTTAATCAGTACGAGTTTCCTTTCCCAGAGAATTCTGTTTTAATAGAGAGGGATAAGGAAGCAAAGAGAATACAACGATCGTTTGTAACGAGTATCAAACAATCGTTATTAAATAATAATAACTAACAAATAGGAGAACACTATGTCAACACAACAAACGTTTATACCATACACTGAGTCTAAATCAGCAGAAGATAGAATAGCTTACGTTAAAGCTAATCCTAGCAAGTATATGCCTAAAGCTCAGTATGATCTGATTAAAGGCTTAAACGAAAAGTTAGATGCGTTAGATAGCAAGATGAATAAGATCTTAGCTAAAAAGTAGACAATTGGGTACACCCCCTCGTAATGAGGGGTTACCCCTAATAGGAGGATTAAATGAGAAACTTAATAATATATAAAGTAGAGTATAGACTTAATTCAGACCCATGGGATAGAGATAAGTTTATAAAAACTAAAAGAATTGTTATGCCATTATCAGAATATGATAATTCAGGTGGTAGATACCACAATCATAGCTGGATAAAAAAAGAATTTCGTAAACAAATGGAAAATAATAATTCTTACGGTAATAGCAGATATTCAATATGGAGGATAAACAAAGCATGACTAAAACTAAATTAGGAACACCTAAATTTTGGACTGCTAAACAATGGGCAGACCATCTACTATGGGTAAGTGGATTTACTAACAACGGAGAGGTTAATAATGTACAGAGTAATAATAGAGGGAAAGTTCCGAGAAAATCCAATAAATTTAAGCAGAGCAGTAAAGCTACTGTATAACCAGGATTTCACTGGCTCGATAAGAAAAGAAAATATACTGTGGTGGAAGAAGTACTTTCTTAAAGTAATCCACCTACCTATCCTCTATCCCAAAATGGGATATATACAGATAGTTAAAGTATATAGAGACAAGAAACCATCAATTAGAGTAGTGACAGTTCCCACTAGCTCCGACAAGCGTGAGCTATTGGTATTAAATAAAATATATGGAGGTAATAATGGGTAAGCGAGTTAAAGCGTTTAACAATTATGAGATTAATAAAAATATAGCTAAAGTGCTAGTATTACATAGAGTGTGGAATGGGTTTACCCAGACACAAATATCTAAATGTTTAAATGTATCGTTTCAACAAATACAAAAGTATGAACGATGTATAAATAGATTGGCTGCAGAAAATCTTATAGATATATGCAGACAAAAAAAGTGGGATATACAGTTATTCTTAACTGATAAACCAGAAGCAATCTTTGATGAGTGGTGTAAACAAATACCAGAACATAGTTTTGATACCCCCTACTCACAAAGAGCAAGTCAAATACAAAGATCTTGGGATAAGATAGATACAGTAGGTAGACAAAACTACTTTAACGAAAATAATCCAAGATATAAAAATATAATCCAAGAAATGAAGGGAGACTAATGAATGGAGTTTTTACTGTTATTCGATTTGTTACTTATACTGTTGGTGGTTTAGCCATCAGGAAAGCTTGGAATTGGCTCATCGAAGATGTCGATCCAATTCCTGGGACAAAAGAGTTTGAAGATGAGTATATGAAAACAACTATTAAATATAATAGATTAACCAAAAAAAAGGAAGCACATGAAACGTATAGAAAAAGTAGGTGAAGCAATAGTAAAATCTATAACATTCCCATTAAGAATGATTATAGGTGTATGTAAGGCAGTAGAAAAAAATATGCCTGATACATTAGAAATGCCAATTGAAATCAAACTAAAGAAGGAGGATAACAATGCAGACAAAACTACCAGTTAAATCTAGAGTAGCAGATAAGTATAAGCCTATGCTTACTTGGTATGCAGAACTTATAGGACTATGCCATGAAACTGTTGCTGAAACAGAATCGTTACAAATGCTAGACTCTATGGGTAAGAAAACTACTGCAACATCATTGTTTATAAGAGTTTGTCAAAGAATGGACAAATCAATAGACGCTAAAGAAGTCGCAGAAAAGTTAGAGACTATAAGTCAATCAACTAATGAAAGGAAAACAGCATGAGTAGTACTAGAACCCCTATAAGACAATCTGAAATGGACTATCTAGATCATTTCATGGAAACAAAATATGACGAGAGAAAGAATATTTTGAAAACAGAAATGCAAGATACCATTGATTCAGAGTCTGAATTAAACTTTGATGCGTTCAAAGAAAAGTTAAAACTAACTAAGTTACATGAAGATGTTAGAAATAACTATAATGATCGTGAAAAGTTTGCAAACGAAATGGATTCTACTTTACTAGAAAAAACAAGTAAATTAGATAATTCAATCAATGACCTAGAAGGTAAACTAGAAAACTGGAAGAAAGTTAGAAAATGGGATACTGAGATAGAAAGATCTCTAATAAAACACCCAGATGAACTGGATAGACTACTTAAGAAAATATGTCATGAAGAAACTTCTCGTGACTTCTATTCTGGCCCAAGAGGTAAAGCTTTACAAATGTTAGATTTATCTAAAGAATATTGTAAGAACTTACTTAATGCAGGTCAATCCCTAGCTACAGTATGGGGAGTAGTAGGACAAGAAATGGCGAAGGAAAAGATAAATACATCTACAGTTCCTAAGCCTGAGTTCTTAGCAATTACTAAATAATTAAATTTGGTCGAAGCCCTGCACACTTTGTGGGGCTTAGCCCTTTAATAGAAAGGTATTTATGGTAGATGAAGCGTTATGTTTATTCCACAGTGATGTGGATAAAGAAATATATGAAGTAGAAAACGAAATTACTTATGTAACTAAATGGCAAGTAATTGCCAAGAATAGAGACGAAGCATTTGATATATGGTTAGAAAATCATAAATTAAATATGTCTACAGAAGATAGTAAAAATACTGTTTGTTCTTATGCTAAAGATTACAGTCAAATGGGTGCAATTAAAAAAATTGCAAAAATTAAATATAACGAAGAAAGTGACGAAGTATATGCAGATGAATCTTAAAGATCAAACAAGCTTACTCGATAAAGCAACTAACAAAGCTATTAAACAAATAACTAAAGAACGTTTAGGTAAAAAACGTAACTTTATATTAGAGTGGTTTAGATACGTAGAGTTAGTAAGTAAACAATTAACTAAATGGATGAACTAAAATAAGGAAATATAATGAAAAAAGAACTTTCAAGTGAATTTAAAAAAGATGATTTATTTTTTAAGTTGCAAGAAAATGTAAAGAAAAATGTACAAGATTATATATATGGCTATAACACAATATTTAATACAAAAAATTGCGATCATATAATCTCTACTTATTTTTTAATATTTTGGGCTAATTTTCACCATATTTATGGAAAAAATGGAAAAAAAAATAGTACCGATTTTATAAAAGAGGCAATATTAAAAATTATTGATGGGACAGACCTACCACCAATACATAAAGATAATTAACTAAAAGGATAAACTAATGAAAAAAGAAAAAGTATTAACTTTAAAACCAAAAGCTGAACACACTAGTGTTTATGTATTCCATAATAAAAAATATGGTACAAATTTATTTGTTAATGCATTGGGTGCTGATGGAGCATATCAAGCATTTGATGAATGTGAATTTGCTAACAGATCCGAATGGATAATTATGTTAGAATTAGAAAACCAACCATCATAGGAGAAACAATGTATAAACTACACGTAATAAGACCAACACAAATAGAAGCAGAAAATAGTCCATTAAGATCTAAAGATGGATCTTATAATATAGTTGAAACACATGACTATACTAAAAAACCTACATTTCAAGATATGTATAAACATATAGGTTGTAGCATGATAGAAATGTCTAAAGCTTACTACCCTGAGTATTCTAATAGAAAAGATGGGTATGTAGATATATACTTTGATGAGGAATTTCTTATGCAAGAAGATGCTCAACCAAATATAGGAGCCACTGTTGCTTGGAAAGAATGGCAAAATAAGACAGGTCATATGGCATTGCCAGGATCTGTTTTACATGGTACAGTATGTGTATATCAGGAGGTAAAAGATGAAGCTGCGTGAAGACATTCTTATAGTAGAGCTAAGAGAAAAGTTACGTAAATCTTTAAATGAAGTATTAAAACTTCGTAAAGATCTAGATCTAGAAAAAGAAGAACATCAATTAACTCAATTAAAATACGAGAAAATGAAAGATAATTTAGATGTATTAATAAATGATAAACTAAATACAGCAAGAGCTGCTATAGAGGAGATGCAAAAATGACAGAACTTAAAGATGAACATCTAGAAGTTATATCTAAAAATAAGTCAAAAAAGTATGAAATAGATAATTTAGTAAATCAGTTATCTGATGCTAAAGAATCTGTTGCAGTACTTAGTAATGCTATAGAATGTGGTTTTCTACATGATAAACATTCCTTGATTTTACAAGAATGGATTGTAGAATATGAAGAATTGTCTCAACAATTAGACACACACTTAACGGAGGTAAGAGACCATGGATGAAAGAGCAATGCGTATGCTACTTGCTGGAAAGCAATTAGAAATAGATAAGTTAAAACGTATAATAAAGGAGATGGAAGATAATGATAATGCCAGACAGCGAGACTCTGAGACTAGAAAAACGTCAAAGAGGACTACAAAGAGTAGCGACAGCAATTAACGATCTAAGTATATATGGTATATACCCAACTAACTTTCCAAAGTTAATTCAGGTATTAGAACACGCTAAAGATCATATTAAAGTTGAAATTCTTGCTACTAAAGAACGTATGTTAGATAATTCAAGATACGGAATAAAAGTAGAAGAAGTATATACAGATCCATTAAAAACTGAAGCTCAAAAAGAGTCTGATAAAGTTAATGATATGTATACTGAAAAAGGAATTTAAGAATTCTATAAATAGATCTGCAAATATCTTAACTGCAGTTAGGGTAATATGAAAGACAATGGATATGGGAATTAACCTTCAGTCATTGACTATTAAGATAGATAGAGCCAGATGGGAGACTGTCTGGCTTGTTAAATTTTAGTCATCTTTACAATCCAAGATGTAGGTATATTAGTACGATCTCCATAAGTATAAGATCCGTCTTCTTCAATATATGCTGCAAACAATTTAATAGAATGTTTGTTTTTAGAAAATAGCCAACCCTCGTTTACTGGACGTGCTAGTTTCATGTTAGTAAATTCTTTATGTTCTGCCCAACCTGAATCACTTACACAGTCAACCCACTCAACTCTGTATTTGTCATAAGGTAAAATAGTAGAATCTTTAGAGAAAATTATTTTCTTCTTAGTGAAGCGTTTCTTTACCATTAGGTGCCCATATAAAAGTTGATTTGTCGTTTTCTTCTAGAGCGTCCATGATATTGTCTGGAACATTGTGACCTTCTTCGTCAAAGACTAACTGAAGGTAAGTGCTATATATAATAGCTAAAGCCATTGCATCTGCAGATCTAATAGACATATCAGGATTCTGACCTTTAATAAAGTTGCCAATAGCTTCTGGATTAATTTTATCCAAGAAAGTTTCTGAATAATTCTGTTTAGATTTTTTGGGAAATTTTAGTAATTTATTCATAAGTACGTACTTCTCGCAAGGATATAGTTATTAGTTATTTGGGTTGCAGTAAAAAATCAATGTTATTCTGTATCTTAGGTACAAGTTCATCATAAACTGTACGCCAAAGCATAGAATCATCATAGAAAAAGTTCTTATTCTTCCACATTTCGTGGTAATGACTATAGAATTTAGAGCATATATCAACAGCATCTATGTCTAATTTAATCCAAAAATCCTTTTCACTCATACCATTAGTGTGTAATTGATGATGATGTTTATAACAAAGAGGAACAGTAAATTGATCTCCAACTTTCTGTGAGAAACCTCTAGGCATAGCAAAAGTTATATGGTGAGCTTGAGACTCTGTATGCTGGCAAAGAATACAAGGATTAGATGCTACCCATTTTAGGTACTCTTTGTCTTTGATTCTTTGTACCTTGTCCTCTGATAGTATTGTGCACTTTTTTGTAGCCATAATATATTGCTAAATCTGATAGACCTTCATGTACTTGGTTAGATGCTCTGCGTTCTGACAAACCTATAATGTTTGCTATCTCAATGATACCATAATTAAAATGACAAAACAATTTCATAATTCTAGAAACTCTTTTACCTAGTTCGTCATCAACTTCTTTAACTGCTAATGCAGCACCAAGAGATGAAGTTATAAAGTCTGTGTTAGAATTGTCAATACGTTCTTTAAGAACATTGCCAGTTCCTCCACCTTGGAGTTCACACATAATACGATAACGAGATCCAGCTTCATATTCTTCAATAGATATAAGCTTACGATGATACATATATAATAAACGAGACTCACGTATGTTTAACCATACTTGACGTTTATCTAAGATAGTAGAAATTAACTCTGGTTTCTCAATCTGTCGCATAATTTATTTTATAATTTTTTAGTGCTTTATCAACGAAAGATTTAAAATTTTCGTTTTTATTGTACAAATTATTTAATCTATAAACTCTGTTTTTATTACAATTATGCATACGAGCAATAATGCTCTTACACCCGTACACTTGTGTAGGGTGCAATAGCCAAGAAAGTAAAATACATAAATTATATATTTTATATTCGTTACTATTACTAACGATTCTTTTACCTTTTAATATATCTAAAGATACATTATAAGATGAACTACAATACTTTTGAATATAACTAACCATAGGAAAAATATGAACATTGAATATAGACATAGTGCTTCTAAAACTAATAGTTTTATTGATTCTCCACCTTATTGGATAATTAATAATTTATATGATTTTAGTTCTGAAGCAAACGCCAGAATGAAAATGGGCAGTGTAGCCGAAGCTACAGCAGAACATGCTTTGCAAAACCAAATCACTGATGAAGAAGTTATCATAGATATTGCAAAAACTAAATACATAGAACTTAAAGGCGATGAATCAGATGATGAATGTCTTTGGTCTGGTATAATTGCTAATCAGTTTGTTAAAGAACTTCCTCAATTTGGTAAGATTATATCTTATCAAAAAGAAATAGTTTCACCTGGTGAAAAATATGGTTTAAAATATGATGTAAAAGGTATTACAGACTTTGAGTTTGATGATGTAATCATAGATACTAAAGCTACTGCTTACATAAAAAGACTTAAATCTGGTGCTATTGATAGCAGATGGTACCCAAAAGACGCTGATTTGCGTCAACAAGCCCTTTACAAAGACCTTTTTAATAAACCGACAGCTCTACTCTATTGTTCTTACAAGGACGTTTATAGCGTGGATATGGAAGGCAGAGAGGGTCATTTAGAGACTATCATACAAGCTATGAAACATATTGAACATATTATGGAAATAGCTAAAAATAAGGAAGATATAGTTAAAATGTTTCCATTAACTATGGACAATTTTAGATGGGGAAAATCTGATAATGAACCATCTAGAAAATATGCAAAAATGATTTGGCAAGAGGCCTTTAAATAGGTTATAAGAGTTAATGCAAAAGTTTGGAAAAATAATAAAACAAATAAATAGGAGAACAAACATGGAACACGAAACATTTGAATGCACATTTAAAAAAGCATTCGAGAAAGATGATGGTCAAGTTACTGTCTATATTAACAAAGATGATGGTACAGACATGACTGTCTATGGTGAAGCTTTAGGCTCAGCAAGATGGCCAGCAGGTGCAAGATTAAAGATTGATGCTCAACCTGTTAGAACAAGTAAAACTGGTAAGCAATATCAAACTGCTTCTAGAATACAATGTTTAAGTGAGGTATCAGATAATTCAGTATCAACTTCTGTTAATGCTACTTACTCTGCTAACACTACTCATGCAACTGTAAAACCAGTAGATCAATTTTCTGAAAAGTATAGATTAACTATGAGTAATCTTATAGCTTCTTATATGTCAGGTGGCAAAGTACCAACTGATTCTGAATTTCAACAAATTGATAATTTAGTAAGAAAAGTATTAGATGCAAAAGCTAATAGTGTTGAAGAAATACTAAAAGACGATGTACCATTTTAACAATTTCTTATCTCCCTCGAGTTAGAAAATAAGGCATTACTGTTACCTTTCAGTAGTGCCTTTTTATTATGAAATGTAAACTTTGTAAAAAAACTGCAATCATTATACACAACAAAGAATATTATTGTGCAGATTGTGAATTAAATAGATTAGGAATTTATGATAGAATTATTAATGATGTTGATTATTCCAACAGAAATAGATCCTGCAAAATTAACAATGAAATATATTCTAAAAGAACAATTTATAGATTATAAATCTTGTGATGAATATGTTGATAAAAATACTTATTTTAAAGAAGATGGTTTATATTATAAAATAAATACCAAAGAGTATCAAATTATGTTAACATATTGTAAACCAACTGAGGATAAAAATGATAACTGAAAAACGATTAGAAGATGCACTAACATTTCTTTCAGAAACAGATGTAGAAAATGCTGAATCAAATGCTACTGTAAAATATTTAGATAGATTACTTAAACGTAAAAAAGCATTACACATTACAGGTAATACAGGAGATAAAAGTATATCTGCAAAAGAACAATCTTATTATGCTAGTGACATTTATAAAAATGCAGTAGATGAAATATTTAATGCTGAAGTAAAAGCATCTACTTTAGAAAACAAACGTGATAAAGAAGGTTTAATTATAGATCTCTTTAGAACATTAGAAGCAAGTAGACGTAAAAATAATATATGATTTATAAATTTAAAAAATGGGTTATACTTCCTGCTTATGCTGAAGTTATTATTAAAGCAGATTCAGATGAAGATGCAATAAAAATAATTCATTCTTTAAATCCTAATAGTTTGACTTGGCAACAAGCTGAAACTGTAGACCAACGTATGACATACGAAATTGTTAATGATAGATTATCAGATTAAATTGTTTAGAGCTATTATCAATCAAGCAATACATGACGCTATGTATGATGGTGTATATAAATATCATATCATAGATAAACGTGAAGCTATTACATGGCTTGTTAGTGATTCTATAGACTTTAGAACTATTTGTTCTTATGCTGACATAGATCCATCTCAAGCTACTCGTAAGTTTACTGAAGCTATGAAGTTAGATTTGTATGCTTTAAGAGATGATCAAACTAAAGTATTAACTAAAACACGTAAAAAATATAAACATTCAGGTAAATTTAGGTTAACATTTAATGACTCATAAGGATATATTTAAAGACATGACATACGAATCACTTAATAAACAAGTAGACGGAACACACTATAAAAACATGAAGATTCAACCAGCTCATTTTATTAATGAGAATAAACTTCTATTTGCAGAAGGTAATGCTATTAAATATATATGCAGACACGCTGCTAAAGGAAAAGAAAAAGATATAGAGAAAGCTATTCATTACTTAGAAATGATTATAGAAAGAGATTATTAATCTATTTTTTATAACCAAGTCCAGACTTTCTATTCTTATATAATTTCTGCCAAGACCAAGAACTAAGTTTACTTGAGTGATGATAAATAAATAATACTATTGTTTTCATTTTGAAGAATTTATAAAACCATAGATTCTACTAATTGCTTTGTCAATACCACTTAACTCACCTTTTATATGTTGTTGATCACCTTTAATTTCAATTAAAGTTATTAACGCCCATACTAAAATTCCAAATAAAGCAGTAGTTAAAAATCCTATAATTTTCTTAATATCCATTTTCATTTTAAACTCTCTTTACTTCTTTACATATAAACTTAGTTGCTATTTTATTATTATTAATAAAGCTATCTTCTTGTGCAATTATTATTTCTCTAGATACTTCAAATGCAGCAATTGTACATTCTTTCCATGAATTATATTCATGCTTTATCTCTACTGGATCTAAGCATTGATCATTTATAAAGGAACATAAAAATATTATTAATATAAATTTCATTTGTTAAAAGTTGGTTTGTTATTTTTATTCCAAAAAGGTAATTGAGCTCCTGAGCTCTGATAACATTTAGGACATAAGATTTTTTTATTTGGTAAAGTAATAAAGGACTGAGTGTGTATAATTTCTTTATTACACCCTATGCAATATCCTTCAACTTTCTTCATTTTGGTTTACGCATAATGTCTGCACCTTTCAAACCATAAATAGCACTTACTACTCCTATAAAGATGGCTTGATACCAGTACGGAAGCTGGTTAAAGTAATCAAAGAATAATGTTAATTTAGTATGAATCTCTGGATCGTCAGAAAAGATAGACCAAGCCAATATAATGATAGGAATAGATATAAGAATAAGGACAAACTCATCCTTGTAACCTTGATCATTGCTCTCAATAACTTTCGCTTTATATTCAATCTCACCTGTACTCATTTTCTCAGCATGTCTCATTTGAGCATCTGACATTAATTGTTTTGTTATTTGTCTGTTCTTATATAAATGTGCACCAGTCTTAATGCCCATGGATAATAAATTAAACCACATCTTAATCTCCCTTATCTAAATATTATTGGATCAGGCCCACCAAATATAGCTAGTATTATAAAACCAACCACTAACCAGAAAGTAAACCAGTAATTCACTGAGACTACCTTCCATAATTTAATATACCTTGTTAGAGCCTGTTGGGAATCCATCCCAAGCTTGGTACATACCTTCTACTAACAGCTCATCATCGTATGGCTGCATACCATTTTCCATTTGTATTATTGATTTAACTAATGGTAAATAATCTTCTATACTGTTATCTAATTTATCTTTAGGATTTACGTCAATAGTTTTGCAAACAAATACTATATAAGCATCTGTGTCATTCTCACTTGGAGGAGCCCATCTTTCAATGATGTCCTCTACTGTAAATCTTTTATGATGAAATCTATATACTAAAAGTATTCTAGTTAAAGCTCTAATGCCCCAAACAGACTCTTTAAATACACAAAAAACTGGATCAGATTGTTCATCTGCCAGTCCATCCCAATCAGTACCAAGCTTTATATTGCCTGGGTTTTTGTTTCTAATTCCTCTAGGTAATTTTTCTATTCCATCTACCATTTTTATCTAAAACCATTGGGATTAATATTGGTAATCCATCAATGATAACTCCTGTTCCTATTACTGGTCTAGACTTCTGTAATTTATTATATTCAAAAGCTAAACTTTTCATATTAATTAAACATCCAACTTGCATACCCCAAAGTAGTTCATTTGGATTACTCCAATAATCTATTTTGAATGAAGTGTGATAGTGTCCTTGGACAGTACACATTCCATATTGTTGTGCAACTTTAAGTACGTCTTTAAACTTACCATGACAGAAGTAAATACTTTGACCATTAGATGCTTTAATAATCAAATCATCATGCCATGTCCAACCTTTACCAACTCCAAGCATATCATTATATGACTTAAAGATTTCATGAGGTAACCCATACTTAGTAGCTTTTCTAAAAACTAAACTACCATGATTAGAGTCCATAATATGTTGCTTAGGAAATAACTTTTCTAAATCTTGAAGAAATTTTCTAGCAACTACTAACTCATGACTTGGTGAATATAAACCAGGATGTGAATCGTGGAATGATATTGAGTGCCAATCCATTTCATCACCTATGTTAACTACACAGTCAGGTTTATACTTTAACTTAATAGCTTTTAAAAAGTCAAGAGTATCTATATGATGATATGGTGCGTGTTGATCACTTATAACAAGTATTGATTTGCGAAGCATATTAAAGCTTTTACAACTATTTAACTAATAAATCTAGTCAATAAGGTACAACTTTTTGTTACAAGTTTTTTGTTAAAAGATATAAAAACTGTCCTAATAAACCTAATGCAATAGCTGATATGATGTATATAATTCTATCTACATCTTTCTGAATGTGAGCCAAATGATTGGTTTCTAGGATGTGCAGTTTTTGATCAATAAGATCAATTCTACTATGAACTTTTAGAAGTTCTTCTTTATTTTCTGTATTTCTACTCATTAAAATAATGTTTCGTAAGGAGACCTTACTAACCCTTTCGTTTTGTATTGTGTATATCTAGGCCCTTTATATCTAGGGTGACCTAATTGCCCTAGTACAAAATCAACAGAAGTGTCTGCAGCTAAGTCTAAAGATAGACCTTGTTGAAGCAAACCTTTTTCTACTGAAGCTGAAGCTTGTTGTAACCAAATAGGTAAAAACCTTTTACCAACATGACCACCAATTGTTAAACCTTTTTCAATAGCACTATCATCTTGTCTAGTCATATTTGGACTATACTTAGTAGTTAAGTAATCTTTATTAGTTAAGACTTCTATAACTGTTCTAGGTAATGAACCAATCTTTTTAAGACCAGTAGATTGTGGTGCTGTTATCCAATGAAAAGGTTCCATTAGTTGTTTAGAAAAAGTTAATACTTCACCATTTCCTAAATCAATTCTTGTTGGATCTGTGTTCTCTAATATACCATGTCCTGAAAATATATGGTTTAAAGTAGATCCTGCTATTGCATAAGTAAGTGCAGCTCTAGCAAAATAATATTGATATAATCTTCTTGTCTTAGGATCGCTTTCAAAACCTGGTAATGACTTAGCTATAATTCTTACATTAGATATTGTCCAGTCTGGAGCAAACATAAGCAATTGCATATATCCTCTAGATCCTGGATTTAATGTAGTTTGAGCTAATTTTTTAACAAAGTTATTTTCTATTCTTTGAGTAACTTGTGCCCAATTTTGTCCACCATATGCATCATTAGTAAACTGTGCTGCTCTACGAGCTTTCTTATATATTTCTGCCTGAGTGTCACCAGGCTTAATAGCGTTAGTACCTTTGTTTAAAGATGTAAGAAACGTATGTAGTTTAGCAGAAGTAAATATTCTATCCCAAGTAATTCTATCAAAGAACTTAAATGTTTTTTCAATATTTCCATTAGCACTTATACCAAAATGTCTTTTAAGAAATGTATCTACACCTCTAATATTTTGGTAGAATCTATCATAACCAATATCTTCAGGCATTGATATATTTAAACCACTACCTTGACCAAATCTTACAACGTCTTTAAAACCTTGTTTTTGTAATTGTTTAATAGCATGAGGATAATCTGTAAGATAATATCCTGGATCCTGTAATTGTTTTAATACTTCTGGTTTAGTTTTAGGACTTAAAAACTTACCTATAGTTTTCATTTTAGCTCCTGCAAACCAAAGACTTTCTACTAATGCACCAGCATGAAAGAATGAGAATCCTACTGCTAGTCTTTTCATCATCATGTTAGTAGTAAACAATGCAGACATTAACTGTTGTTCAGTTGTTGCATCAAATACCATTCTTACAGCAGGTTCAATACCTTTATGTATTAATGGAGTAAATCCTTTTTCACCTTGAAAATAAGGGTGATTAAATTCACTATAGTTAATTCTTTCTTGTGGATCTATATAAGCTATTTGTTTTCTTGTTCTAGCAAGAAAAGGTTTAGTAAGTAAATTTTTTCCACTACCAATGTAATTAGTTTCTAAAAAACCTAATACTTGTTGAGTACTTAATGCTTTACCAGCTGACTGTAAATACAGTCTCATTAACTCTGCAGGATCATCCATTCCTGGTCTAATCTTATAACCTATTCTTAAACCTTGGTTAATATCTTCAAATACTCTTGATCTATTAAATCTAAAACTAGGATTATTACCAGTAATTGCTGTTTCAAACTTATTAGTAAAACTAAACAACTCACCTGTTTTACCTTGATACCCTTCCCAAAGCAAAGGTAAGTAATTAGATTTTTTAAATTTAACTATACCAGCACCTTGCTTATTGAAGATCTCATAGAACTCATTAAATATTTTAGAAATATCATTTGCTGCTTTAAGTTCAGCATCAGATAATAAACCTTTATTAAATGCTTTAACATTTTTGTTAAATCTAAAGTCCTCATCTACTGTAGCACCAGTAAGATAATAGAATACTTTACGTCTAGAATCTAATTGATCTGGTAATGTATCTTTAATTTTGTTAGCTAACTCTTGTGCATATGAGTTATACTTTATAGTACTGTAAGATGCTGCATCTAATGCAGACTCTACTTCAGTTTGTGCTTTATTAAATGCTGCTCCACTTCTTCCAAAGTATGTTGTTGCTGCTTTGGCTGCTGCATAAATACCAACACCACCTGCAAATCCTTTAGCTGTTGCTATAAGTTTCTCATCATCTGATGTTAAAAATTGTGCAGTACCTACAACACCACCAATTGATGCTGCTTTAAATAATGTATTTTTTGCTATGTCTTTAGCACTCTCAACTGTAGGTCTAGCAAATGATGTTACTTCATTAGCAATTCTTGCAAACTCATCTTCATCTATTACTATTCCAACTTCTTTTCTTATATCTTTTAATATATCATCAACAGCTCTATAGGTACCATTCTCTGTGTACTCAACTGCTTGTGATGGATTCTTATATTTTTTAAGAGTACTAATCATTTGTTTTTGTACTCTTTCAGGAGATAGTCCAGTATTCTTACCAACCATAGCTCCCATTCCTGCAAAACCTACTGAGAACAAAGCTCCTGCTGTTGCTCCAATAGTTGTTTCTGCAGCTGTTCTCTTACCTGAGAACTCACCTTTCTCACCTAATTGATATGATGTAGAGAACACAAAGGGAACACCAAGTGTAGCAATACTACCAACTGCCATGTCTAGCTTTGCTGCTTCTCTTAATCTTGCTAATTCTTTTACTTGTACACCTGCTTTTAGTTTACCAAGTTCTGATACAGATTTAGTAATTTGAAAACTTTTAGAGTATTTCATTCGTAAAGAGTTAACTACACCTCTACCTAATCTACCCCAACCTAATGGCATAAATAATAAATAAGGATCTGCAACTATCATGTTAACCATTTCAGCACCAAATAAACCTGGTGATTGTTTAACAAGATTACCTATTTCTTTTAGGTCTATATCCATTGGCCCATCTTCTAATAAGTAACCAAAACGATTTAACTTTCGTTCAGCTTCTTTAAAGATTTTAGAACCTTGTTGTTGTGGATTATTACGAATATAATCTAATGCTTCTTGAGCTTGTTTCTTTTTAGTATTTCCAGTAGCCCATTGATATAGAGATGCTGGCATAGATTCTTCCAATATAAGATCTAATGGATTTCTTAAAGACGAAAAAAACCCTGGAGTGTTATCTTTGACAGGCTCATTAAGTCCATCATTGATATTACTCACAGGGTCTTTTAGTTTAAATTCCTCAAGATTAAAATCATTTGCCACACTAGAATCCCCATTCTCTTTTAATTCTTTTATTTTGATCTATAATTCTTTGACCTTCACGTCTTAGTTTAGTTCCAAATCTTAAAGATGTTTTAGATGGGGTTGTTTTCATACTAAATGGACTTAGTTTAGTTATACCTGTAAACCTATCCATAGTACTACTAAATACTTTTTCTGATTTTAAATTAGCTTCTGTATATGCTTTCATAGCACCTTTAGATTTAGCTTTAAATACTGCAGGTTTAGATATAGGTGCAGTTAATCTTCTAGTTTTAATACCAGTAGCTGTTCGAGCTCTAGATCTTTTAAGTCCTGTTTTTAAAGAACTAAAGAATTTTTTATTAGAAGTTCTAAGTGCTAAACTTTCAGCAGCTAAAGTACCAGTTGCTCTTGATGATAGTCCCATAAACTCAGGTACATCACCTAAAACTTTTCTTTGATTAGCTCTCACTGTTGCATCACTCATAACAGATGTAAATCTAGTAGGTGTTTGTTGTGCAGGAAGTTTTTGAACTCCTTTAAACTTCTTACTTACACCAGTTATAATCTTTTTTAATATAAATTTTTTCATATTTTATCCTTCAAAGTATTCAGGGAATCTACTTCTCATAATCTTTTGAGCTCTTTCTTTAGATACCTTCTGTAGTTGTGGGTTAGCTGATAACAACATAGCATAAATCTGTGAGTCATCATTAGTTAAAACATCACCATCTGATCTTGGTATAATAATTTCAGGGCCTTTTTCTCCAACAATGTAAGGTTTGCCTTCTTGTATTGGGCCACCTTGAGCTCTAAATTCAGATTTTTCTGCTAATGTATCATCTGTAAATGGACCAAACCAACTTTTCTTTCTAGCTACACCTTTAGAATCTACTATTTTTTTAATAATTCTTTCTTTTAATTTACTATCAATAACTAAAGGTTTGTTAGTTTTGCTTTCTCTTTGCATTTTTGAGATTTCTTTTTGATATTCTATTGCAATACTTTCTGCTGCTCTATCAAAATCTGCTGTTGCATTTTCACCTTTAAGCCAACTAAATCCTTTTTCCCAAATATTAGGATCACTAATTTTAAATCTTTTTAATGTTTGTTTAATTTCATCTACATCTCCAGCAGTAGCTTGAATAGGCTCTTGTTTTCTAGCTTCAATTCTATCTTTAAATTCAGCAGATATTTTAGCAGACTTAACAAAGTTATCTAAGATACCTTGATTAATAGTTTTACCATTAGCTGATGATTGCATTAATGCTAATCCTAATGAGAACGCTGAGTTAGACATAAGTCCTTCAAAGCCACCTTTGTCTTTCCAATTAGCTGATGCTTGTTTCATATCTACACCTGCCATACCAGATAACTTAGATAAAAATCCTTGATCTTCAGCAAGTTTAACGCCTGTTCCACCTTGAGTAATAGGATCTGTAGGCATTGCACCTTTAGGTACATTTGCTCCTGCGTTTGCTTGAGCTTGTTGTGCTCCTTGATCTAACATATTTTTAGGTAAGTTAAATGAATTAGGTAAAACTTTATTAGTTCCATCTGGATTAATTACAACTTTACCCTGTCCTGGTGGTACATATCTTTCTGAGAATATAGGTTTTTTAATTAATGGAGATTCTTTTCTTTGATAAGAAGGATTAGTAATTCCACCTGCTGTATTTAAAGAAGGTGATTGCGTATCATAATCCATTCCTGAAAATCCAGTATCAGTTGCTTGACCTTGGTTTTCTTTTTTCCAATCTTCCCAAATGCTTAATAGTCCCATTATAATATTCCTTTATCCATTTTATTTGTTTTTAACCAATTGTAATATGGACTATCACTAACAGCTAATTGTGCCAGTGGCCCATGATTTTTTAAATTATTTGTTACTTTTGTTTTTGCATCAGCATATGCTTGAGCAAAATTAAATGTTGATTCTGTGTTTTCTCCAATACTATTATACCATTTACTAGCTTGAGATTCTTGTGGTGTAGTTCCTGAAACTGCATAAGGAGCTAAAGGAGCTAAAGTATTCATTACAGTTCTATCATTATCACCTTGACCAAGACTACTTGTATTCAAATTAGTATTTCCTCCATCTAACAATCCACCAAATTTATCTGCTACCCAATCTTTAGCATTACCAAATTTATCTCCTAAACCACTTAAAGGATTAGTCATTGAATAACCCATAGCAGTAGAATTTTTATAGTGACCAAATAGATAACCTGCTCCTGGTATTAACATATTTAAACCAACACCAATAGCTATGTTACTTGGTTTTGACATTGGACTAATTGCATATAGACTTTGTTGTCTAAGATTTGCTAATGTTTCTCTTTGTGCTGTTGTAAGATTTTGATCTTGATAAGCACCTGAAAGGTAATCTAATCTTGCATCATCTTGGTTATTACCACCCAAACTTTGTTCTCTACCAGATTGATTAGCTGATGAATCATAAGATCCTACAGAGTCTGCACCGTATTGGGATTCAGCATCTTGTCTTCCTGTATTTGATGAGACTTGTTCAGCTTGTTGTTGTGCTGCTGCTTTTGCTTCAGCTTGTTGTTGTGCAACTTGTTCTCTAACTGCATTTCTGTTAGCAGTTTCTTGTGCTATAGCAGATTGTCTAGCTGCTTCAGCTTTTGCTTCAGCTGCTTGTTGTGCTGCATCACTACCACCACCAGTATTTTTATTTCCTCCTCCTGTAGTAGTTCCTGGACTCCCTACACCTGGATTCCAACCACCGCCGCCACCACCACCAGAGTTTCCACCACCACCTGATGATCCACCTCCTCCTACAGAACCCATATCTCCTTGTAGGCTTGGTAAACCTCCTGGGCCTTTATTTGGTTTTCCCTTTAATGATCCATATAAATCAGCATCTAATAAAATTTTTTGTTCTCTTGGAGTAATGTATGCTAATTCTGCTACAACATGATCAGGAGAAGATAACCATTTTTTAGGTACAGTTACAGTTTTTTCTTTTCCTAAATAGTTATAACCACCACCTTGAATAGCAGGTTTAACTTTTTTATTAAGTCTTTTATCTTGGTAATTTTCGTTAAGTAAACCCATAACTTTTTTATGTTATAAAATTATTGCTATAACTAAAATAACTCCTACAATAATCACAGCTTTTTTGTGATCTGTATAGTAATGCTTAACTTCATTTATTAATTTACTCATTATAATAACCCTCCTAATAATCCACCAAGACCACCAACAGCTGCACCCATCATAGCTCCACCACCACCAGGGGCAAACATATTACCCATGGCAGCTCCTGACATAGCTCCACCTGCAGCCATACCCATAGCGTTAGCTCTTGGGGCTTGGCTTGTTTGTTGTTGTGTAGGCAATCCAAAAGCAATCGGTGCTACAGTATTATAGTACTGAGCTAATGATTGTTGAGGTGCCATATTTTGTTGTCTTTGTATATCTTCGTAAGCTCCACCTACTGCTGTTAAACTAGGTACTTGTTGTGCTGTTCCTAATTGTCTTTGTCTTTCAGCGTTATAAGTTTGAAATGCGTAAGGTGCCATTTTATCTGCAACTTGTCCAATTACTTGACTTTGCATCATTGGAGATCCTGGTGTTCTACCAGCTCCACTAAATTGTCCTGCAACACTAGAATATATATCATTACCAGCTTGAGCAATCATTGGAGATAAGAATGGATTGCTATACTGACCTTGTATAGTATTTAATATTTGTTGATTAGCAGCACCTGCAATAGTTTCTTGTGCACCTAAGCCTTGTAAAGTTTGTTGCGATGGTGGTACGTAACCTGCCCCTTGTGGGCCTTGTCCATATATAGTACCAGCTTCAGATAGGATTTGATTTAATCCTGGTTCTGCTGCTGAATAAGGTTGTACTTGAGTGTTCTGTACTGTTGTATCTCCTCCTCCTCCTGATGACATATTTAGTTCTCCTTTTTCTTTTCTAATAATATATGACTTTCTTTATAACCAAATGGTTTTAAAATTTTCTTCCAACCTGGTCTTGCAACCAACTCTAATAAATCACACTTGTTTTGCCATGCAAATTCTTCAATATGTTTTATTAAATGTTGCCATTTTTCACGATGCTTACCAGTCATAATTTTAATATTAAGACATCGTTGTAATGGTCTTTGTATTACTTCTGTTACTACTGTACCAAAATACTTTTCTTTATCTTCTTGATCCCATAAAATCCATAATTGCATTTTTTCTTCTAGGATCCATTTCTTAATGTGTTCTGCTAAAGCATATCCATTAGATCTTGCTAATGCATCTGCTATGTCTTTAACTACTATATGCCAGACTTTTTCAATGTTTTTTGTTGGTATTTGAACCAAATTCATTATGTGCTTTTTTCGTCAAATATTTCTAGGTAACTAACCATACCTTCAATGGTATCTACTGTTTCTACTTGTATTTTAAGTATATCTGCTGACTCTAAAACAATAGGAGATAATGCAGCATTAACTGTTTCTCCAGAAGATAAATCTTTATGATATACTTCAAAAGTAGCTGAAGCTGAACTATCAGTTACAGATACTTCTACAAGATTGTTTGAAGCATGTTCATTACTAATTTGTATATTCTTAACAATTGCTGTTCTTCCAGCAGGTACTGTATAAATAGTTGTAAGATCTGTTGTGCTTATTGCAAACCCTGCGTTTTTATATACGTTAGCCATGTTTTATTTATAATTCTTTTATTATTTTTTTCAATTAATTATCTTGCACAAGCTGGTACACCAGTTGATGAAACAAAAGGTTAATCTAATTCCATTGTGATCTTCCAAGTTGGAGTTAGATTTTCTAGGCATTAGCCTTTAGGATTATCTAATTTAACTTTAGCTACTGTGTCTTTCCAAGTAGTAGTACCATTCAGTAAGTCTTTGTATTGCATATCCATTTGGTCTTGAATTAATAAATAATCATATGCTCTTTTATTTATTGTTGTTATTGCCATTATTCAAAATCTTCTTTAGTAAATTCAAATCTTTCAATAGTAGATAAATCTTCTATATCAGTCCAAATAGGTTCTAATTTTTCACCATCATAATTAGGTTCATTATAGTTATCAGGATAGGTTTGAGTATCTTGTTTTCTTGTAATACTTCCTTTTAATAAATTCATAAACTCTGTGTGTTCAGTAGTTCCTTGAATTTTATCTAAATCTTTTCTTGTGTTA
>Ga0208646_1000516_pt1 | contig 24088 bp, 34 predicted proteins | sample AntAceMetag02UK8_FD_184762 | JGI IMG/M metagenome (GOLD analysis project Ga0208646, IMG submission 184762) | Saline lake microbial communities from Ace Lake, Antarctica - Antarctic Ace Lake Metagenome 02UK8 (SPAdes) (version 2) | ecosystem: Environmental > Aquatic > Non-marine Saline and... | reverse complement strand
CTAGAAAAAAAACACAACCAAAAAAAATTGTTACTCCAGACCCAATATTTAATTCTACAATAATTCCTAAATTAATTAACTCAATAATGTATGATGGAAAAAAAGTTGTTGCTGAAAAAATTGTCTACGAAGCCATAGAAAAAATAAAATCAAAAACAAAAGAAGAACCAATTAATGTTTTTAACGAAGCAATTAATAACATAAAGCCTACTGTTGAAGTTAGATCACGTAGAGTGGGGGGTGCAACATATCAAGTGCCTGTTGAAGTTAAAACTAAGAGAGCGCAAGCATTAGCAATCAGATGGTTAGTTGACGCTTCTAGAAAAAGAAAAGATAAACACATGTCAGATAAAATTTTTAACGAACTGTATGATGCTTATGAAAAAAAAGGTTCTGCAGTTAAAAAAAAAGAAGATGTACATAAAATGGCCGAAGCAAATAAAGCATTCGCTCATTTTAGGTGGTAATAAATTATGGCTAGAACAAACGCATTAAATACATATAGAAATATTGGTATCATGGCTCACATTGATGCCGGTAAAACTACTACTACTGAAAGAATTTTATTCTATACAGGAAAAAGTCATAAAATTGGTGAAGTGCATGATGGTGCTGCAACAATGGATTGGATGGAACAAGAACAGGAAAGAGGTATTACCATTACTTCTGCTGCAACAACTTGTTTTTGGAAGGATCATAGAATTAATATCATCGATACCCCCGGTCACGTAGATTTTACAATTGAAGTAGAAAGATCTTTAAAAGTTTTAGATGGCGCTGTCTGTGTTTTTGATGGGGTTGCTGGTGTAGAGCCTCAATCAGAGACTGTTTGGAGACAAGCTGATAAATACAATGTACCAAGAATTTGTTTTGTTAACAAATTAGACAGAACTGGTGCTGATTTTTATAGATGTGTTGAAATGATTAAAGATAGACTTGGTTGCACACCACTAGCTATTCAAATTCCCATAGGAATTGAAGCAGATTTGTCAGGTGTTGTTGATCTAGTCAAAATGAAAGCACAAGTTTGGAAGAATGAAGCACTTGGGGCGGAATGGGAATACAAAGAAATTCCAGATGATTTAAAAGAAATTTCTCAAAAATATAGAACAGAACTTGTTGAAATGGCAGTTGAGCAGGATGAAAAATTAATGGAGTCCTATTTAAATGGTGAAGAAATTAAAGAAGAAGACCTGATCAGATGTATAAGAAAAGGAACTTTAAATTTTAGTTTTGTTCCAATAACTACAGGTTCAGCTTTTAAAAATAAAGGTGTGCAGCCTTTACTTGATGCGGTAATTAATTATTTGCCAAGTCCTGTTGATATTGCATATATCAAAGGAACCAAACCTGGAACTGAAGATGAGTTAAACATGAAGTTTGATGATAATGAGCCATTTTCAGCATTAGCTTTTAAAGTTGCTAATGATCCCTTTGTTGGTTCGCTGACATTTATTAGAGTTTATTCTGGAACAATCAAAACTGGAACAGCAGTTTATAATACATCAAAAGAGAAAGAAGAAAGAGTTGGTAGAATGCTTTTAATGCATGCAAACTCAAGAGAAGATATTAAAGAAGCTAATACTGGAGATATAGTTGCATTAGCAGGTTTGAAATACACGATAACTGGTCATACTCTTTGCGATGAAGCAAATGCTGTTTTATTGGAACCAATGGAGTTCCCTGAGCCAGTAATAGAAATTGCTGTTGAACCAAAAACTAAAGCTGACCAAGAAAAAATGGGAGAAGCATTGGCTAGATTGGCAAAAGAAGATCCTTCTTTTAGAGTTACTACCGATGAAGAATCTGGTCAAACAATTATTAAAGGTATGGGAGAACTACATTTAGATATCATTGTTGATAGAATGAAAAGAGAATTTAATGTTGAAGCAAATATAGGGGCTCCTCAAGTTGCCTATAGAGAAACATTAGAAAACGCTTCTGAGTTTGAATATACGCATAAAAAGCAAAGTGGTGGGGCTGGGCAATTTGCAAAAGTGAAACTTTTGGTAGAACCCCAAGAACCTGGCGCTGGTAGGCTTGTTGAAAATAAAGTTAAAGGTGGATCGATTCCAAAAGAATTTATTCCAGGTGTTGAAAAAGGAATTGAAACTATTTCTGACGGTGGAATTTTGGCTGGATTTCCTTTGATAGATTACAAAGTTACAATTTTAGATGGATTACATCATGATGTAGACTCAAGTGTATTAGCCTTTGAGCTTGCTGGTAGAGCTTGTTTTAAAGAAGCTTGCACTAGGGGAACTTTAAAGTTATTAGAGCCAGTTATGAGAGTTGAAGTAGTAACACCAGAAGATTATATGGGTGATGTTATTGGTGACTTAAATAGTAGAAGAGGTCAAATAAATACTCAAGAGCAAAGAGGAAATGCAACTGTAATAACTGCAATGGTTCCTTTAGCTAATATGTTTGGATACATAAACACATTGAGATCGATGTCACAAGGTAGAGCTCAGTATTCAATGTTTTTTGATCATTACTCTAAAGTCCCACAAAACGTTCAGGATGAAGTAACCAAGAAAATTGCGGGCTAATTATTATGGAAAAACAAAATATTAGAATTAAATTAAGAGCTTACGATAATAAGATTTTAGATGCCTCTACTGAAGAAATTGTTAGCACTGTAAAAAGAACGGGTGCGACTATAAAAGGGCCAATACCCTTACCAACTAGGATTGAAAAATATACAGTTCTTAAAGGTCCGCACATAGATAAAAAAAGTAGAGAACAATTTGAAACCAGAACACATAAAAGATTAATAGATATTATTGAACCTACTCCTCAGACAATAGAAGCTTTAATGAAACTAGATTTAGCATCTGGTGTTGATGTGGAGATTAAAATTTAATTATGACTGAAATTGCATTAGTTGGAAAAAAAATTGGTATGACTAGAGAGTTTTATAAAACTGGACGTTTAGTTCCTGTTACAGTTATTAAAATGGAAAAAGCTAGAGTTATTCAAGTTATCGACGAAGAAAAACGTGGATATAAAGCTGTTCAATTAGGCTTTGGTAAAATTAAAGCTTCTAAACTTACAAAAGCTATGAAGGGCTTTTACGCAAAAAAAAATACTGAAGCTAAGAAAAAATTAAAAGAATTTAGAGTAAAAGATACAGAATTATACAAAGAAGGTAATGAGTTTGGCCTTGAAATATTTAATGAAGTTAAGTTTGTTGATACGACCTCGAGAACTATCGGTAAAGGGTTCGCAGGGGCAATGAAGAGACATAATTTTGGTGGATTGAGAGCTACCCACGGTGTTTCAGTATCACACAGATCACATGGATCAACTGGACAAAGACAAGATCCAGGTAAAGTGTTTAAGGGAAAAAAAATGGCTGGTCATATGGGTGACAGAGTAAGAACTATGCAGAATTTAGAAATTATTAAAACAGATTTAGAAAATGAATTACTTTATTTAAAAGGATCTATACCTGGTTCTAAAAATACAGAAATTTTAGTGAAAAAATCAGTTAAAGTAATAAATAAAATGACTATTGATGAAAAAATTGCAGCTGCAGAAGAAGCAAAAAAATCACCAGATAAAAAGAAAAAATAATGAAAATTGATAAAATAAGTTTAGATGGAAAAAAAGATTTAATAGAAGTTTTGGATAAGATTTTTTCGGCTAAGATTAATAAGAAATTAGTTGATAATGTATTATTTAAAACTAATGCTAATTACAAAGGTAGGCATGCTAAAACAAAACAACAAAACGAAATTGCGGGATCCACATCTAAAATTTATGCACAAAAAGGAACGGGTGGGGCACGACATGCAAGTAGAAAAGCACCTATTTTTGTAGGTGGGGGTGTTGCTCATGGTCCAAAAGGTGAATTAGCTTATAAAAAAAGAAAATTGAATAAAAGTGAAAAAAAATTAAGCATTGCATCATTAATTACAGAAAAAAATAAACTTAATAATTTAATAATTTTTAGTGACTTTGGAAATAAAATTAAAAAAACTAAAGAAATGCATTTAATTATTAAAAAATTTGAAATTACAAATTCATTAATTATTTTAGATAAATCATCTAAAGAAAATATTGAAAAATCAGCAAGAAATATTCCAAATGTTAAAGTTACAGATGTTAATCACTTCAGTGCATTTGATATAATAAAATTTAAAAAAGTAGTTTTCACTGAAAGTTCAATAAAAGAACTAGAAAAGAGATATTCTTAATATGGATAAAATTCATTTATACGACAAAATTCTAGCACCAATGGTTACTGAAAAAACTACAAATTTATCTGAGCAAAATAAAATTGTTTTCAGAGTACCCAGAGCAGCTAATAAAACCAATTTAAAGAAAAATATTGAAAAGATTTTTAAAGTTAATGTAACTAAGATTAATATTATAAATAAGCAAAATAGAACAAAGGTTACAAGGGGTAAAAAAGTTAATATTCAAGGATATAAAAAAGCAATAGTAACACTTAAAAAAGGTCAAAGTATTGATCTAACAACAGGTATTTAAACGATGGCATTAAAAACATTTAAACCATATACAAAATCTACCAGAGGAACAATATTAGTTGATAGAACTGGCCTATGGAAAGGGAAGCCATTTAAAGCATTAGTTGAGCCTAAAAATTCAATGCGTGGAAGAAATAATAACGGACATATAACATCTCGTAACATGTCAGGTGGTGGTCATAAGAAAATGTACAGATTGGTTGATTTTTATAGAAAAAAATTAGATATGCCAGGTACAGTTGAAAGAATTGAATACGATCCGAACAGATCTTGCTATATTATGTTAGTTAAGTTTGATGATGGACAGCATTTTTACTATTTAGCACCTCAAAAAATTAACATAGGGGACAAAGTAGAAAATGGCTCTGAAAAAGAAATTAAAGTTGGAAATTGTATGCCGCTTAGAGATATTCCTGTTGGTATAAATATTCATAATGTTGAATTAAACCCAGGTGGTGGTGGTAAAATAGCTAGATCTGCTGGTACTTCAGTTACAATTAGTGGATTAGATGGAAATTACTCGTTAGTAAAAATGATCTCTGGTGAAGTTAGAAAAATTGACTCAAGATGCATGGCAACAATAGGTGTATTATCAAATCCAGATCAAAAAAATATTAAAATAGGTAAAGCTGGTAGATCAAGATGGCTTGGAAGAAGACCTCACACTAGAGGTGTTGTGATGAATCCAGTTGACCATCCTCATGGAGGTGGTGAAGGTAAAACTGCTGGAGGAAGACACCCAGTTTCACCTACTGGTCAATCTGCTAAAGGGTTTAAAACTAGAAATAACAAGAGTACAGATAAATTTATTGTTAAAAAAAGAAATAACAGGAAGGATTCTAAAAAATAATGGCTAGATCAGTATGGAAAGGTCCTTTTGTTGAAGAAAGTTTAATTAAAAAAGTTGAAAAACAAAAATTAGATCCAAAAAAAATGCCTATTAAAACTTGGTCAAGAAGATCAACAATTATACCTGAGTTTATTGGTGTTAGTTTCTTAATTTACAATGGTAAGAAATTTATCCCAGTTACTATATCTGAGGATATGGTAGGTCATAAATTAGGAGAATTTTCACCAACAAGAACATTTTTTGGACATACACCTGCTGATAAGAAAGCAAAACCAGCGGAGAAGAAAAAATAATTATGAGTAAAAAACAGAAAATAAATAAGTTAAAAGAAAACACTGTTAGGTCAGTAAATAATAACATTAGATCTAGTGTTAGAAAGCTTAATCCTATTCTTAGAGCAATAGTTGGAAAAAAAGTTGATGTTGCTATTAGAGAGCTACAATTCTCTGCGAAAAGAATAACAAGAGAAATCAGAAAAACTGTTTCTTCAGCAGTAGCTAATGCTGAAAATAACAATCAATACGATATTGATAAATTAATTGTCAAAGAAGCATATTGTGGAAAAAAAGTTGTTATGAAAAGATTTAGACCCAGAGCAAAAGGGAGAGCTGCACCAATTTTAAAACCTTATTCAACAATCACAATTATTTTATCAGAAGCTAAACAAATGGAGAGTCATGGGACAAAAAGTTAATCCAATAGGGTTTAGACTTGGCGTAAACAGAGGTTGGGACTCTGTTTGGTTTGCAAAAAAGAAGGATTTTGGAAATTACTTAATAGAAGATTATAAAATTAGAGCCTATATCAAAAAAAACGTTGTAAACTCTGGTGTATCTAAAGTTATGATCGAAAGAACTACAAATAAATGTTTTGTTACTATCTACACTTCTAGACCTGGTTTTGTTATTGGGAAAAAAGGTGGTGATATTGATAAAATAAAAAATAATTTATCAAAATTTACTAGTAACGAAGTAACCTTAAATATTAAAGAAATTAAAAAACCAGAAACAAATGCTTATTTAGTAGCAGAAAATATAGCCCAACAACTTGTAAAAAGAATATCTTACAGAAGAGCAATGAAGAGAGCCATGCAATCATGCTTAAGATTGGGTGCTAAAGGTATTAAAGTTTCAATTAGCGGAAGATTAGGTGGGAATGAAATTGCCCGAACTGAATGGTTAAGAGATGGCAGTATCCCATCTCATACATTAAGAGCTGATATTGATTACGCCGAAGCAGAAGCGCTAACAACATATGGAATAATTGGAATTAAAGTGTGGATTTATAAAGGAGAAGTTTTTGCTAGAGAATTTAGCCAAGAGACAAATAAAATAATTCCAAAAGAGGATAAAGAATAATTATGTTACAGCCTGTAAGATCAAAATATAGAAAAGCTCATAAAGGTAGAATTCATGGCGTTGCAACACGTGCTAGTACAATTAACTACGGATCATTTGCCTTAAAAGCAATGGCCCCTGAAAGAATTATAGGTAAACAAATTGAGGCTGCTAGGGTTGCTTTGACTAGACACATGAAAAGACAAGGGCGTGTTTGGACTAGAATTTTCCCAAATATTCCAGTTTCTAAAAAACCAGTTGAAGTACGTATGGGTAAAGGCAAGGGTGCACCAGAGTTTTGGGCATGCAGAGTTAAACCGGGAAGAATTTTATTTGAAATTGATGGTGTTTCTGAAGCTATCGCTAAAGAAGCTCTATACAAAGCATCTGCAAAACTGCCAATTAAAACTAAATTTATAAAGAGATTTACATAATATGAAAAAACAAGAAATTAAAAAATTATCTAAAGACGAAGTTATTAAAAATATAGATAAATTAAAAAAAGATTTATTTAATTTTAGATTTCAAAAAATTAATTCACAAATTAGTGATCCATCTAAAATTGGACAAACTAAAAAAACTATAGCTAGATTAAAAACTATACTAAAAGGAAAATTAAATGCCTAAAAAAATATTAACTGGAGTAGTAACAAGTGATAAGCCAAATAAAACTATAACTGTTTCTGTGGAAAGAAAGTATTCCCACCCAGTGTTAAAAAAGGTTGTTAAGGTAAGAAAAAAATATAATGCACATGACGAACATAATAAATTTAAAATTGGAGATACGGTATCAATCATTGAATGTAAGCCTTTCTCTAAAAACAAAAAATTTCAAGTAATGGATGGATCTAAATGATACAAGTACAAACTGAATTGTTAGTAGCAGATAATACTGGTGCAAAAAGAATTGAATGTATTAAAGTTTTAGGTGGTTCTAAACGGAGATACGCAAGTATTGGTGATACTATTGTTATTGCTGTTAAAGAAGCCTTACCTAAAGGAAAAGTAAAAAAAGGTTCCGTTCATAAAGCGGTAGTAGTTAGAGTAAAAAAGGGAATTCATAGAGAAGATGGAACTAAAGTTAGATTTGATAATAATGCTGCAGTTTTAATCGATGATAAAGGTGAACCTATGGGTACTAGGATTTTTGGTCCTGTAACAAGAGAATTAAGAAATAGAGGCCAAATGAAAATAATTTCATTGGCTCCAGAGGTTTTATAAATGATTAAAAAAGGTTCAAAAGTTAGAATTTTAACTGGGAGAGATAAAAAAAAAGAGGGTGAAGTAATTGAAATTGATAGGCCTAATAACAGAGTAAAAGTTCAAGGAATTAATATTGTGAAAAAGCACGTTAAAACAACAAAGGAAAAAAAAGGTGGAATAATCTCTATGGAGAGTTTTATTCATATATCAAACATTAAACTTATTGAAGAGAAAGCAAAATTTAAAAAAACTGAGGCTAAGAAATAATGACACCTAGATTAAAAGAACTTTATTACAAAGAAATCCAACCACAACTTAAAGAGAAGCTTGGATTTAAAAATACATACATGGGTCCAAAATTAAAAAAAGTTGTTATTAATATGGGTCTTGGTTTAGATGGTGCTGATGCAAAAATTATGAAGACTACAGAAGAAGATTTAGGAAAAATTACTGGTCAAAAACCTACTATTACTAAATTTAAAAAATCTGTAGCTAATTTTAAAACAAGACAAGGTACTAATGCGGGATTAAAAGTTACTTTAAGAGGTAACAAAATGTATGAGTTTATAGATAGATTGGTAAACATTGCCTTACCAAGAATTAAAGACTTTAGGGGCTTATCACCAAAAAGTTTTGATAAATTTGGTAACTACACTTTTGGTATTAAAGAACATATAATTTTTCCAGAGGTTAGCTTTGATAGAATTGATAAAATTAGAGGTCTAGATGTGATTATTGTGATCTCTGCTTTAAATAAAGAGCATAGTTTTGCACTATTAGAAAAACTAAATTTCCCGTTTATTAAAAAAGGAGATAATTAAAAATGGCTAAAGTAAGCGTAATTAATAAAAATAATAAAAGAATTAAACTTTCTGATAGGTTTTTTAAAAAAAGACAAGCATTAAAGAAAATTATAATGGATAAAAAGATATCATTAGAAGAAAGATTTAAAACACAACAAAAATTATCTAACTTACCCCGTAATTCAGCAAAAAATAGAGTTATGAATAGATGTCAAATCACTGGAAGACCACATGGTGTTTACAGAAAATTAAAAATATCAAGAATAGCCTTAAGAGACTTGGGACTGCATGGATTAATTCCTGGCATGACTAAGTCGAGTTGGTAGAAAGGATAATATGAGTTTAAGTGACCCAATAGGGGATATGATAGCAAGAATAAAAAATGCCCAAGTGAGAAATCATAAAAAAGTAGCATTACCATCTTCTAACTTTAAAGTTAAAATTGCTGATATTCTTAAAAGTGAGGGATTTATAAAGGACTATAAAGTTGATACAGAAAATAATAAGCCCACTTTATCTATAGATTTAAAATATTATTCTGGAAATCCTGTTATTAGCACTTTTGAAAGAGTATCAAAACCTGGAAGAAGAATATTTTCAAGCGCTGATAGCCTACCAAAAATTAATGGTGGACTTGGTATAGCAATTGTATCCACTCCAAAAGGTGTGATGACTGATATTGAAGCTAGAAAGTTAAAAGTCGGTGGTGAAATAATTTGTAAGGTATTTTAATGTCTAAAATAGGTAAAATAAGCATTTCAATCCCGGAAAAAGTTAAAGCAGTTTTGTCCGGTAATGTTCTAAATATTGAAGGACCATTAGGTAAAAAATCTATAAATGTTGATCTAGAAATGTTTAATCTTGATATTACCGAAGGTAAAGAAATTTCAATTAAACCAAAAAAACTAGATAAAAACTCAAAAAGATTGTGGGGAATGAACAGAAGCTTAATAAATAACGCAGTGATTGGTTCAAGTGCAGGATATGAAAAAATACTGGAGCTTGTTGGTGTTGGTTATAGAGCTGCATTAAAAGAAAAACAATTAAATTTACAACTAGGTTATAGTCATGACATTAACTTTGACATTCCTGAGGGAATTAAAATTGCTGTTGAAAAACAAACGATAGTTAAAGTCAGTGGATCTGATAAACAGCAAGTGGGTATGGTTACTTCAAAAATTAAAGCTTTTAGAAAACCAGAACCCTACAAAGGTAAAGGCATAAGAGAGCAAGGACAATATATTTTAAGAAAAGAAGGAAAGAAAAAATAATGAAATTAAATACCATTCAAAGAAAAAAATTTAGAATAACTGGAAAATTAAAGAAAGTTGCATCTCCAGATAGATTTAGACTAAGTATATCAAGATCAGCAAAAAATATTTCTGCTCAAATTATTGATGATATTAAAAGGATAACTCTAGTTTCATGTTCATCTGTAGAAAAAGATATTAGATCAATGGAAAAAACTAATAAAACAGAAGTTTCTAAAATTGTGGCTGAAAAGCTAGCAAAAAAAGCACAAGAGAAAAAAATAACTAAAATATATTTTGATAGAGGGGTATATAAATACCACGGTAGAGTTAAGGCTTTCGCTGACACTTTACGTAAAAATGGGATGGAGTTTTAATTATGGATTTTAAGAATAAAAACGATGATGGTATTTTAGAAAAACTAGTTCACATTAATAGAATTACAAAAGTTGTAAAAGGTGGACGTAGATTTGCGTTTTCAGCACTAGTGGTGGTGGGTAATCAAGCTGGTAAAATTGGTATAGCACACGCAAAAGCAAAACAAGTCCCTGATGCTATTAAAAAAGCAAATGAAACTGCTAGAAGAACATTAATTCATATACCGCTTAGAGAGGGAAGAACTATTCACCACGATGTTTACGGCAAAGATGGTGCTGGTAAAATTATTCTAAGATCTGCTCCTAAAGGAACGGGTATTATTGCTGGCGGACCAGTTAGAGCTGTTTGCGAGGTTTTAGGTATAAAGGATATAGTTGCTAAATCCATGGGAACATCAAACCCACATAATATGATTAGAGCAACAATGAAAGCTTTATCAAAACAAAATTCACCTAAACATATAGCAACAATTAGAAATAAAAAAATTTCTGATGTAATTGAAAAAAGAGGATAATGAGCACACTTAATACAACTGGTAAAGTTTTATACAAAAAGAGAATGAGAGTTGGTCGAGGTATTGGATCGGGAAAAGGTAAAACTTCTGGAAGAGGAGTTAAGGGTCAAAAATCTAGATCAGGTGTGTCTATTAAAGCTTTTGAAGGTGGTCAAATGCCTTTATATAGAAGATTGCCAAAAAGAGGTTTTAATGCAATCAAAAGATATCAAGCAATTATTGCAATTATGAATTTAGAAAAAATTCAATCATATATTAATGAAAAAACAATAAATTCAAGCGATTTAATTAATATGGTTTTACTTAAAAAACTTAAATTAATTAACAAAAATTCAGATAAACTAAAAATACTTGGAACTGGAGAGATTAAAGACAAGGTTAATATTGAAGCTGACTTAATCTCAAAATCTGCAGTAGAAAAACTAGAGAAAGCTGGCGGAACAATACAGTTAAAAAAATAATTAAGATATTATGAGCTCATCTTCTCAAACTAATGATCTTAAAAATCGAATACTTTTTACAATATTTATCCTAGCGGTATATAGATTTGGTACTTTTGTACCTCTTCCCGGAATTGATCCAGAACAATTACAGGTAATGATGAGTGGTAATCAAAAAGGATTAATGGGCATGTTTAACGTCTTTGCCGGTGGAGCTGTTAGTAGAATGGCCATATTTGCTTTAGGAATAATGCCTTATATTTCATCTTCTATTATTGTTCAGTTATTAACTGGTGTTTCTGATTATTTTAAAAATTTAAAGTCACAAGGTGAAACCGGTAGAGCAAAAATTACTCAAATAACAAGATATGGAACAGTTTTACTTGCTACAGTTCAAGGATATGGATTATCAATCGGTTTAGAATCTTCAGCTGATCTAGTTATTAATCCAGGTTTTTTTTTTAAAATAACAACAGTTTCTACAATTGTTGCCGGTACAATGTTTCTTATGTGGTTAGGTGAGCAGATTACTCAAAGAGGAATTGGTAACGGTATATCATTAATTATTTTTGCTGGCATTGTTGCTGAAATTCCAAGAGCTCTAGTAACGACTTTTGAATTAGGTAGAACAGGGGCTGTTTCAACTATTATGATCATAGGGATATTTGTCCTATTGGTTGCAACAATCATGTTTATTGTTTTTATGGAAAGGGCATTAAGAAAGATTCTTATAAATTACCCAAAAAGACAAATGGGCAATAAAATGTATGGTGGTGAGTCTTCACACTTACCTTTAAAAATAAATCAAGCCGGGGTTATCCCTGCAATTTTTGCATCAGCATTATTGTTATTACCTGTAACATTTTCTAACTTTACCTTTTCTGATAGTGATACATTTTTAAATATAAGTTCTTATTTCACGCAAGGACAACCTCTCTACATGTTGCTTTATGCGTCGGGTATAGTTTTCTTTACCTTTTTCTATACATCAATAACCTTTAATCCAACAGAGACTGCAGACAATTTAAGAAAATATGGTGGTTTTGTTCCTGGAATTAGACCTGGTGAAAACACTGCACTATACATAGATAAAATTGTTACAAAACTTACAACAATTGGTGCTCTTTATCTTACAACTGTATGTTTAATGCCAGAGTTCCTAATTGCAAATTACCCAATACCTTTTTATTTAGGAGGTACTTCAATTCTAATCGTTGTTGTTGTTGCAATTGATACCGTTACACAAATACAAACTAGATTAATGAGCTCTCAATACGAGCAATTGATTAAAAAAACAAAATTCGGTAAGTAGAGTAGTCGTGAATATAATTTTATTTGGTCCCCCGGGTGCTGGAAAGGGAACACAAGCTCAATTTATAGTTAAAAAATATAATTACTTTCAGCTTTCAACTGGAAATTTATTAAGAAACGAAGTTAAGTTAAATACAGATCTTGGCTCTGAAATTGGACAGCTTATATCTAAGGGAAAGTTTGTTTCAGATGAGATTGTTAATAACTTACTTAAACAATCGATAACAAATCTAAAATTTAGAGATAGAATTATTTTTGATGGATATCCCAGAAATGTTGAGCAAGCTATTAACTTAGAGCTCATTCTAAATGAATATAAACAAACTATTGGTCACACTATATTTTTAAACGTTTCAAGGGATGTTATTGAAAAACGTATTATGGGTCGTATGACCTGTGAAATATGTAATATGACATTAAATGAGTATTTTAATAAAGATCAAATTGAATTACACCCATGTGGTGTTGAGCATTTAAAGAAAAGAAAAGATGATAATTTAGATGTAGTTATAGATAGATATGACAGCTATATGAGCTCTACTAAGCCTGTTTTGGATTTTTATATCAAGAATTTAAACTTCACAGAGATCGATGGTGCATCTGAAATTGATCAAATTAACAGTAAAATCAATGATATTCTTAAAGTTTAAGACGTTGACTTTAGAACATCTTCTTATATAAAAGGCTAAATTTATTCTCAAAAATATGGCTCGTATAGCAGGTGTAAACATTCCGCAAAATAAACTTGTCCACATAGGACTAACGTACATCTATGGTATAGGTAATAAGTTTTCAAATCAGATTTGTACCTCATTAGAAATTCCAAAAGCAAAAAGAATCAACGAACTTACTGATGAAGATATTTTAAAAATTAGAGAATATATTGACGCAAATTTCAAAGTAGAAGGTGACCTAAGAAGAGATTATTCTTTGACTATAAAAAGATTAATTGATCTTGCGTGTTACAGGGGATCTAGACATAGAAAAAAACTTCCTGTTAGAGGTCAAAGAACAAGATGTAATGCAAGAACAAGAAAAGGTAAAGCAATCGCAATCGCAGGTAAAAAATTAACACCACTTAAAAAATAATTAATTTATGGCTAAAGTAGATAAAATTGAAAATAATGAAGCTGTTGTAGATAAAAAAGTAGATAAAAAAGTAGATAAAAAATCTAGAAAAAGCTCATATTCAAAAAAAAAGAAAATTAAAAAAAATATTCTTAATGGTGTTGCTTATGTGCAATCAACTTTTAATAATACAATAATTTCAATAGCAGATACTAATGGAAATGTTATTTCATGGGCTTCTGCTGGACAAAAAGGATTTAAAGGTTCAAGAAAATCAACACCATATGCAGCACAAATTGCTGCCGACTCTGCTGCCACTAAAGCTTTAGAGTATGGAATGAAAACTTTATCAGTTGAAGTTAAAGGACCTGGTTCAGGAAGAGAAACAGCATTAAGAGCTTTACAAGCGAGAGGATTTAAAATTCTTTCAATAAAAGATACTACACCAATGCCACATAACGGCGTAAGACCACCAAAAAAAAGGAGAGTTTAATAAATGGAAAGTTTAAATGTAAATGCTAAAAATTGGAAAGCATTAATTAAACCAGCTCAATTAGATGTTAAAATTAGTGATGATAAATCACATGCTAAAATTATAGCTGAGCCTTTAGAAAAAGGATACGGCTTAACATTGGGTAATTCTTTAAGAAGAATTTTACTTTCTTCTATAAGAGGAGCTGCGGTTACTTCAATACAAATTGATGGTGTATTGCATGAGTTTACTTCTATAAAAGGTGTCAGAGAAGACGTGACAGATATAGTTTTAAACGTTAAATCATTAGCTTTAAAAAGTTCTGCAGAAGGGACTAAAAAACTTATCTTAGATGCTAAAGGCCCTGGCGAAATTAAAGCTTCTGATATAACTCCAGTTACTGATATTGAAATTTTAAATCCAGATTTAGTTATTTGTAACTTGGATGAAAACACACATTTTCACATGGAAATGAACGTTGGCACTGGCAAGGGATATGTACCGGCAGTATTGAACAAACCAGAAGAGCCACCATTAGGTTTAATTGCTATAGATTCTTTATACAGTCCAGTTAAAAAAGTTTCTTATTCAATAAGCACTGCAAGAGAAGGAAAAGTTTTGGACTACGATAAGTTAACCATGGAAGTTGAAACTAATGGTTCAATTTCAGCTGAAGATGCTGTTGCTTACTCTGCTAGAATTTTCCAAGATCAACTAAATATGTTTGTTAATTTTGATGAGCCAGTAGAAGCTCCTATAAAAGAAGTGTCTTCTGAGCCTGCATTTAATAAAAATTTATTGAGAAAAGTAGATGAACTTGAATTATCAGTTCGTTCTATGAATTGCTTAAAAAATGATAACATTATTTATATTGGTGATTTAGTTCAAAAATCAGAAGGTGAAATGCTTAGAACACCAAATTTTGGAAGAAAGTCACTTAATGAAATAAAAGAAGTTTTAACTGGTATGTCTTTATATTTAGGTATGGAAATACCTAACTGGCCACCTGAAAATATTGCTGAAATGTCTAAGAAGTTAGAGGAGCAAATCTAATGAGACATGGAATGGCTAATAAGAAGTTAAATAGAACTTCTGAACATAGAAAAGCTTTATTAAAGAATATGTTAAACTCTTTAATTAAATATGAGCAGATTACTACAACACTTCCAAAAGCCAAATTCTTAAAACCTCAGGCTGATAAAATTATAACCCTAGGAAAGAAAGAAACCCTACAAACTACGAAGATGTTAATGTCTAAACTCCAAGATATTACCTCAGCAAACAAAGTTAAAAAAACTTTATCTAAAAGATACGAAACTAGAAATGGTGGATATACTAGAATTATTAAAGCTGGGTTTAGATATGGTGATAATGCTCCAATGGCAGTAATAGAATTCGTAGACAGAGATGTTGAGGCAAAAAGAGTTGATAAAAAGAAAAAAGATCCTACAAAAGATAAAACAGAAGAGAAAAAATTAGCTACTGCTTAATTTTTTATATAAAATTATATCATCATGAAAAAGTCATATAACGTTGAATCAACATTTAACGATATGCGTATTGATAGGTGGATACGTAATAATTTAGGAAATTACCCTCAAGGGTTAATTGAAAAAAGTTTAAAAAGTGGCAAGGTTAAAATTAATAATAAAAAAGTAAAAAGCTCTCATAAAGTTTACACTGGAGATACAATTGATCTTTTTAATTTTGAATTTAAAGAAACTATAGTTCAAAAAACAATTAAATTTGTACCATCAGAAGAAGTTGTTAAAGAGAATGAAGATTTAATAATTGATAACAATGACGATTTTATTGTGTTAAATAAAAGTGCTGGTATTTCAGTGCAAGGTGGCACTAAATCAAAAAAAAACCTTGTAGACATCTTTGCACGTAGTGAAATTTTTCAAAATACTAAACCTTTTTCTGTTCACCGATTAGATAAAGATACTTCTGGAGTTTTTATTATGGCCAAACATAGAGAGTCGGCTCAATTATTAACCTCCTTATTTAGATTGAGAAAAGTTCATAAAACTTACTTAGCAATATGTCATGGGGAGTTACAAAAAGATTCTGGTGAATGGAATGATGACTTAACAAGATATGACAATGATAACGAGATAGTTGAAAAAGCAAGAACACTTTATAAGGTATTAGATAAAAACTCTATATGCAGTCTTATTGAAATGAAACCAATAACAGGTCGAAAACACCAATTAAGAAAACAACTTTATGCTGTTGGATGTCCAATTTATGGTGACCAAAAATATAAATTTAGCAATACAGATAAGGCTATAAATAAAAATTTGATGCTTCATTCGTATCAAATTAAGTTCATGATTAATGATAAAAAATACACATACACAGCTTTATTACCAGACTACTTTAAAAAACTTTTGAAGACTAAGAGACTTAGACTTCCAAATTCTTAGAAAATTTATCTATAAGTATTTTACCTAAATTTTTATAATCTTGGTTGTTTATTTCCTTAAGGTTAATGACTTCCTTATCTGTAATGCCACAAGGAATTATATTTTTATAATGAGAAAGATTGTTATCAACATTAATTGCGAACCCGTGATATGCGATCCACTTACTTACCCTAAGCCCTATGGCTGCAACCTTACTTATCTTGTCCTTATGATTTGTCCAAATTCCTACATTTTTTTGGTCACCAAATGATAAGATATTAAATTCTGATAAACTTTCAATAATAGTCTTTTCTATTAAAGTTATAAATTTTCTTATATCTTTTTTTCTCTTTTTTAAATCTATTACAAAATAACAAATTAATTGTCCTGGACCATGGTACGTAATTTTACCACCACGATTTGTTTTAATTAGTTTTATATCTTTATTGAGAATTTCATCTTTTTTATAACTAGTACCAGCCGTATAAATTTCCTCATGTTCCAATATCCAAATTAAATCTTCTTTTTTACCATCATTAATTTCTAGTAGTCTTTCTTCTAGGAATCTTATTGCATCTTGATATTTTACTGGTTGTGGTGACTTTTTTATTTCTATATTCATTTATAAACTGTATTATTTAAATTATACACTAATAGTACAAAAACTAATTTATAGGTAAATTTATGTCTTTAATAAAAAAAATAAAAGATAAAAAAGTTAATTTTGAGTTTAATAAAGAGTATATAAAAGTTGTTACATCTAAAATTACTAATAACGACGCTCAATTTATTACTAATTCTTTTAATGAAATGCACCCAGCCGATGCAGCTGACATAATTGAACACTTGAGTCAAAATGATAGAGAAAGTTTAATTAAACTTAACAATTTCAACATTGACCCTCAAGTTTTTATTGAATTAAATGTGTCGGTACAATCTGAGATCATAGCATATCTTTCTCCAGAAACTATCGTAAGGCTTTTAAAAAACCTTGAGTCAGATGATGCAATAACAATTTTAGAAAATGTAGATGAAAAAGATAAAAATGCAATATTAAGTTCATTACCACCTAAAGATCGGTTTGCCTTACTAGAAAGTTTAAGTTATCCAGAAGATACAGCTGCTAGAATAATGCAAAGAGAATTCACAGCAGTACCTGGTAACTGGTCTGTAGGTCAAACGATCGATTATTTAAGAGAAAACAAAGATCTTCCTGCTGAGTTTTTAGAAATCTTTATAATCGATGAAGATTTTAAACCAATTGGAACCGTCCCTTCATCTAAAGTTTTAACAACTTCTCGTGAAACAAAGATGCTTTCTATTATGTCCACATCTCAATTATTAATACCTGTAGATATGGATAAAGAAGAAGTTGGTCATGTGTTTGAAAATTATAATTTAAATTCTGCTGCTGTAGTAGATAAAACAAACAAATTAGTTGGGATGATTATGTATGATGATGTCTTAACTGTACTTAAAGAGGAAGCGGAAGAGGATGCGCTAAGGTTATCTGGGGTAGGGGATGAAGAAATTACAGATGGAGTTTTCAAAAAAACTAGACGAAGATTTAACTGGTTATTATTAAATTTATTTACAGCATTTTTAGCTACCTGGGTTATTAGTTTATTTGGTGCAACAATTGAGCAGATGGTTGTATTAGCTTTTTTAATGCCAATTGTTGCTTCTATGGGTGGTAATGCTGGTATGCAAACTTTGGCTATTACAGTTAGAACCTTAGCTACAAATGATTTAACCAAAAATAACTTTACACTAAATATTTTAAAAGAATTTAATATAGGAGTTTTGAATGGAATTATTTTTGCAATAATTAGTGCTCTGATAGTACAATTGTGGTTTCACGATAGTGTACTTTCGTTAATTATTTCCATGTCAATGATTGTCACAATGATGGTAGCTGGCTTGTTTGGCATAGTTGTACCAATAACTTTAAAAAAAATGGGTATCGATCCTGCAATTGCATCTAGTGTGTTTGTAACAACAATTACTGATGTTATCGGTTTTGTATCATTTTTAGGAGTAAGTGCTTACTTTTTTTAAAAATTATCTATAAGTCGAACACCCTTTAAATAATAAGCAACAAATAACTTAAATGGCTTGTTTTGTAAATTTGTACTTAAATTAATTAAGTTTCTACATTCTAAATATTCTATTTTAATATTAAATTCTTCCACAAGGCTAGATGTTATTTTTTTAATTAAGTTTTTAGATTTAACATTTTTTTTTAATAACTTTTTTAGAGCAATTAATTGAATTGCGATCATTCCGGCTTTTTTATAACTCTCCTTATTTAATAAAGAATTTCTTGATGATAGTGCTACTTTATTTGTATCTCGGATTGTTTTACATGCAAAAACTTTGGCTTTATATTTTTTTTCAATAAAGTTACGAACTAAAAAAAATTGTTGAAAATCTTTTTTACCCATAAAAATTTTTTTTGGTTTTATAAGATTAGTAAAACGATTTAAAACATCTAGCACTCCTTCAAAATGACCGATTCTAAACTTTGCACAAAGTATTCTTTGTGATTTATTTAATAAAATTTTATTGGGTATATTATTATTATAAATTTGATTTACAGAAGGGATATAAAGGTAGTCGACTTTTAATTTATTAAGTAATTTAATATCTTTATTGAGGCTTCGTGGATAAGTTTTAAAATCATTTTTATTATTGAATTGAGTTGGATTTACAAAAATACTAACTAAAGTTTTTTTACATTTTTTTTTACATATATTAACAAGTGATGCATGTCCTTTATGAAGATTACCCATCGTTGGAACAAATCCTAATTCCTTTTCGTTGTTAATTGCCTTATTTAAATCAGTAATTTGTCTTATTAATTTCATTTGTAATAATAATATTAATAAGTAAAACATTTATATGATTAAACAAGCTATTATTCCTTTAGCAGGTCTTGGAACAAGATTACTACCTCTCACAAGTGTTTTTGCTAAAGAGCTTTTACCTATTAATGGAAAGCCTGGAATTGAATATATTTTGGATGAATGTATTAATGCTGGGATTAAAGAAGTAATTTTTATTATTTCTCAAAAAAAGTTAATGATTAAAAAATACTTTTATAACGATAAATTTTATAAAGATATAATTAAAAATAAAAAAGACCCAAGGATCATCAAGGAATATAAAAAAATATTAAAATATAAAAAAATGATTAAATTCGTTTTTCAAGACAAGCCTCTAGGAACAGGAGATGCTGTATTAAAAACAAAAAAATATATTAAAGATGAATATTTTCTTATGTTATTGCCTGATGATTTAATAATTAATAATAATTGCTCAAAAGCAATGATTGCCATTCACAAAAAATATAATTCATCTGTAATGGCCAGTATGAAAGTAAATAAAAATGAGGTTTCAAGATGGGGCATTTACAATGTTAAAAAGAAAATTGATAAGAATAATTTTTTAATTAAAAATGTTGTAGAAAAACCTACTGTTGAGCTAGCACCATCAAATAATGCTGTTATTGGTAGATATATTTTACCGAAAATAATTTTTAATAAATTATCTCTACTCAAACCTGGTAAAGGTAATGAAATTCATATTACCGATGCTATTGAATCTTTAATAAGTGAAAACCATAAGTTTATTGGTCATAATTTTAATGGTAAATATTTAGATTGTGGAACAATGAAAGGTTATATTAATTCAACTTTGGAAATTTCTAAGATATGAAACTTTGTATGATAGGCACAGGTTATGTGGGGTTAGTTAGTGGTGTATGTTTTTCTGACCTTGGTAATGACGTTATATGTGTTGATAAAGACTTGAATAAAATAAAAAATTTAAAAAAAGGAATTATTCCAATCTATGAACCAGGCTTAGACGAACTAGTTCTAAAAAATTTCAAAAATAAGAGATTAAAATTTTCAACAAATTTAAATGAATCTGTGTCAAAATCAGACATCATTTTCATATGTGTTGGAACACCCACGAAAAAAAATAGTAGTGCCGCTGACTTGAGCCAAGTTTACAATGTTGCTAAAGAAATTACTGGCTCTATCTCTAAGTTTAAAATTATTATTACCAAATCCACTGTACCTGTTACTACTGGAGATGAAATTGAAAAAATAATCTCAAAAAAAATACCCAAAAGATTATTTTCTGTAGTTTCAAACCCTGAATTCCTTAGAGAAGGTGAGGCTATAAGGGACTTCAGTTATCCTGATAGAGTTGTTATTGGCACCGACAATAAAAGATCAATTAAAATTTTAAAAAATCTTTATTCACCTCTTATATCCAAAGGAGCAAAACATATTAACACTTCAAGAAGAGCGGCAGAATTAATCAAGTATGCTTCGAATGCTTTTTTGGCCACAAAAATAACTTTTATTAATGAATTATCAAACTTGTGTGAAAAAATAGGTGTTAATGTTGAAGATATATCTATTGGTATGGGGCTTGATAAAAGAATTGGCAGTCGTTTTTTAAGAGCAGGACCAGCCTACGGTGGTTCATGCTTTCCTAAAGATACAAAAGCAATTGTTTCTACAAGTGATAGATTTAAAACAAATCTTTCTGTCATTAAAAGCGTTATTAAATCTAATCATAATAGATCATCTTTATTATTAAAAAGAGTTTTTGATATATTGAATCATAAAGTTAGAAATAAAAAGATATGCTTCTTAGGTGTTACCTTTAAAGCAAATACTGATGATATGAGAGATTCATCTTGCCTATCAATGATACCTTCTTTGGTTAAAAAGGGTGCAAAAATAAATTATTTTGATCCAACAGGTGAAAAGAATGAGTTTAAAAATTTTAAAAATGTGAGTTATTCAAATAATATTAAATCAGCTATTTCAAATTCAGATTTAATTATTATACACACCGAATGGAACGATTTTAAATCCATTAACTTTAACAAAACTGTTAAAAATAAAAATTATAAAATTTTTGATATGAGGAACATTTATTCAGCTAAAAAAATGAAAGAGCAAAAAATTAAGTATTTTGCGATAGGTTCTTAATTTAATTCAAAAATTGCATCAACCTCTACAGACACACCTAGAGGCAAACTATTTGCGCTAACTGCAGCCCTTGTATGCATTCCAGACTCACCAAAAACTGATACGATTAGATCTGAAGCTCCATTAATTACCTTAGGTTGTTCCGTAAAATTTTCAGTTGAATTAACAAACCCAGTTAATTTTATACATGATTTAATCTTTGATAAATCATCATTACATGCTTTTTTTACTTGTGAGATTATACCTAAACCACATCTTTTGGCAGCTTCATAGCCATCTTCTGTTTTTAACTCTTTGCCAATTTTTCCTTTAATCAATTCTCCATTTGCTGATATAGAAATTTGTCCTGAGATAAAAAGCATTTTGCCTATTATTTTTGATGCCACATAAGAGCCAACAGGATCTCTAGCTTCGGGTAATTCTAAATTTAATTCTTTTATTTTATTTTCATATGACATTCTTATTTCTCCATAATCTCTGTTAATGTTTTACTATTTTTAAATTTAACAAGCTTTTCTTTAAATGTTGACTTGTCAAATTTATCTTTACTTTCTTTAGCATTTTCCGAGGTTTTATCTTTCAGTTCTTTTGCTCCAATAGCTGCTTTTAATTTAATTTCTTTGGTTTTTTCTTTAAGGTTATTTGCTGTGCATTCTAAATATTTTGCACTTAATTTGTTGAACTGAGTACAGTCAATTATTTCAGCTATAGAATTTTTATTATTAAAAATAAATGTTATCATAATTATAAATATTATTTTTTTCATTTTTTTTTATTTTTTTTGTTTTTATCGTATTCTTTTCTTTTCTCAATCAATATTAGTGCTTCTTCCATATTAAGTTCTAATGGGTCCTTTTCCTCAGGAATTGTTGCATTAAGAGATTTATACTTAATATACGGACCATATTGCCCCTTCATTACTCTAACAGGCTTTTTGTCTTCAGGATGTTCACCAAGATCTTTAATGATTGATGCCGACATTCTACCTGGTTTAGCTTCTACTATTAGAGTTATTGCTCTATTTAAGCCAATTGAAAAGATTTCTTCAACATTTTCAATTCTAGCTGATTTATTTTCACATTTCAAATATGGACCAAATCTTCCTGAATTTAATATTATATCCTTTTGATTTTCAGGGTTAATACCTAAACTTTTAGGTAACGAACATAAGAATTTTGCCCTATCAAGATCAACACTATCTAAAGAAATCCCTTTTGGTATTGATATATTTTTTAAGTTATCATTCACTTTTTCTGTTTTATTTTTTTTTATTTTCTTTTTCTTTTTTGTTTCAATTATTATTTCTTCATTAATTTCTTCAATTTTTTCATATTGTATATATGGACCAAATCTTCCGTTTTTTAGATACATATCATTTCCATTATTATGTTTCCCAATGAATTTTGGCTCAGTTAATTGTGATTGAGCAGCAGTTTTAGCTTTTGATAGTGGCCGTGTGAACTTGCAATCAGGATAATTTGAACAGCCTATAAAAGCCCCCCCCCTGAAGCTATTTTTTAAACTTAAAGCACCTGTGTTACACAGTTTACATTGTCTATTTATTTTCCCATCCTTATCTCTTTCAAAAATTAAACTACCCAAACTATCATTTAATAGATCCAGTACTTCTCTTGTTCTTTTTTCTCTAACATCTGAAACATTTTGATTAAAATCCTTCCAAAACACTTCAAGAACTTTAATCCATCCTTCTTTACCAGTGGTAATATCATCTAATTGATTTTCTAATTCAGCTGTAAAATTATAATCTACATATTTTGGAAAAAGCTTTTCCAGGAATGCAGATATTAATTTACCTCTATCGGTTGGATGAAATCTTTTATTAATAGACTCCGCATAACCTCTGGTAGATATAACTGATATTATACTTGCATAGGTGGAGGGTCTGCCAATACCCAATTCTTCTAATTTTTTAACTAAACTTGCCTCAGAATATCGTGGTGGAGGCTGTGTAAAATGTTGCTCATCTAATAACGCTTCAATGTTGATTGGTCCTTTCTTCATTTCTGGAAGTATATCCTCGTCATCTTCTTTTTTATTATCCTTCATAACTTTCAAAAAACCATCAAATTTAATTACAGAACCATTTGCTTTACATATTGTTCTGTTATCATCCGAACTTATTGTAATTGTGTTTCTATCAAATTGAGCTGGTTGCATCTGTGAGGATAAGGCTCTACTCCAAATTAAATCATATAATTTATGCTGATCTGGACTTAAATACTTTTTAACAGAATCTGGTGCTCGCATAATATCTGTTGGTCTAATTGCTTCGTGTGCTTCTTGAGCGTTTTTAGCTTTCTTACCCGTATAACTAATTGGTTCATCGGGCACATATTTATTTCCAAACTCATCATTTATATATTCTCTAAAAGTATCTATGGCATCTTTTGAAAGGTTAGTTCCATCTGTTCTCATGTATGTAATTAGACCAATAGTTTCGCCTTCAATCTCTATACCTTGGTATAATTTTTGTGCAATTTGCATTGTACGAGAAGCACCAAAACCTAATCTACCAGAGGATACCT
>Ga0208646_1000512_pt1 | contig 24277 bp, 23 predicted proteins | sample AntAceMetag02UK8_FD_184762 | JGI IMG/M metagenome (GOLD analysis project Ga0208646, IMG submission 184762) | Saline lake microbial communities from Ace Lake, Antarctica - Antarctic Ace Lake Metagenome 02UK8 (SPAdes) (version 2) | ecosystem: Environmental > Aquatic > Non-marine Saline and... | reverse complement strand
AATGGTAAAATTCAAGAACTAAAAACGGTAGGAAGGGGATATAGAACCTTTCAGAATTTTAGAAGTGCAATACTATTCTTTTATGGAGGACTTAACCTGTATCCACTAAATTGAGGGTAGAACCGAGGATATTATTCTATGATTTCCCTTTGAAATTACTTCAAACGACTGATTTGTTCTGTCAGTTTTCATCCACAAAGTAGCGCCTCCATTAGGTTTGTCCTGTTGATGCAGGTTAAGAGAATCCTGTCCTAAATCCTAGAATTCATTAGAACTAAGAAAATAAGAAGTTCATTGAAATCTTTCTTTGAAAAAAACATCTTCTTTACCTTCTCCTTAATGACTTGTTTATTGTCGTCCAGTTTCAAAGTCCACTGTACTCGTTCCCATGTTTGTCCATCAAATCCGTAAATGACATAAGTTTGTTCACTGCTCCAGTATGAGCTTCTTGTATAAGATAGAATTTGTGAATAGACGGTTGAAAATGTTCTTTACACTAGAAAATTCGGTCATATTTGCTTTTACTATTGGAAGTTCCTGACCATAAAGTGAAGAGTAAAATACCATTAATAATATGAGAATTAGTTTATTCACCCTGTATTGTCTGTAACATTTGTGAAAATGCAGCAAAGACCCAAGGAAAGCTGTTGTTGTTTTCGTTTTTGTTATCGATTCGAATTTCTTTTTATGATTCTATTTGGATATACTATTAACTGAATAAAGTTAAATTCCAAGTTGTCAAAAGAAACCTTTGAGTTTGATTCAACTTCCAAAAATAGGTTCGGATACCATCTAAGGTTTGTTCTCAGTATCCAACTTTGTATTCGGTTTGGTCTGATATCCCAACCAAATATAAAACCATAACCAAGTTTCTTTTTACCGATATTAAGAGTTTTTACATCTTCGAATGATTCCTTGAAATTTAAATTTTCATAACTCACAACTGGACCTATAAAAGGAACAAATCCATGATAATCAAATAAATATTTAGTCGCTTCAAATAAAAATGATTTCCGGTTTACATTCTGAATTGCTCCATAGGTATTTGTTCTACTACGGTAGCCCCGATAGCCAAATGCTAAATTAATATCAGGTTTATGGAAATAGTAGCCTAAGCTAAAATCAGGCATAAGGGATGTACTATATTTTTCAATATAAGGCCTATTAATGTTATTATAACTACTCTCCTTTAGCCAAAAAGCGGACGATATTCCAGCACCTAAGTAGAGTCCATTTAGCTGTCCTTCATCACCACGTTTTCTGGTTATTTCTTCCGTTTTACCCGATTCCCAATCTTTCTCGGCACCTAAGGTCGTTTCAAGAATAAATTTATATGATAAGGTTGCATAAATTGGTGGAGTATTAATCTTTTCTATTTGATTCCGTGAAATATAGTAGTCTTGTTGATTCTGATAATTCCAAGCAAAACCAAGTTCAAATAAATGCTTTGTTGAATTAAAGGTTATTCCAGCTAATAACGGAAAACTTATGTGATTTAGCTCCGCCCCACTTGGGTATTCAAAATTATTATTATTTTGTTCGAATAAGAATGGAGCAATTGAAGTGCCGATATAAGGACGAATTTTATTGTTTTCAATTCTAAATGGATAATATTTAAACACTGTTTCTACTCCCCTAAGCGCTAAAATTTCTTGATTTTCTTTTTTGACAATTTCAGAATACAAAGGTATTCCTATGTAAAAATCTGCATGTCCCCAAAAGTGCGTACCTCCGACTAAAAATCTTGGAGAAAAGGTACTTTGTAGATTTATAGATTGAATACTTCCATTAGTATGAACAAATTTTGTACTACCTCCAAAAGCTGATTGAATATCAAGCCCTAAGGTCAATTGAGCAAACCTGTGTCTAGTTTGTTTATCACTGTAAACCTGAGAATAAATGGGCTGACCAAATATCGAGAGTATTATGATTGATAAAATTCTTCTCATTGTTATTTTTTTGAACGCTAATGTCTAGCTAACATATGTAATGAGAAATGTAATGTTAGCGACATTCTAAAGGCTAAAGGTAATTGGTAGAATCATCTTTTGCTTGACTGGAACTCCTTTCATTTTTCCAGGAATGAAATTATTTACCGATTCAATAATTGATTTGGCTTGCTCATCGCAATCTGGGTAAAACCCTTTAAGGACTTTTACCTCAATGGTATTACCTTGCCGATCGACAATAAACTGCACAAATACTCGTCCTTGAAGTCCTTTTCTACGAGCTTTTGCAGGGTATCTTAGGTTAGAGCCAACATGCCTGTAGAGTTCCTCCATACCACCTTTATATTCTGCCTGAGTTTCCAGTTGTTGATATTGATATTGAATTCCCGCAGAATCTTTGGTAGTTCCTGATTTAAGAATTCCATTTTCGTAAGTCTCCTCAAAGAAATATTTATTTAAAAATCTTCCTGTCCATTCACCATTTTTGTATCCCTCAAAAACTTCGCCTGATTCAAATTGAATTAATGTGTTAGCGTTTTCATAGACTCCATTTCCGATAGAAACTAGTTGAATTCCTAAACTATCGTAATAGTCTACAATTTTGTAAAAAGGTGAAATTTTAATCGAGTCAGAATATAGCTTCGTTTCTCTTAACGTTCCATTATTGTACCAATATTTGAACTCCCCAGTTTTGTGTCCATCTATATAATTGCCAAATGATTTGGTATTTCCATTTGAATAGTAGGTTGTGAATTGACCGTGTCTGATATGCCTTCCTTCAAACGCAGTTCGATCATAACTATCCGTACTAGATGAAATACCCTTTTCTCGGCCTCTGTGGTTGAAAGAAATTAACCCATCAATTTTGGAATAATCAATTTTGATTGTACCCTCACCACTTTTCGTACTGTCTTCGATTCGTAGGTCTACAACCTTGTATAGAGCGTCACTTAGTTCCTTGACATGTCTGATATGACTAGCCTCTGCACTATCACTTGGTGTCAAGTTACGACTTACAAACAAGGAATATTTGGCAGGTTGGCTAAATACTAAAATGGAAATCAAGGATAAGGTTATTGTTAATATGATTTTCATTATTTATTATGTCAGTAACACTTTTATATATCCTGTTGAGCAAGTGTAATTTAAAGTTTCAAATTCAAAGTAGGAAAAATCTTCAATTTTTAATCCGACCCGCGTAGGGATATTTTTTTTGATCCAAGTGACTGGGCGTCCCCGAGGGAAAGCGAAGATTTTCCGGTGCTGCCAGAAACCGCCGAACTCGACTCTCGCAGGAATCACCATGGAGAGATAGGTAATGTTACAGTGATTTTCTATTTCGTAACATCAAGATTCAGCTTATTCCCAGCAACGGCAATTGCCTCCAAAACCCTCTTTGTTGTGGTGTTCGAATCAATGCTGTTAATTCGTTGATATACAAGTTTCAAATCAATCATATCATGAATTGGAGTTTCTAGTTCGTCAATTATCAATTTCTGACTAGTCTCGCCTGAGTTCATAAAAGCGTTAATAAAGGATTTAGGGAACTTCTCTGCAAAGATGAATAGTTGTTCGTTCGATACTTCTCCAAATTCAACATTGTTGGGATCACTTGTTCGAACATTGTTGATGAGCTTACTTATCTCGTCAGTTTTTGTTGCGACGCTTACTATCCTTGACCTATGAACGTATCCCGTTGTTCCGTCATTCTTTGTGACGCTTAGCCAAATAGATTGATCCGATGATTGAAATTGAAATAGTTCACCAGTTTTGATTGTTGTTATAATGTTCGAATTACTCGATTGTTCATCTCTGACGTTGGTGTAGCCATCAGGATCATTAATGTAGCCTTCTTCAGTTGAAGTCTGCGCATAAGAGTTGATGCCGATTAAAAAGAGAGTTGTAAGTATAAAGGTTAGCTTATTCATAATTTCGATTTGGCACAATTCACTCTAACGCCGATACATCAAGCGTGCGTTTGTTATGTAGTTAAGTTTTGGTTGCGATATAGCTGAATCTGTGATTCAGCTCATACCTTTTCTTTTCGATGCGCTGAATCGCAGATTCAGCGGGGCTTGACTAAGCTCAAACCTTCACTCTAGCAGCTAAAAGCATGATTTGATGCATGATGTTACCTGCCTTTTTACAACTCCATTCCTTTATCAATTGACTCAAGTTCAAAGGAGTTTGTCGTTGAATTGAGTTTATATATAAATGTCCATTGTCCATTCATAATTAATTCGGAACTCATCCTCTTACGAGTAGAGTAAATTGTCTTTGCGATACGAATGGGAACTTTCACTCTTGATTCTTCGATATAAATGGATCTTGCTATTAGCCTTATTAAATCTTCACCAACTAAATATTGGAAATCCTTTAACAAATGCCTTTTGTGGTTGAACATCCTTTTCGCCTCTGCATTCAGAACCTTATGGCTAAGAAATTTGGAATAGACTCTATTGACTGGGTTTCATTCAATAATAAAATATCCTGATTGTGATGCTGAAAGACTATCTAAAAGGATGTTCAGAGAATTTAAATAGATGTTATTTTGATTGTATTCAGTTGTATTTGTAAGTCGAGGGTTGCTTTTTCTATTTAGAAGCTTCCAGATGGCATCATTTAAAAGTTCTTTTTCCTCGTACGTTGCATCTTGATAGAATATATTAATACCTCTTGATAGATTCAACTCCATCCAAAACTTTCCATTTAATTGAGTTCCAGATCGTTTAAATTTTGTTGTTGTTTCAATAATGAAGGTTGAGTCATTCAAATGAGGTATTTTGACCATGCTGCCACAATGTAAGGTTAATCGGGTTGTGTCAGTTTTTGCAATTGTATCTAATTTATAAAAGGTATAGTAATCACCTTCTGTGTAATGGAAATGAGATGTTCTAAAATCCTTTGGAAGTTCAAATGAATATGTTACTGCACCACATCTGAATTCGTGTTCAGTTGTTTGAGCAACAACTGAAAGGTTAATAAATAACAAAAAGATTATTATCCAGTTGGTTTTCATAGCTCATTCATGGCTTGTAACGACCAGCTATGATGAGTGGGGATTAGAAAGCACTAACCTCTCGTCTCGCACATAGCCACGCCTTGATTTAAATTTAAAACTTGTGGCGGACTTTCCAATCCCCACTAAAATATCCTGACCGATGAAACCCCATTCATTCATAGCATTTGTTAGAAACCGTCTTTAATGGACGTCAAGTCCGTCAAAGTAGATTTCAGAAATTACAGTATCCGAATAGAGAGTTCCTTCGTAGACAGCTAAAATCTCAAATTTTAAAGTCCAAGGGCTATGTTGTTGCAGCAATTTGAAGTCAGTTCGCTCATTGTAACCAATAGGATCAAACTTGAAATGCTGGTCAGCTCTTATGTCCTTCAAATTTAAATCTGCAATAGGTTCATCGTTGTGGTAAACACGTAGCTTTTTAACTCTTGAGTTAGAGTTCCAAGCACTTTGACTTTTGACGTATCCATTGGCCACTATGATTTCCGTAATTCTAGGACTTTCTGGAGCGAATTCATAAGTTAAGAATTCACCGATTCCATAACCATCAACACCTTCAACCCAAGCGTTTTGATAGTCCAAATCATGCGCATTTATTGCTTCATATGAATTAACCCCCTGACTAGTTAGAGAACTAGAGGCTGTAACCAACTTTGGTCCACCACCACAATACCAACTACAGCCACCACCTACTATATCCCAAACATCTTCCTTGATTTCATCACAGAATTTTACGATTTCAAGTTCTGATTCTGTTAGTTGTTTCCAAGTTCGTCCATCGGCTCGCATCTTATTATATACCTTCTCACAATCTTTGAATGCTTCTGGTGAATTGAAACGTTCAATGAAATCTTCGCTGAATTCCAGAGTTCTACCGATTCTACTTGGTTCAAGTTGAGCGACTTCTTGAGCGCTGAGTTCACAGGTTAGAAAAAGAAAAGTAATAATCAGGAGTTTTGTCTTCATCTGTGTAGTGCGTATGGTTTCTAACATTTAGTATATGAAAAGTGGGGATTAGAAAGCACTAACTTTTCCAGCTCCTCAAAGCCACGCCCTAATTTAAATTTAATACTTTTGGCGGACTTTCCAATCCCCACAAAACCATCTTGACTGATGAAACCTCATTCATTCATAGCATATGTTAGAAACCGTCTTAATTGACCGTTGAAACCCTAATTGAGTACTCCTCTACCACTTTCAATGAAGTCAAGCTTATTTCAATTACATCGAACTCCTTGTTATCAGAGCTCATGGTCTTAGGAAATTTGAATACCCAATTGAGTGATTCTGAGCTTGATTGATATTTGAGGTCAGATAAATATTTGGAAGTTAAAAAACCTCTCAATGTAGCTTGGTCTAAGGCAAATTTTATGATTTTGTTGGTTGACTGGAAGTTCTCCTTGTTCGAGTAACCTTCTCTTGGCCAGCTTGTACTTAACAGTTGACCGTACTCGTCAAGTCGCAATTGTATGTAATAGCTTTTTATTCCAAGAGTTGTGTCACTCAAGACGTAGTTTAAGTCGTAGCGTGGAACCAGCCATTGATAGTTAGAAGCAGTATTGCTAGGTTTAGAAAAGTAATTTTTCAAATCTACATTTTGACCATGTGAAAAGGTAATATTTTTAATGTTGCTTCCAAACATTAGTGTTAAGTATGCTTGCAGAGCAGTTTGAATCTGATCAGGAATTTCAGTTACAGAATCAATTGCCTTTGCATGTTTCCCATAATGAGTGTTCCCATTGAAAGTTTGCTCAACTAAAGTTTGTTGACCTTTTAAATCAGTCAAACAAATGATGATCAATATGAGTGTTAGGTGATTTTTCAAATCTTTTTCAGCTTGCAGTTATGGTGTACAACGCCAAGATATGGTGTCGTGGAGTTTTATGTTTTGTTCATTTCGGATACTAATATAGCCGAATCTGTGATTCGGCTCATACATTTTTTGATTCTCATGAGTCGCAGCGCAGAATCGGCGGGGCTTCCAAAAACCTCAAGCGCTTCCATTTCTACTAAACCGCCATGCATATTATATCAAATGTTATGGCGCTTTAATACCATTTCAATTTTTCTTTTTCACAATTGTTGGGTTACGAGTAGTGATGCAGATAGAGTCAGCCAAAGCCAGTATTCATGCTCAAATGCCCAATAAATGAAAATCGGAATTATCAATAGCGAGTGTTAAGGTTATTCTGTTGTTCGGCCATGAAAAGGATGCTAAATCCAAAACTATGATTGTTGCTGCAAATCCAAGAATTATATAGAGGCCATAGGTAAAGAATAAAAAGGGGTTTGTTATAAATCTCAATAGCCGATAAGGCTGCATGAACCGATTTTTCGAGTAAATGCTGACATTTGGCTTTTCTTGACATATCAGAAGAGTTTCATTTGGGTTTCCTTTTTAGGATAAAATACTCCAATGATTACAAATGGATTCTTCGATCTTCTCATATGCCATTGACGGGTTGTACCCAAAAAGAAATGAATGTCTTTTTGGGTCATAAATTCATCTTCGTAACGCTGACGAACCTTATTTAATGCTTCTGCCTTGTTTCCTTCTGCAGCTCTTAAACATTTCCAATAAAGCGCACCTATTTCCCAATCTTCAATCATTAAACGACTTGATTTTCCTGAATCGTCCGTAAATCGATAATAAAATTTGAAAGGCAGCTTTGGAATTAATATCTCAGGCGCTTTATCCTGAGAAAACAAATCACCTTGCTTACGCAGTTCTTTCCATTCATTTTTCCACTCAGGATCATCTTCAACAATCTCTAAACGTTCTATACTTGAAGGTTTGAAGGTAGCAAGTGATTTGTTGGTAGGAGCTTTAGACGATTCAATCAGCACTTTAAGATTTGTGAATACATTCTTTAGGCATAACTCTTTTCGCAATGCCCAATTATCTTTGGTGTCAATTCTATTAAACAGTATTAAGTCTCTAAAATCATGATTTTTTGGGGAAAAACTTTCAGGTCTAAAATCGTCGGTACGCTGGTTTAAATCTAATTCTATCCAAGAGTATTTGAAAGTTTCCATTTTGCCCGTCTTCCTTTGCCCAAGCAAAAAACTCAGGGGCACAGGGTAAATCCGAATCCATTCACCATTTTCTAGAAGTCCTGCCGTACAGACCAATTCATCGTAACTTCTGGATGGAAGTGGATAGGTAGTTACTGTGAGCAAGACTTTCTTTCGTGGCATATTATAAATGAATTAATGAATATTGATATTCAGGTAATTGACTAATAGATGCCGCCAAATGCGTTCTGTGACACTGGCAAGGTTCTGCTTCAAAACAAGTTAAGGCAATGCGCTTGTAATCTTTGAGCAAGACCAAAATTCGATTTTGTTCGACTAATGTATCCTGCAAAGTTGTTTGGCAGTATTCAGCAAACAAAAGGTCATAATCACTTTGGGTATCTAATTGCTGCCGTTTATCTGAATTAATACCGACTTCCGGAATATGCATGTATTCAATTCCCAAACTATTGCAATACCGCTTCAACAATGTTTTGCTAAAGCCAAATTTCATGCTAAGTGGATTTTTACGGACATCTATCAAAAGCTTCACATTATTGCGAATGAGCTTTTGTAAGTACATCTCCAAGGAAATGCCTTCATAACCAATAGTAAATAAAGTAGTTTCTTCGTTCTTTGGTAGTGCCTTTTCTACACGATCGTATAACTGGCCTGGCAAAATATCTTTTGCAATCGTACTACGAATAGCGTAAAATGGAAAATTCAAGTAGGTATGTTTAATAAGTGCATTGCTACTCATTTGTCCATAATCCGAAACTACTTCCTGCAAGATATTACGATCTGCGGTTTTTAGTTTTTGTAAATAGTTGGTTGAATCTAATTTACCATATTTGTTTTCTGACTCGGTCAAATAGCCATTCTTTACCATCGTATTCATATCGGCTTTTGCCGAGTAAGAGTAGCAACCAAATTTATAGGGCACGAAATCGTACTCAGGCTCTTGCTTCCGCATTGCATATAAAAAAAGTAGCTTTTGGAAACGAAGCTTTTCTACTTCTCCACCCAATAACTCAATAAGACTCAATATGATTTTCCTTCTGTAAAACATGCTCTAAATTTACTCTAATTCAAACTCCATTTTAGGCAAACCATCTACTATCTCCACCGTCTGCACGCTCACATTAATAACACTCAACAATAAATCCAAAATATACCGTGGATTGCCTACTTCCTCTGCCCAATCGTTGGGGTCGTTTTTGATGCCACTATCCTTATGTGTAGTAACAGCATATCGCTCCATAATCCATTCAATAGCTGATTTGCCGTTGACTACATATTCATACGCTTTTTCAGGAATATTGCTCATCACAATCTTGCTGTTATAAATGATGGTTTCTTTTTGATTTTTCTTTGGAAAACGCATTTTCTCCACACGATACAGGTCTGCGGTTGCTGAGCTTGCCGAATCACCGACAACTTCTACACCTTCATAAGGCGATACCTCTTCATAATTGATGTGCAATTCTGCCAAAGCCCGACCTGCTTTGCTGAACTTCCAAAAATCCCGTACATCTTCTACCAAAGGAATGCGCGGCAGCATTTTCTTTAAATCATTGGCAAAGGCGGTGCGGTAATCGGGGCTGTGCAATATGCCATAGACGTAATAGAAAATATCTTCCTTGCCTACATTCTTTCCATAGACTTTTTTGGCTCGCTCTAAAATAAAATCTGAAACGCCATCCCTGCGAATGAATTCGCTATCTCCTGTGGCATCAAAAAGGCTGGGGCTACTTTTTTGACGTTCTTCGTAATAATAAAGTGGGAAACACTGTGTGTCACCTGCCAAGTGATAATCTGATATTAGGTTTGTAGCAATTATTCCCAAGCCCTTATTTGAACCTGCCGATGATACTCCTATTAGAATATTTTTTGAATTTTGATTTGGATAAAATATTTTACTTAGTCCCGGACTTTCTGAAAGGACACGGTCAGAATAAAAGAATTGTTTAGTAAATGGGCGATAGGCTGCCAACACGATTTCTTCAGGTAAAAATTCATGTCTAACGTTTTTTTCAATATCTCTTCTTAATGCCCTTGTCCAACTTATCTTTTTTGAATCATTTTCAATAATATTTTCTACTTTCAGGTGGGAATTACTTGTTTTTACTTTCTGATAAACATCTAGTTGGTTATTGTAGAAATCTATAAAATCTTGAATATTACAGACAATCGATTCTTTATTAAAACGGAATACCCAAGAATCTCGACCTGTTGCAACACCTGGTCCCTGAACCACAAAAAAAGATTGACTTTTTACATCAAACTTTTTTTCAGGCGCCATAGGAATGAAGGTGTCAAACACATCATTGCGCTGGTTCAGCCAATCGCCATGTTCGTTGGGTTTTAATGCTTTCCATTCCATGTCTGTATTTGCAACAGATTTGAATTTGCTCACAATCGCCAACTTTTCTTGTTGGCTTAAATAATCGCCAATATCGTGGTAATGGATATTCGCTTTTTTATTGGCCGCTGTTGGATTTTTCACCAAAAGCGTAATGGAAATAGGAGTTCGTGAACCCGAACCAAATATTTTACCGCCTTCTTTTCGGCTTAATTCGCCACTTGTACGTTGGTTGCCCCGAAGGTTAAAAACCCAAATACTGGAAAACTCTTTTTCCAAAGCTTTGCGAAATCCATCCGTACTATTGCCATCCAACCAAGCTCCGTTACTCACAAAAGCAATGATACCACCATGTTTTGGATCTAAACGGTCTGTACTCCAACGGAAAGCTTTGATATAAGCATCATACAATGATTTATTCAACCCTGCCGTAGATAGCTTGGCGTATGTTTTGGAAATATCATCATCTAACTTTTCGTATTTCTGATTGGCTGCATTATCATTGGCAGACTTCTGCCCGATAGAATAAGGCGGATTTCCCATAATAACACGCAAAGGGGCTTTCTTTTGGCGTTCTACTCGTGCGGAGTTCTGCGGAAACATTTCAGAAAAGAGTTTTTGGCTTTCATCTGTTTCGCCCAATTGGAAGGTGTCGGTTAATACAATGCCTTCAAAAGGTTCGTATTCCGAATCTGCGCCTAATTGGTCATGATAGGCATTTTCAATATTTACAGCAGCTATGTAATACGCCAAGAGCACAATTTCATTGGCATGGAGTTCATGTTGGTATTTTCGGGCAAGGTCTTTTCCTTCAATCAATCCACTTTGCAGCAATCGGGTAATGAAAGTTCCCGTTCCTGTAAAGGGGTCAAGTACATGGATGTTTTCATCTGAAATACTGCGGCCAAATTCTTTTTTCAAAACATCATTCACAGAATGAATTATAAAATCTACCACTTCCACAGGGGTATAAACAATGCCCAACTGTTCTACCATTTTTGGGAATGCGGTTTTAAAGAATTTGTCGTACAATTCAATGATGATGCGCTGTTTGCCTTCGGCATTGTCAATACCTTCTGCACGTTTTCGCACTGAGTCGTAAAACTTTTGCAGGGTTTCAGATTCTTCGGCTACCGAATTACCTTCTAAAGCGTCTAACATACTTTGCATAGCGGTAGAAACGGCATTGCTTTTCACAAACGAATAGCCTTCAAACAGAGCTTCAAAAATCGGTTTTGTAATGATGTGCTGGGCAAGCATATCAATAGCCTGTGATTCTGAAATACTAGGATTGATGTTTTTCTGCAATCCTGCCAAGAAATTATCAAATGCTTTGCGCTGGTCGGTTTTGGTCTCAATCAGGTGTTTAATGCGTTCAATCTGGCGGTCTGCAATTTTTGCTACATCTTTTGCCCATTGCTCCCAATACCTTCGGTCGCCCACTTTTTGAACCATGCGAGCAAAAACCACCGATTGCAATTGTTCAAACTGCAAAGCCATTTGTCTGTTGATGTCTTTAGTGGTTTCGTAGGCTGCTCCATCTTCATCCACTTCAAAGGGATTGCCATCACCGTCAAAGGAATATTCAGGACGTCCCACCAAAATATTTGTCGGTTTCTTCCTATTCAATTCCAATTTGTTTACTGTGGCATTGAAACGGTCATCATGCGCACGGAGGGCGTTGAGCACCGTCCAAACTACTTTGTAGCGTTCATTGTCGTCAAGGGCTTTGTCGGCTTCCACATCACTGGGCACAACGACTGGAATTATTATGTAACCGTATTTTTTTCCTGGAGATTTTCGCATCACACGACCAACGGATTGCACCACATCCACCTGAGAATTTCGGGCAGAAAGGAACAGTACAGAATCCAAAGAAGGCACGTCCACACCTTCGCTAAGTACCCGAACATTGGTAATGATTCGGCATTCATTGTCTTCGGTTTCTTCTTTGAGCCAAGACAACATTTGGTCACGTTCGGGAGCGGCCATAGTGCCGTCCATGTGTTTTGAAGCCACACTAACCATTTGTTCTTTTTTCTCGGCAGGCAGTGAGCCTAAATAGGCATCTGTGGCAGTGTTATAAGTAGCGGTAATTTTTTTGGAAGTAGCAATGTTAGCACAAAAGGCTAAAGCACGCTTCATGGGTAGGGGGTCAGCTTCTTTGGTAGTCCCATCATCACCCAAAAACTGCTTGCTTAGAGCGTTGATGCAGCCAATCAATTTGGAAGCATCATCTGTGGTGATTTCCGTTTCCTTATCGGCAATCATACGCTGCACGGCAGGCGGAACGTCTTTATCATTCAAAGTAAGGATTAGCACCTTGTAATCAGTAAGCAAATCTCGTTCTACCGCTTCCCCAAAACCGATCCGGTACATTTCTTCTCCATACAAAGCAGGGTCGTCCATAGAACAAAGAATCGCTTCTGCTTGGGCAGCCTTACTCTTGGTTTCATCATTGTACAGCCTTGGGGTAGCGGTCATGTAAAGCCGCTTTTTTGATTTAATAAATTCAGGATCATGCACTTTCGTAAAAGCTGATTCATCTTCACCTGCCAATGAAACGCCTGTGGTACGATGCGCTTCATCACAAATAATCAAATCAAATTCAGGGAATCCATTTTTGAGCAATACTTTTTGTGCTCGTCCAATCACTTCAATGGATTGATAGGTTGAAAAAACCACTGTCATCCCCGGACGACCACTTCCCTTTATTTGCTCAAATTGCTTTAGAATGTAATCGGAATCTGTAGAAGCTGGGAAAGCCAAATCCACAACGCTGAATGAATCAGAATCTTCATTTTGCTTTTTCTGTTTCGTGATGTCAGGGTCAGAGCAAATGGCAATAGCGTTTATGGGTTCATTGGCATCAGCACTCCATTCACGCAAAGTTTGTCCAAGTAAAGCAATAGAAGGAACAAGGAATAATATTAGCCCTTTACCGTCCGTTTCGTTTTCAGCTATTCGCAGGGAATTGAATGTTTTTCCTGTACCGCAAGCCATAATGAGTTTACCACGATCATGTGTTTTAAAATGTTCATGGGTATTTTCAAGAGCTTCTTTTTGATGTGGACGAAGGGTCTTTTTTGGTGTTCTGGCGGCTTCCCCGTGTACACCATCTTCTAACTTGTTCCAATCAACAGGTGATTCAATTAAATCAAACAAGTTGATTCGAGTAACAGGTGGGTTTTGGTTTCGGATAGCTTGCTCTGCATTGCTGCCCCATTTGTTAGTGGTAGAAATCCACAGTCGCTGTGCAAACCCTGTTGTTTGCATTTGCTCATTTTTGAATTCTCGACTCGAAGTGGAAAGGAAGCTGTCAACAGCGGGTTTGTCTATGGAAGAGGATTCTTGAAAGCATTTGCATTGAATTGCCCAATAATCGCCTTCGTGAGTAAGTGCAACCAAGTCAATTCCTGTATCTCCACCACCCAATTCTATTTTTCCCGGAAATTCATTCCACATCCAAACATTTTTGAATTTAAAAGTATATTTCGGATCGGTTTGTAGATAGGCCTGCATCAATCTTTCGAAGCGGTCGCCTTTGTCTCGCTCTGAAAAAGCGATTTTTCTGTATTTGTCTAATATCTTTTGAAAGCTCATTTTTCGCTTTTATTATCCTGTTCCAAAAGCAGGTCTTTAACGCCCACTTCTAATATTTTGGCAATTTCATAGAGTACTTCAAGTCTAGGTTTTTGTCGGTTTTGAACATAGCCATTAACCATGTTGTAACTCTTACCAAGTTTCTCTGCCAACCAAGTCTGCTTAATTCCTTTCTGTTCGAGTACTTCCTTTATTCGGTTCATGTCCGTCTAAACTTATCAAGCCAAGATAATATTTTATTTCAAAGTGTCTCGTTTTTCAATATATAAATAGCTCGAATTATTATCATTCACCGAGCGTAGGGTGATTTTAACTCTTTTGAATTTTTTACGTTTGGCTTGTGGGTTGGCAAAAACCAAATGTGCTAAAATGTGCCGTGGGTTTTTCAACATTCTCACATGGCATACAATGTTATTGTGTGAGATTAGTCGCTTGATTCAGGCAGTGAATTTAGTAAATAAAACACGAACCAAAAAAGTCCTAAAGGACTTTCGTAAATTGGCTAAAACCAGCAATTAATTTTACACGGTGTTGGCATTTGTACTTTATTCAAGAAGTAATTTTTCAGCTTCTTTTATTAATTCTAATTTTCGTTTGTAAATGAGTTCGAGTTCGTCTTGAAGATCTAATTCACCTGTAATTAGTTTTTCCTCTTGATTAATAATTGTTTCAAGTTTCGTGAATAAACTTTCCATTTCCTTTAAATCTAAATTTTTGTTTGAAGATAAATTATTTAATTTTTCTTCAAACTTTTTCCTTAGATCTCCTCTGTCTTTTTTCCATTTTGATTTAAACCCAAGAACTGATTCCCAACGTTGAATGTTCAAGTTCATAGATTCAGAAACATAAGTCTCTCTTTTTTCATTTTCAGAATTTTGATGATTATAAATTAATGCATCCCGTTTTATTTTATATGTTTCTCTGGTTAGTATTTCTTTTGTGATTTCAAAAAATTTTCCAGAATGTCTATATGCTTTTTCAAGTTCAGACAAAACATTGTTTAGTTCTTCAACTTTTTCACTAAGTTTTTTTTCAGAATTTGATAATTTCTCATTGTTTGAATCAATTGATTCAATTCTTTTAATTAAAATCTCAAATTTATTTTCCATTTCCTTTTTTGTATAAAATATAACGTTTGTGTAAAATGCGTTTTAATGCATTTTACATAGTGTTAACTGTATTTTTATTCCTCGTCCTCTAATGTGTATTCATTTGGTATGGAGGTTTTTCTTGTCAAAGCATGTAACGACTGAATTGGACTAGCAATAATATAAACAGGAAGTAGAATGGGAAGAATGCAGATAAAATAAATTTTCCATCCCATATCACTCAATTTAGGTCTAAGTAAACCGAATGTTTTATCAAAAATATAATCAATGATAAAATCTTTATTGTAGTCGGCAGAAGGGAATTTTGGAATATCCTTTAGACATCCTTTGAATTTTATGTTTTTACCAGATAGTCCAGTATGATATATTTCAAATGAGACCCCTTCATTGGTAAACAAATAGTCAAAATCGATAACTACTGATTTTTTATCTGATGCTATTTGAATAGAGATATTGTTAGCATCATTCTTTACATAGGTTATACTGGAATTTAAAATATCAAACTCATCCGAGACCTCTAATCTAATGGGCTCCTTAGCAGATATATCTGTTCTATTAATAACTTCATTTCCTCTATTCCAAAAAGCTACTTTCGTTATTGAAAAGTTTTTGATTGCTTTATCATCGTATGCAATTTTCAATTCTTCTATTTTAGAGACACGATCTCTTAATAGGTTAAAGGTTTTAATCAGATATATTGGATTTTTCTTCTTTTTACTTTTGAAAAATATATAAACTGAAACAGCTATACTTAATACAGCTAAAATCAAGAATATCAGGTTGAGCCATTGGTTTTCATTTAACCATGATATTAAGTTTTTTACATTTTCTGTCATATTTTATTTCAACTTGATAATTACAGTTAACATTTGAATAGGTGACTAAATGTCACCTATTCGCATTGTAGGTTTTCTAACTTTAATTTTTATTCAAAAATGCTAACTACCTGGTATTCAGATATAAATCCAAGTACAAACGCTTATAAACGATTACAAACGACTAATACCGGGTAATTCTTTATTAAATTCACTGTACCACAATTAAGCATTAACATAAATAAAGATAAACGTTTTCCTTAATATCTACGACCAACTTTCTCTTTAACTGATTACGTTCCATATGTGCTTCAGTAATTGCTGCTTTACTCCACTGAAATATATGATCAATATTTAGCGAAATATGACCAATCTCCACCCGATCAACAAAACTTATAATTGATCGCTCTATAGGTCGGTTTTACACAATATCCATGTAGTTGGTTCAATGGCAGTAGCATATATTCAGATAAGGTCTTGGCTAGTACATGTTCGATTTCATACAGGTTATCCTTGGTCTATGGTATACAGAAAACAAGTGAGCTATGAACTATTCAGAAACCCGGAGATGCAGATTCTGGTGAAAGAAGGATGTTTCTTGTGCAACGAATGTCAAGGAATATTAACGATCATAACGGAGTTGCCACCGGCCAGAGGCTCGCCTTCCCACCGATTTCCAACACAACATCCTTCTTCTCGTGATTAAAAAAAGAGCTTCCTTTTATCAAAAAAGAAGCACTCAGGAAAGCTATGGCTTATGAAATCTAAAAAATGAAAATAAGACATTTACAAAGCAAATCCATTCGGGGCAAGAGGAATTGCATCAAAAAGAAAATGAAAATACCTCCTTAAAGAGAGAATCAACCTGTGAATGATGAATCAGGAGAGCAGACAGATAGATTGAAAATACACAGCCTCTAATCTGATACCGCGGCTCAGTGCAACAGTTACGATAAAATCATGGAAGCGACCTGCGCCCATAGATTTTGGATCCTAAATGTTGTGTACAGTTTTTATTCCTTTTTCAGTTTAAACAATTCAAACGCATCTGCCTTCGGTTTATATCCAACTTTTTCTTTCGATTCTGTTATATCTAATCGTTTGTATCTGTTATCCGAAATAGCATTCAGAACTTCATATTGTATGTTTTCCGTTTCAATGCATCCAATTAATAATCGGTTAAAATCATCAGGATGTAAAAAAGCACTTAAATCTCTTGCGCTCATTTCTGTAAAGTCCTTTGGGAATTCGTAAGCTCCAATCCGTAAGCAAATTGCTGAAATTCCATTATTGTGAGAATGATAAGCAGCTAAAGCTTCTCCGAAACATTTTGAGACTCCATAAATGTTTTTTGGTTTTACAAGCATATTTTTGTTCACTTGAATATCGATAGGGTAACTTTCGATAGTTTGTGCACTACTAGCGAAAATCAGTCTTTTGCAATTTGTTTTTACGGCTGCTTTAAATATATTTTGGGTTGTTTTTATATTAGTCTCTAAAATTTCGTCCGATTCTGAAATTGGGTCGACTTTTCCAGCTAAATGGATTACAGTATCGATTCCTTCGCATAGTTTTAAGCAAACTGAGAAGTCCATCAAATCTGCTTTTTTGTTTCGTACATTTTCTGTAAAAGTTTCCTTATTTGTTACAATGTCCGCAACGGTTATTTCATATTTGTGGTTAAAGTTTTGAACAAAGTGTTTTGCTATTTTTCCAAATCCTCCAGTAATTAATATTTTTCGCATTTTTTTATTTCGTTATATCTAAATATATAGATTCATTAAATTAATTTTTTTTTATCTTAAAAAGTCAGAATATTCTTTTACAAGTGTTTCATTTCGCTTTAAGTATGAATACTTTCCGTGTCTTGTCATAATTAGTAATCCGCACTTTTCCATATTTATCAAATAAGTTGAAATGGTTGATTGTGAAAGACCTGATTTATCTTTGATGTCTGTTACACAAACTCCATCATCAAAATTCCTTAATGATTCGTGAGTGTGGAAATTTTTCTTAGGGTCTTTTAACCATTCCATAATTTGAACTCTAGTTTGGTTTGATAAGCATTTACCTATTTCTGTGGCTAATTTCAACATCATTAGGCAAATATATCTATATTTCTAGATATATAGAAATGTATTCGAGATTTTTATTAAATCATCTACAATGTTTAGTATATGAAAAGTAGGCGATTTCGAAGCACAAAACTTTCGGTTAAGCACAAAGTTTGATACGAGCCAAAATCCTTTATTTTATTATTGTTTCGCCTATTTTTTATATGCACTGTTAGCTAAAGGTTGTTTTCAATGTCAGTTACAGGTTAAACCGCGTTTTATTAATTGGAAAATCTTTTCTCGGTTTCAAACTTCAACTCCTGATTGAAACGTGTGCATAAGTTTTTCAAAAGCTTCGTCTTTAAACCTCCTATTAAACAAGTCATACCTCCAATCAATTCATCAGAATGTACAACGCCAGTTTTGCCATTTTCTGTATGTTCAATTATAAATCTGTGGTTATCACGTGCTCCCAAAATTCGGGTGTCATGCCAACCAAAATATTCTCCTTCTTTCACAAATATTTTGTGGTCATATTTTTGATTGAATGTGAAATTGGTTTGATATGAACAACTATATTGCCATCAAGTTTAATAGCTCCTTCAGCTATAAAAATAGCGATACTCCAATCCTTTTGTCTTTCTACATCTGTTAATACTTTCCAAACTTTTTCTGGACTGACATCAATTATGATTTCTGTATGGATTTTACGATGATTAAATGATGGCTTTGTGATTTCTGATTTTTCCATTTTTAACCTTTGACTATTTTAATCGTCAAATAACTTTATTGATTAGATTTTAATGATCTAAATCCCTTTCTATTAATGTTTAAAAATAGTAGACCTATTAGCCCAATTATAATCATAACAGCTAAAATAGAATAGCAATGAGTTCCCACTAATAGTCCTCGCTGACCTAAACTTAATTGACGATACAGAGAAGGAAAAGCAAATAGTATCATAAGAGTTCCAATAAAGTAAGACGTGAATTTACAGAACTTAGAGCTACCCATTTTTGTGGTACCTAAAAAGCCATTAATTAAAACTAAAACTCCAAAAACGGTGGTTAATTGATAAAAAATTGCGGGCGTGTCCCAGCCAATAAATATGCTGAAAGCCATGATGAAAAAAGCTACATCTGTTAGGAAATTCCATCGAATCAATGTCATCCCTTTTTATGTCGAGTTAGCATAAGAATTTACTTTAGTCATAAAATATTTTTTTACCTTATTTATGACGAAAATTAGAAGTTTCAACTCCAAAAACATTTGACAAATGTCAAAAAAATTATTTCCTGATTCGGCTTAATGTTTCTTGAGTTATTCCTAGATAGGAAGCGGTCATTCCTAAGGGAACTTTCTGAATAACTTCAGGTCTGTTTTGTAATAGCATTTCATAACGTTCTTTAGCCGTATAGAACATCATATTATCAAACCTTTGCTCCATAACAGCAATGCCCTAATTTGCAAACAGTCTTCCTACTTTACCTAGTTCTTGATTCATTTCGAATAAGGCTTGGAGTTTATCATATTCAAACTCCAATAAGACACAATCTTCAATAGTTTCCACAATTTTATTGCCAGGTGTTTGCATAAAAAAGCTAGACTTAGACCCAATAAACTCATTTTGAGTTGCTATTTCATAAGTAATGTCTCTTCCATCTTTATGGTAAAAAGCTCTTACAGTTCCTTTTTCTACAATAAAAATCTTGTTGGAAACTTTACCTTCCTTTTGTAGAATCGTTTTTGGACCAAATGATACTTTTTTGATAGAGGCCATGAGCATTATTTCGCTTTCCTGAGATAAGCCGCCAATTTTTTTCAAAAGTATCTATTAAGTTTTTCATTTTATTCTGCTTTTAGCTAACAACCGGATATGTGTACCGGTACACATATCTGCATTGTAGGGTTTCGTGCTAATCTAGGAGATTTATAATATCTCTGAAAGAATTACCTGCCACAAGCGTGTAAAACGCTGTTGTTCTGCTGAGTTATGACCAGGAAAGCGTAAGTCCTTTCCTAATTCCAATAAGTGTACGATGCGACACTCCAACCTGTCACGTACAGAACTAAGGAGAGTCGCGGAGACCGGGTCGCGGAGACCGGGTCGCGGAGACCGGGTCGCGGAGACTTTTTCAACCTCAAAAGACAAAAAAAGACTATTGCTATATCAGGCGCTTGCACTCCGAAAGCTAGTTTTGCGAATATTCCCAGTTTAAATTGAAGTTGTTTGACCTGTCTAAAATAACCTTTTTTCCACTTGGAAACCAACCATTTTTTAAGCCTCGGAAACTTTTCGTAGATACATCCGTAAGTAGTCACGGTTAAATGAGAGACCGCTATTATTCTTTTTAATACGTCTATAGATTCATCAATAACATCTCTGATTTTACCAAGTCACCATTCTAATATCGAAAATCACCTAACCTACGATCAATCATGAAAGGCTTTTTAATTGCCATGTGCATATTGTCTGTTTTCACAAATGATTCGTTAGGTCAAGCGCCGATGGGTTGCGACACCTCCTCTCCCACTATTTATAGAAGTGCAGAGCATCATACCAATGTGGAGATAAAAAACCTATCGACTCCTTCCGGAAACCCAATTAATATTGGACTCAATATACATGTCTTTAGAACCGCTGAAGGAAAGGGAAATGTATCTCTTTCAGAAGTCAAAAGTGAGCTTGACTTTCTTAATGAAGTGTATGCAGATGCCAATATGAATTTCTTCCTCTTGGGTGAGGTAAACTTTGTTAATACTGATCGTTTGTACTTCTTTGACCTGAAGGATCATTCTGACGATAATGAAGAAATAGATAATCTGTTGGCCATTAATGGTGCTGTGAATATTTATTATTTGGGTCAAGTAATTGACGGAAATAGCTTCCCCATAGGGTGGTGTGGTCGTTCCTATTTTCCAGAGGAAGGCCTTGACAAGATATTATTGTCTGGGTCTTGTGCCTCTGGTCCACTGCTCGCACATGAGATGGGTCATTTTTTCTCCTTATTGCACACCCACGAGCAATCATTTGGTAAGGAGTTGGTAAACGGATTAAATTGTGAAGTTGCAGGAGATTTATTGTGTGATACACCGGCAGACCCTGGAATTACTTCAGATGAAACAGCTGTTACTTGCCAATACAAAGGTGTAGCCATTGATAGCCTTGGTGACCATTATCAACCTGATGTCAGCAATTTAATGTCTTATGCTGCTGATGAGTGTAGAACTAGTTTTTCGCATGAGCAAATAAGTGCAATAGTCATGACCTACCATGAATACAAAACACATTTGATCTCTGACGCTTCGGTTGCTCGCTTTTCTGCCATAAGTAGAGAATTATGTGAAGGAGAAACAGCGGATTTTGAGGATTTGTCTATTGGGGTGAAAAGCTATTATTGGATATTCGAAGGTGGTACGCCCGCTATTTCTCAGGAGCCAAACCCCAAGATAATATATCAAAATTCCGGTTTATTTGATGTGACTTTGACCATTACAGGCCCGAGTGGGCACACCAATACTCAGCAATTGACGGATTATATAAAAGTGGAGATTCCCACTACGACTGAAGTATCACTAAGTGGAGATTTTGAAGAAGAGTTCTTGCAAGAACGTATAATAAACCCTGATTATCGATTCACTTTTGAGACCAATAATTATGCTTCTTCATCTGGAGAGCGGTCAGCAATGATTAACCTCTATAACTACTATGAATCTCCAAAGGGTCAAGAGGATTATTTGATATTGGGATTAGTCAACAATACTTTGTCAAAAACTTGTCAGGTATCTTTTGATTACGCCTATGCTGCTTTTTCAGAAGAAGAGTATGATCAATTAGCGCTCGTTTACCGAAATCCTTGTAGCAATGATTGGACAGAACTATGGTCAAAAGAAGGTGCAGAATTACAAACATCTTCTGGGTATGTCGATGATCAACTGTTTGTTCCTGAAGAAGCTGACTGGAAAAACGTATCCATGGACATAAATCTTCCGGAAAGTATCGAATTGGCGGAGTTTGCTTTTAGAACCAAAAGTGGCTGGGGCAATGCGCTTTATTTAGATAATTATCAAATAGATGCAGCACCAACTAAGCCTGCCATAGCCCACGAAGGAAACTATTTGGTTCTTAATCATGATTCATTGGTCTCCGTGACGTGGTATCGGGATGGAGACCTTCTGACTGGACAATCTCAATCCCGACTATTGATAGAGGAAAATGGTATATATGAAGCGGAAATTTCCAATGGTATGTGTGCTACTCGTTCTGATCCTATCGACGTGTTTATATTATCTTCAGATTTTGCTCCAGAGATGAATTTAACGCTTTACCCCAACCCAGTAAGTAGTCAACTCCATATTGATGTGACAGGCATCTTTCCAAGTCATATGGCTACAATGATCATACAAGATATGACCGGAAAGACATTAATCATGGCGCCTTTGAGTAATGAAATAAACCTACTAGGACTTACAGCCGGAGCTTATATGCTTAGAATAGTGAGTGACAAGTTTCAATTGAATAAGCGGTTTATCAAGAAAAACTAACCCCAAGTCATCTACAAAATTGTGTTTACATCACCATTAAATTAAATACGACTGTATTCACTGATTTTTTTGCTAAAAAAGGGGTCATCGCTTTCTTTGACATTGACTTTCAAGGAACTCATGCCTTTAGTTTAGACATATGGAACATTAGACAGTACTAAACTATCAATTGATCGAAGAATGCATTATTGGCTGTAGACCGTATTATATGTTGACTTTTCTTTTTGAATTAAATCGCTAATGGCATCCCAAAGCGCAATTCTTTTCTCCAATGATTGCCTTGCTACTGTCAATGTTTCGTTCCATTTTTGATCGTCATTTCCACAAAGTTCTGAAACCATTTTAAGTGATAGTGGTCCATGCTCGTCACCATCTAATTCAATGTGGCGTTGCAGATAATATGTTAATTTTTTGTATGCATTGTTCTCTGAATCTGACTTTTTCAGAATTTCAAAAAACATATCTGGAATCACATCTTCTCGTCCAAAGGTAAAAGCGGAAGCTACGAGGTGCGGTTTATTTGTTTCAATGATGGAGAATGAAAACTTCACAAAATCGGCAACTCTTTTATCAATATTTATTTCATTCAAGGAGTAAGCCACTGAATTTCCCGCTTTTAACAATTTTATAAAATCATTAATTTCATTAGTCCTTGCGTTTACTTGGGACATTGAATCCAAATACATTTCAAAGTGACTTTGAGGCTGACCTAACTCATTAAGATCACTTTCTTCTCCGTGAACAATTTCATTTATAAACCTTGAAAGTGTAGGGTTTTTTGAAGGTGTCCAAGGTGTTTCAACATTTGTAAGACTTCTTTGGAGACTCTTTAAAAGTGACATAAAATCCCATACGGCAAATACGTGATTCTCCATAAATATCTTAATGTCATCTACAGTTTTTAAACCATCATATAGTTTGTGATTTTGTAATTTATTTCTGAGCTCAGAAATTTCATTTTCGATATGTAATATTCTATTCATTCTATTATTATTATGCTTGCATATAAACGACCGCCGCTAGTGGACTTTCTCCACCTGCTATACATTTTCGCTTAATTTCTATTTGAAAATATCAACTTCCTTATTACTAGATAGAAACCTCCGAATAAACGCTTATAAAGGAGTTAATCTGGCAATTTTTTTTGAAATTTATCTTTCTAATTTGATACACTAACATTCAGTACGGATAAAGGTTTCAGTCCACTTCTACAATCAACTTTCCCTTTGCTTGATTGCTTTCCAGATATTCATAGGCAGCCGCAACTTCACTCAACTGGAATATACGGTCAATATTTAGCGTAATATTCCCAGACTCCAGTTGATCAATGAGGCTTTGTAGATAGTCGCTGGCTAAGTTTCCTTAACAAACGCTCCCTATCAGCGCTGTTATTAATAATTGTCTCATCCTGTTGTTATTAATTTGATGAGACAAAGGTGAGCAACCCGTATACTCCTAGCCTGTAAGCTTTGTTAAGAAAAAACCCAAAACTAGTTTAAAGTTTTCCTCTGATATAAAACTGCCTGAAGATTGTGCTATTTTTTTACTTACCGCACTCAAAACTCAGGCGTAACTCCTAAAAAGGACGCTATTCGAACGTTAGAAATTCCGTTGAATAAATGTGGCCATTTGTCCATAAAATCAAGATATCTTTCTTCGAATGCGGTACTATTTTTTTTGGCTCTAGTTTAGGTTTGCGTTGATATTACCATTTCGTATCTATCTGACAATGAAGCATACCGTTTGTACGCTTTCACATCTTGCGCTGAGATTTGGGTAAAATCGTTCAAGAACTGTTTACTCCCC
>Ga0208646_1000510_pt1 | contig 24369 bp, 16 predicted proteins | sample AntAceMetag02UK8_FD_184762 | JGI IMG/M metagenome (GOLD analysis project Ga0208646, IMG submission 184762) | Saline lake microbial communities from Ace Lake, Antarctica - Antarctic Ace Lake Metagenome 02UK8 (SPAdes) (version 2) | ecosystem: Environmental > Aquatic > Non-marine Saline and... | reverse complement strand
GGGTGAATCACTAAGGAAAAACATCAAACTAAAAGGTTGAAAATTAACTAAATTGCCCTTGAAAATATCGTGAAAATAGTGGCACGGTATCATCATCACAGGTGGCACTGTATCACCGGCATACATAAACAGCTCACTATATCGCGAATCTTTCAGCTTAGTGCCCTTCGTGTCTTTATTTCTAAAGCTATACGTGTAGTCGCCTAGAGATAGCGTTGATGTTATTGTACTGTCGGATACTCCATATTTATTAATTTCTATTTCCGTAACAAAATGATCAAGCCACCCGTCATCAGAAAATGTTCTCGTGGCTGACCCAGTAGCATCTCCTGTGATACTGTATTTTATAATCGCTCCTTTAAGTGGATATTTTTTTAAGTCTTTAGCACTTAAATCTTGGCTGTTGTCTTGTGCACAAATATTTATTGATAGTGCAAAAAATGCAGTGAGTAAGAAGAGGTTTTTCATGATCAGGGTGATTAAGCAATGAAACTAAAGAAATCTCTGATCTTCGCAAAATAAAAAACCCCGGAATGGACGTTCCGGGGTTACAACCAGCTATAGACAAGAATCTGATTACTCAGAATCTTGTTGTAAATGTCATAGAATCAAAGTGAAAAATCCTGCCATAGTGTGTTAAAATCCTGCCAAATCAGTAAAATACTGCCATATCATCTAATTTTTTTCTAGAAAGCTCAGGAACGAAGGTATTTGGTTTTGGATATCCGACGGGAAGCAATAAAAAGGCTCTCTCATTCAACGGACGATTGAGGAGTTTTGTGAGAAAGTTCATTGGAGAAGGAGTGTGGGTCAGTGTCACTAAGCCAGCATTGTGAATTGCCGTAATGAGCATTCCACAGGCAATTCCTACCGATTCATTCACATAATAATTATTGGCTTTTTCATTTTCGTCCATTTCATAGACGCGCTTACAAACAACAATTAACCAAGGCGACTCTTCGAGAAAAGGTTTCTCCCAATTAGTAGCCATTGGTTTAAGATCATTGAGCCACCTTTCGCTCATTCGTCCATTATAGCTATCGTATTCTTCCTTCTCAGCTGCTTCACGAATCTTCTTCTTTAAATCTGGGTTTGATATTGCGCAGAAAGTCCATGGCTGCTTATGCGCACCACTAGGGGCTGTTGCAGCTGTTTTAATTACATTTTCAATGATTTCCTTAGGAACATCTTTTTGATCTATCTCACGAACTGATCTACGCTTGTCCAGAGATTGATAAAATTCCTCCGATCGCGAAATCATCTCAGCTTCTGGATATTGCTGACCGTCGTAACTAACATGAAAATATCCTTCAATTTCTTTTCTCATGATGGGGTGTTTAATGTATTATATGGTGTATTCTATAAGATTTCAATAAGTCCTTTAAAAAGGACCACCAATTCTTTTTCAGCTTCTTGCGCCGTGGCAATGATATCCTCGATGTTGACTGGTGCTAGGTTGTCAGGATCACAATTATCTGTGAGTACAGATATTGCACAAACAGGTAATGACATTTGATTGGCTGCTATAACTTCAGGCACTGTTGACATACCTACTACGTCCGCACCAATATTTCTGAGGTATCTGTATTCCGCTCTTGTTTCCAAGCTAGGGCCTGTCACTGCGACATAAATACCTTTATTTAATTTAATATTATTTTTTTCGGCAAGCATCATTAATTTTTCATTCAGTTTGCTTGAATACGGAGCACTCATATCGGTAAATATGGGACCATATTGAGCCGATTCTTGTCCTCTCAATGGGTTGTCAGGTTGCAAATTGATGTGATCATCGATAACCATGAGTTCCCCTTTTTTCCAATTAAGATTCATGTTTCCGGCAGCATTGGAGACTAGTAAACTAGTAATTCCCATTTCTCTCATTACACGAACAGGAAACACTACCTCAGACATGGAGTAGCCTTCATAAAAATGAAAACGTCCCTGCATAGCGATGATTTTCTTACCAGAAAGTGTTCCATAAATCAGCTTACCTTTATGAAACTCAACAGTAGCTAAAGGGAAATAGGGAATTTCTTCATAAGGAATACTGTATTCAATCTTTATTTGATCGGCAAGAGCGCCAAGCCCAGTGCCAAGAATGATTCCTATTTCAGGCTTGTCCATCCCATGCTTTACCAAATATTCAACAGTATCTTTTAATTTATTTACCATGTGATGTTATATACTTTTAATGGGCCATTGTTTTCAGCAGTTAAAATTAGCTTTTCTTGATTGTTAATGATGCCTATTTTTTTAATTGCTTTGCCTTGAATGAGATTAATGGCGGGATTGTCGTAGTTATTTCTTTTATCCAAAATTATAGCGCCAAGGCTGAGTGCAACCATTGGGCCTTGTTCTACTTCTGTATAATCCATACCTGCGCTAAAAATTAAGTCGTTAATACCATCAGAATTGATATCAATATATTCAAAATCATTAATAGGACTCATTTGTGCAGAGATATCAAATGGAGTGAAGTCAAATTTATTCGAATTGGTAAGTCTGAAAAAACCAGACCTAAGCTCATAAACATAGTGTTTTTGAGATTTCCTTATTTTTTCTTCACCAAATAGATCTACTATTTTAGCAAGTGAATATGACTTGTTAGTCAGGTAATTCTTTTTCAAACTGGGCAAAATACTCGTGATTGTTTCCTTTCTAGGGAGTGGCCATTCTTCCCCTTCAAGATATTGAGTGATAATACTTTCAGGGGAGTCGTTGCTGTCAAAGTCCAATGTATAACTGGTTAATGGTTCGGTTGGCGAAACATTATATGGCGTATTTAAACCGTAATTTCCTACAGCCAGGCTGATGCCTTGTTGATCTTCTAAAATATATAGACTTTGCCAAAGCCCATTTGTCTTGTCAAGCCCGAAACTTGAGGTTTCATTACCAAAATTTCCATTTCCTTTGTTAATCAAAATAGTCACTGGCATCCATTCACCAACGATGATCAAATCCTGTAGACCATCTTTGTTGATATCTAAAAATCTTGCATCTCTAATATTGCCTAACTCCACCGAATCGTGCAATATCAATGATCCGTTATTGTTTCGTAAGAAATAGGAGTAAGGTGAGTGAGGATATTTCCCAGGAACATGGCTACTTCCTATAAATAGGTCTGTGAAATTGTCATTATTAAAATCAGCAACAGCAACCACACTGCCAGAAGTATTAGTAGGGATTTCATTAGAGAGTCTGAATTTTCCTTGTTCCTTTTTATAAACTCTATCGTTATAAAGTATATTCCTGCCATCGTATTTGGTGCCGCCACTCACCACATACAATTCCTCAATACCATCGTTATCTAAGTCAACGAATCGAGCGTCTACGTCTTCATAATTTTCACTGTTGATCAATGATTGCATTTCATTATTTTGCAATATTTCTGATGGTTGATCAAAAGCTCCTCCAATAAATACTGAGGTTTTCTCTTTATTTATTGTCAAGGCCGGTCCTTCCTTGGAATTGGTATTTATTAATAGTGGTTGTCTTTTGAAATCGTCAAATTGATTTTCTTTATGAGAAAAGGTCAACTGTGGCAATTCGATTCTCAGAGGGTTCAGTTGATTACTCTTTTGTTTCGGCTTAGACTTTTTTTCGATATCGTGGATCAATGTGATATTTTGGGAGATTAAATTTGCTTTTTCTATTTGAATTAAGCCATCTGACCAATAAACAATGATGCTATCCAACTTATCTGCCGCTTTTAAACCGAAATGCAAGGCGCTATTCGGGCTCGATAAAAATCCTCTATTTGCTGTGACTAATTGAATGGAAGGAGATCCGTTTACGAATATTTTTACTTTTGCGCCAAGGCCTTTGGTATTACCTTTTGGACCCTTTAGTGTGATTTTAAAGCTTTTATTTTCTTGGTTTGTATTTTCATAAACTGAAGTAGGCTTTCCTTGATTTGAAACTATCAAATCTTGATCTCCATCATTGTCTAGATCAGTAAAAACGGCTCCTTGGCTAAATGTTTTTTCCTCTAACCCGAGGCTCATGGACTTGTTGTTGAATTTTAAATTTCCTGAATTTAGGTAAAGATGATTTGCTATCGGAGTGGAAGGTATCATTTTGAGCCAGGCTAAAGCAGTTTTATTTGTCCATGCCTGAATACCTTTTTTTTGAGCTTTTTGTAATGAATCTGTACGAAAATTTATAAAATCTATGTCCCCCATATCTCGCGTTATTCCATTGGAAATAAAGAGATCGACGTTTCCGTCAAGGTTTACATCGGCGAATACAGGCGACCAACTCCAATCCGATTTGTCCATGCCTGCCAATTGTCCAACCTCTGAGAACAATCCGTTTTCGTTCCCAATAAATAGCGTATTTCTCATCATTTGTTTGCCATAATCTTTCGCTACAAGTCTTTCATAACTGTTGATTTTCATATTGGTATCAAACACCTTTTGACGGACATTACTCTCCGCAAGCATGTCCGTAACAACGAGATCTAATAATCCATCATTATTTATATCGCTCAAATCACAGCCCATGCTGTTATGACTCATGTGGCTGAAATAGTCCTTAGAAGCGTTGGTAAACGTTTTGTCACCATTATTGATATAAAGAATATCGGGTTCAATAAAATCATTTGCTACATAGATATCAGTAAAACCGTCATTGTTAAAATCGTTCGCTATTCCGCTTAATCCAAATCCGGAGAAGTTGACACCTGCTTTTTCTGAAATATCTATAAATTTTCCCTCTACGTTTTCAAAGAGTATATTTCCTGTTTCATTATTAAAAATATGATTTGAACGATTTGATTTGACACTAGTCGCATTTTCAAAATTAGGAGGATGATTAATTACGTACACGTCTAAATCATTATCTTGATCGATATCCAGAAACAATGCGAGGGTGCTATATGATTGATCAACTAGACCCAATTCGACACCTTTTTCTGAAAATGTTAGATCCTTGTTATTGATGAACACGAGATTTCTTCTTTGTCTTGAATCTTGAAAAACATCTCTACATAAATAGATGTCTAGCCAACCATCTCCATTGATGTCTACCATGGTGACACCAGTTTTATAACCAGTATTGGCACTCATTTTTGACTGTTGTGTGATATCGGCAAACTTAAAGTTTCCTTCATTTAAGAAAAGTTTATTTGATCCGACATTAGATACCATGTACACATCTTCTAATCCATCGTTATTAATATCGCCTGTAGCAAGGCCTGCGCCGTTATAAATGTAGAGCCATGAAAACAAATTAAAATCTTCATTTTCTGCTAAAATATTGGTGAATTTCAACTGGGTTTTTTTTGGGTCGAGCTTTTTAAATAACGTCGATGTTACAGGGATTTTTTTGTCGGTATTCTGTGAGCAGGCTACAGAGAATAATAGGATTAAAGAAAAAAGGGATCTTTTTATACTTGACATGAACGTGCAGTATTCGGTAACATAAATTTTAATTTTTGGTACATCTAAGATTAAAGGTGCGCTTAAATTGATCTTAAATTATGAATTAAACATTTAAACATCTTTTTCTGGTCTTATTTTTCTAGCGGCTATTTTGCGGAAATCTGTTCAAGCCTTGGTGGAAGCAGCGTCATTTGAACCTTATGGAAATCATATTTTCATTAAAATAGGTGTCGATTGTTTGAATTCGCAATACCTAATAATCGATACCAGAGAGGCAATCAGTTTCATAACAACTTCTTAATGTGGTCATTAATAGAGAGAACTAAGCTGTAGCGCTCATTAAAGAGGCATTAATAAAAAGAGGGTAATGCTATGTAGCATTACCCTCTTCACTTAATCAAGTTGTTGAAACCTATTTTCTAGAAACTGATTTTATAGCAGCATTTACAATGTCTTGGACGCTTAAGCCATATTTGTCAAGTAATTTCTCAGGCTCTCCACTTTCTCCGAAAGAATCATTTACAGCCACGATTTCTAATGGATATAGTTTATTTCTTACGAGTGTACTAGCAATACTTTCACCAAGCCCTCCAGCAATTTGATGTTCTTCGGCAGAAACACCACAACCGGTCTTCTCTAAAGAAGCAAGGATGGCTGCTTCATCCAAAGGTTTAATTGTGTGGATATTGATTATTTCGGCATTGATGCCTTCCTTTTCTCTTAGTATTTCTTCTGCTTCGATTGCTTTCCAAACCATATGGCCTGTTGCGAAAATCGTAACATCTGGGCCATCAACAAGTTTTAAGGCTTTACCAATTTCAAATTTTTGATTTGGATCAGTAAATATTGGCCATTTCGGTCTTCCGAATCTAAGATAAACGGGTCCTTCATGATCAGCTATAGCTATAGTAGCAGCTTTAGTTTGATTGTAATCACAAGGGTTGATGACTGTCATATTAGGAAGCATTTTCATCATGCCAACATCTTCAAGGATTTGATGAGTCGCACCATCTTCTCCCAAAGTTAAACCCGCATGTGATGCACATATTTTTACATTCTTTTCAGAATATGCTACGGATTGTCTTATTTGATCATAAACACGACCTGTCGAAAAATTTGCGAATGTTCCGGTGAATGGGATTTTTCCGGCAGTAGCTAATCCTGCGGCAATACCAATCATATTTGCTTCTGCAATACCAATTTGTACAAATCTTTCGGGGTTTTCCTTAATAAAATCAGCCATTTTTAGAGAGCCGACCAAATCAGCACATAATGCCATAACGTTAGGATTAGTACGTCCTAACTCCGTTAGGCCGTCACCGAATCCTGATCTTGTATCTTTTTTTTCTGTAAATGTATATTTCGTCATGATTAATAGTCGCCTAAGGTTTCTTCTAATTGATTTAATGCAGTTGCCAATTGATCGTCATTTGGCGCTGCACCGTGCCATTTGTGGGTGCCTTCCATAAAGTCGACTCCTTTGCCCATGGAGGTTGTCATCAAGTTTAGAATTGGTTTACCTTTTCCCGACATTGATTTTGCTAAATCAAGTGCCGCATTAAGGCTATCAAGGTCATTACCATCACATTTGATCACAGACCAGCCAAAAGCCTCATATTTAGCCCCAAGATCTCCTAAGGAATTAACTTCTTCCGTTGGGCCATCAATCTGCTGTCCGTTGTAGTCTATTGTAGCAATAAGGTTATCAACTTTATTACTAGCGGCGAACATTGCTGCTTCCCACACTTGACCTTCTTGCTGCTCTCCGTCTCCCATCAAGACATGGACAAGACTATTATCACCATCAAGTTTCTTTGCTAAAGCTGTGCCTATAGCGACAGATAAACCTTGACCTAAAGAGCCAGATGCAATTCGAATACCTGGCAAACCCTCTTCTGTAGCGGGATGACCTTGCAACCTACTTCCCAATTTACGGAACGTACTTAACTCATTGACTTCAAAAAAACCTGCTCTTGCAAGTGTACTGTACCAAACGGGGGAAATATGGCCATTGGATAGGAAGAATAAGTCTTCTCCTTTTCCTTCCATACTGAATGGGAGAGAATAGTTTAATTGATGAAAATATAAGGAGACGAAGTATTCCGCGCATCCTAATGATCCCCCAGGGTGACCAGATTGTACGGCATGAACCATGCGTACAATATCTCTTCTAACCTGAGTACACGTTTTTTCTAGTTTCTCTTTGTCGATACTACTCATTTATAAAGTATTAAGTGGTTATAATCACGAATGCGATTAATTAGATCGGCTAAATTAATACACTGCGTTGTTTACATCACCCTAGTAATGAGATAATATATTGTATCAATCCGCAATATTTTCTATTGTGTCTATGAATTTAACGAGTTCTCCGTTTTCATTGAGGCCTGCAATAATCAACTTATAACTACCTGCAAGGTTGCTGGTCTGATACTTAATTAGGTGATCATATTTGGAAGAACAGGCAACATTGAGAAGCGTGGACTTGAAATCTGGATAGCCTTCAGGGATAGGATCGCTAGTTTTACCAGCATAGCCAATGATTTTTATTTTTTTGTCTATGAGTTTATTCATGACCGATTGTGGTGTGTTTTTCTTAAGCCTCAGTGCAATAATTCCGCCTAGCGACCCGACATTTCCAAAAATATCAACTGTTATAGGTTCGTAGGATATTTTAATTTCATGAATATACAAAGGGGGGATGCTCCAAAAGGAAGAGAAATCTATGAGTTTATCATCGACAATCAAAGTAGGAGGCGCATAGTAGCTTAACCCGGCTGACGGTATATCAATGCGAATTGTTTTTTTACCCTTGATCTTTTTTAAACTGGCCAAGGTGATAATATCTTCTACAACTTCTTCGACAGTATTTAATATTACAAAATCGTCCATTTTATAAAGCTTGTCGTACGGTATTCGGTCAAATAAAACGGTCGTTCTATTGGTATTATCGATGAGGTACTGTGCGGCAATTCTCTTTAAGGTCATTTGTTCAATTAATGAACTATCGCCTGTGTAAGGAAATATGAAAAAATCATCAAGGGATAAAGAATCTGTGGTGAAAATTACTTCGTTTTCATAAACCCTTCCTAAAGAATCAGAGACCGTAAAAATCAATGTTTCCTTATCTTCAAAATCAGCAAGTGGCAAATAGAATTCACCATTTTTATCAATCTCTACTTGATAGGAAATTTTATCCTTTGTTTGATAAAAGTTAGCATAGAATCCATTTAATGATTCGTTTGCGATGTGACCTCTAATATCAATACCTATTTCAGGTCTAATGATTATTTCGTTGGTAGAAGCACCCGAGCTTAGAATTTTTTGCCATTTTCTTTTATGGTCTTCATTAAGAGAGACCAAAAGATCTTCTACTGGCATCATTTGGTATGCTGTCGTTAATAGATTGCTTATTTTGGATTGAGTATATAAAAGGGCTAGTTTGTTCTCTAGGTTTATTCCCCCGTCTTTAATCAATGACACAGTAAGGTTTACCTCATCTTCTGCCTTAACAAGAATTTTATTTTTGGAACCGACCAATACGGAATCGTCTTTTTGAATCGTTAATGACGATTTTGATTTCAAAAAGAATGTATTATTAGCCAAAACATTCAATGCTTTATCTACCAATACAAGTGAATGGAAGTTGCCATTTAAGCTCTTGGCGGGAATAACAAAGGTCGTGATGCTATTTTCCTTAAATGTTATATCAATGATTGATTGTAGCTGTTGTCCTGATTCTAGGATTAATGAAAACTGGTCTTCTATTTCAATTTCTGGTTTTATAATAGAAATAATTAAGTTAGGGCCAACCTTGGCTGTTTTAATAGCAAAATTATCGGCACTTACGATACTTTTTGATTTTAAGAGATCACCAGTATTACTGAAGATGTTTAGTTTATATTTTTTATTTACCTCTGGTTGAAGATACAATGATCCAATTCCGTTTTTAAGAGAGATACGCATAATTTCTCCTTGTGAGGAACTCAAAGCTGCATATTCTGCTTGTGGCGATAAGTCATCAGGCGCTTGTACTAAAATGCGCTGATTAATGCCTGGAATAATGCTACCTAATTCTGAGTGGTAATTAAGTTCCTTATTCATTTTGACGGGTAGCGCATAATTTGGAGAAAGTTGAAATTCGTCCCAGAGATTTTTCACATAAATAGGCTTAATATCTAATAAAGCCTGATCAAAATTTCCCATGTAGGACGTATGCGCTATGACGAAATAGCTGCCTGAAAGCAGGGAATGGGGGAGGTGGATTTTACCAGTGAATGAGCCATTGTTGTTCTTGAAAAAGCTTGTTAGCTGCGTAGTTTTATGCTCATTAAGAAGGCTGACTTTTACTATTTGACTGATTTCATTGGTAGGACGAAATAGCAAATCAGTAATGAGACCAGCTATATAAAGGGAATCTCCTGTGAAGTGTACCTTATTTGGTAGTTGTAGGTACGCAGACTCTATTGGGTTTTGTTCCAAGAATTTTAAATACTTTTCAGTGATCAATTCTTGACTCAGGCCGTGCGACCATACACATATCAGCAAAAAGACTAATCCAATTTTATTCATCTAATTAAGTTTACGTGTATTTACTTTAACATCCCCAACGAGTACATAACCTAGGACTATTTCGGTTGAATCTGACGAGAATACATTTCCAAGTATCGTTTCTGGCTGACCATCAAAAAAAGTTCCCGATACGTCAATTTGGTTTTTAATGGCTGTCCAATAATTGAAGGCGTCCTGTGTCATGGCCTTTTGAATGACGACAAGATTGTAATCACTATTTGGGAGAGCAGACTTTACTTGAAAATCAATGTAAAAATTTGTTCTGTCGTCTAATTCGTCGCTTTTGATAATATTGACATAGTTTGTCGGCCTTTCGAAGATTACTTCATTAGTTGATGGGTCTATATACCAGCCTAACCACTCCCATTTGAAATGTGAGGCTAGGATTTCATTGGTTTCCTTGGGTAATAATCTTGTGGAAATGTTATAGCCAGATTCGGATACAGTGTTCAGCGCGCTATTGACCCTAATTTTGGTTTCTTCTTCGATTATTATGCTATACGATGCAGATGCGAGTGATTGCACTGGTTTTGATGCGTATTTTTTATCATTGATATCAATTTCAATCCAATAGGATATTTGAGGATCAGTAATGAAATTGACATCTTCTGGAGTATATATACCAGAGTTTTGTACCTCTGTTAATCGGGCATATTCTCGTTCGTTCGATACAACATAAACTTGGGCGTCATTTATCGGCTTATTGATAGCGTTGGAATTGAAATTGCTGGAGAATGTCAACCTTACTTGGGTGAAACCAGCTTGATTAGATATGAATCCGTCAATCACCACAAACTCAATTGACCTTAATTTCAAATCAAATGACTCTTCACATGCTGAAAAAAACAATAAGAGTAGTGATGATATGAATAGTTGGATTCTCATGGCTTATTAGCGAAATAGACCAATTCATAGTTGCGAGAGATCTCTGAGACGGCATAGAAATATCCTAACACGATTTCCTCATTGTTACTTACCAAGTTTCCATTGATAGTGCTAGGAAAGCCATCAAAAATACTCCCTGTATTTTGTTTTTGATTTAATATTTCTGACCAATAGTTATAAGCAGCCTTCGTAAGACTTTCTTGTTTTAATGAGACTAAATACTGGAATTCTTTTCTAGGCGAAGTGTCATTAATAAAGGTGAGAGAATCAATTATTGATTCTACTGTTTCGGGCGTTAGCTGTCCTGCATAATCTTCTGGTTCGAGGTTTTCAGGATCTATTCTAAAGCCAATTGGCTCTTGCCATGTGAGGCTTTGATTGGTGATAAAAGCAGTGTTAAAAGCCTCCTCTCCCGAGGTGTTGAAGTCTGTAGTACTAGTAAGGTTGAAATATCCTAGTTGCCGTTTTCTAACGTCTAGATAAGTATAAGGATGCTCATAATTTCCTTCCCACCTCCATTTTAAATATAGATCAGGCTCTACAGTACTTCCAAAAATGGCAAATATGTTGTGGCCAAATCTACTCTGAATACTATTAGCATCAGTAAGGATATCTACTTGTACGTACTCTGCTCTGATACCAAAATTCGCATTATTATTAATGGTTTCTATGCTTGACTGGATCTTATGATTATCTACTTCGATATGCAGTTTATATTGAATGGTCGGTTGAGCTATAAAATCAGCTTTAGGGAAGTAGACATTACTGTTTAATCGACTAATAAAATCAACTCTTTCAGCATCATCAGTTATTATGTAAACAGCGGCATCAGTGATAGGGCGACCAGCGCTTGAAGAGGCATTGAAATTGTCAGACCGGGAAATAATTACACGTGATTGTCCAATTTGAGTGCTTATTTTCCCATCAACAACAACTAACTCACTAGTAGGAAGATTTTCAAAATCAAAAACAGATTCACAACTGATAAATACAACGATGATTAATATGTAGCGGACAATATTTTTCATCAGTTAAATTCAAACTTATAGGTGACAGAAGGTATGATGGTGCCAGCGACGGTAAGCTTATATGGTTGTGCCGGAACACCATTTGCGTCTTTGAAAAATATGGAATAGGCATTTCTTCTTGCATAAATATTATAGAATGAAATGATCCATTTGCTTTTGAATCTTTGGGTTTTTTTCAAACGATTTTCATGTGTAAAAGACACATCCATTCTATGATAATCAGGAATTCGATATTCGTTTCGTTGAGAAAAATAAGCGACTGTTGTATTGTCAACTGTAAACTTTGCTTGAGGTACAGTTATTGGTCTTCCTGTAGTAAATTGAAAATTTGCGCCCATAGACCATCGGTTAGTAATTTTTCGGTCCATTGAAATGGATATATTGTGTGGGCGATCGGAGTAATATGGATACCAATCACTATTGTTGATTGTCTCCTCTGCAAACGGAGATTGTGTTCTAATAAATGTTCTTGAGTAGGTGTAAGAAAACCAGCCTTTCGTATCTCCAGTGTTTTTGGCAGCATAAAATTCAAGACCATAACCGTAACCTTCTCCCGATATAATGTCTTGCTCTATGTCTTGGTTTAAAATAAGGTTTGCGCCATTTTTATATTCTATCAAGTTTTTATAAGTTTTTCCATAAAACTCCAAGGATGCTTCGATACTGTTATTTAGGAAATTCTTAAAAATCCCTACCGAAGCTTGGTTTGAAATGACAGGCTTGATGTATTCGTCCGCAAGTTTCCATTGGTCTAAGGGGGTAACAGAAATCGCATTTGTTAATAAATGTTGAAATTGATAAAGTCGATTATATCCGATTTTCAGGGTCAATGCAGGAGTGATGTAACTCATACTAATTCTAGGCTCCAGTCCTTGGTAGCTGGTAGCCTCATTGCCTTTATTCACTATGTCTTGGCCAATGAGTGTTGATGCATTCCTTGGTGCACCTTCTTCATACTGGTTGATTACTTCTAGCCCCCTTAAAGAGTAATTGGTAAATCTTAATCCAGCCCTTAATCTAATATTCTGTGTTAAGCGCGTTTCATCTTCTAAATAGACAGAAACTAAAATTGCTTTCTCGTCGGGAACATCATCGTTGATAATCAATGAGTTAGGATCAGTTGCGATTCGAGAACCTGGATTTGTGCTTAGAAAAGAAGTATGTATACCAGTCTGCAAATTATGACGACCGAGCGTAAGTTCTACGTTGTTTTGAATCGTTTGCTGCGCAACAGCGTTATTTAGTTCGAACTGTGTGTTGGGAAAATCCGTGGACGTGGTATAATCATAATTGCTATGACTCAAATTGAGGTTATACAGCAAATTATTATTAAAAAGATGATTGTACGAAAGGTTGGCACCTTGTTGGTCGTAACTATAAGTGGTGTCACCACTAAACTTGAATTGATCATCAGCAGCATAAAATGTGGCTTCAACATTGTTTTTCTGATCAATTTCGTAAGTTAAAACAGCACTGAAATCTCTAAAACCTGCAGAACTTGTTTTTGCATCCTCATCTGGCACCAGATTTAAAATCCAATCGCTATAGGTGGCACGACTTCCGATATTATATTTTATTTTTTCATTTGCCAACTTCCCTTTTATACCAAGTGAACTTGTAAGAATACCTATGCCACCATAGGCAGTAAAATCTTCCTCTGTTCGAGGGCTCATGTCTACATCTAGCACTGCGGAAGCACGACTCTCATATCTAGCGGGTATGCTTCCTTTGTATAATGTGACTTTACTGACCAGTTCTGAATTAAAAACAGAAAAGAAACCCAATAGATGCGAGGGATTATAAATTGGAATATTATTCATCAAAATAAGATTTTGATCATAATTTCCTCCTCTAACGCTCACGTAACTGGAGCTTTCACCTGTAACTGTGACGCCTGGAAGTGCAGTAATACTTTTTATCACATCTGCTTCTCCTAAAAATGCAGGCATTTTGCTAATGGTATAAATGCTCAGATCATTTTTTCCAAGCGAGGTGTTTTCTAATCTTTCTTGTGCGCTTTCTTCTGTAATAACCAGCTCATCTAGAATGGAGGTTTGCTCAAACATGTTGATATTTAAAGAGCCTGCCGAAAAAAATCTTATTTTCCGCTCTTCTTCTTCAAAACCAACATAAGTAATGCTTAAAATATGATTACCGGGAATTAATTCTAATGAGTAATTGCCATCGGAACCAGTGGTCGTTCCTTCGCTATCGTCTACTTTGATTGTAACGCCAGGCAAAGTCTCACCAAGCGCATCAGTGACTTTGCCAGTTAGCGAGTTCTTTTTACTGGCATTCATTTTAGATTTTTCGCCAATATTCACCCATTGTTGCTCGGGTTCGTTACTCGCTTCGGGATTAGCCGATAATTGAGGGATCAAATCCGAGTCAGGATAAATGATGATATTTTTATCTTTTACTAAAACATTAAAACCGGATGGGGTCAAGGTTTGATTGAGTAACGCTATTAGCCTTCTTTCCTCCGTTTTTGATACGTTTATAGTATCTACCCATTGTTTTTTGAAAAATATTCGAACTTGAAAATTGGCTTCTGCTTGCTTAAATAAGTTAGTCATGCTCATGCCACTTAAATCATAGGAGAACTTAATGTCTTCAATTTTTTGACTAAGTAATGGTGTATAAAGGCCAGCAATAAGAATAAGACTTAAAATAAATTTTCTCATCGGGGGATTATGAAACAACCTGCAACTCATTAATTTTTGATAAAGTGCTGTTCATATATATCTGTTTTTTGTTGAAACAGCTCTAAATCAAAAACACCCTAATGATGGCTTCATTTAATGATATAAAAAACAAGAATGAGGTGAAAATTACTCTTCTTAAGTACTTTCACCCCATGTGTGCTTTCAAAAATGGTGGGAGTTTAGCCCAATATTTGTGCAGTATGTTCCTTAGTTTTAACCTTGGCTATTACTTCGTCGATGACCCCTTCTCCATTAATCACAAAGGTTGTCCTTAAGGTCCCCATGTATGTTTTTCCATACATTTTCTTTTCAGCCCAAACGCCAAATAAATTATGAACGGTATGATCAGTATCGGCAATCAAAGGGAATGGGAGGTTTTGCTTAGCGATAAATTTTTTATGAGAAGCACTGGTGTCTTGACTGACGCCAATAACTACATACCCTTGTTCTAAAAGTGTCTGATAGTTATCTCTTAAGTTACACGCCTGAACGGTACATCCAGGGGTATTGTCCTTTGGATAGAAATATAAAATCACTTTTTTACCCGTAAAATCCGAGAGTTTTATAGGGTTATCGTCTTGATCTACGCCTTCAAATTCTGGCGCTTTTACTCCTTTTTCAAGCATTATAATGTTTTTTTGAATTCAACTTTATTTCCAACTTTGTCATTGACTTGTAAAAGAAACTCTCCTCGAAAAGGAATGTTTTCTGGAAAGGCTTTTGACGTGATTAGTTTCCTTTTAGCGTCATATTCCATAAGTACAAATTTACCGTCTAACTCCGCACGAAATTTCTTTATCCCAGATAGGTTATCAGCTATTTGGAATTGGAGCTTTTTGCTGTTCGCACTCAAGACTTGTATTGTAGGCGGTATTGAATCTGAAGCGATAGTATAGGTGAGCAGATTTCGGGTATTGAATACTACTTCATCATCATTAATCCATTTGCTGCCTACATTATTAAGTTTGTTTTTATAAACGGAATAAACCGAGGAAATAGAATCAATATACGAAAATAATGGTTTGATCTTAATCTTGACGCTAGATTTTAGGGCAAAATCGACATGGTTAAATTTGTATAATTCACGATTATTGAGACTATCAAATGTTCGTTCATATTGTAAATAAAGGCTGTCAAATAGTGTGCTTTTTTTAAATTTCACATCAATATTTTCAAAGGCATAATTGTATTCTTTGCCGGAAGGGATGAGTACTTTTATGTTAGGAATTATTGTTTCTCCAAAGTAATTAATCGAGTCGGGCAATCCTTTTCGCATATCCCAAACATAATAGCTCGACTTTTTACTAGCGTAGTAGGGAGAAAGGATTTCTTTTTTGCTTCCGAAAAACAGTTCGATTGGTTGGTTTTGGTCACTTTTGAAATGTAAAAAGTCTCTATGGAATTGAATTTTATCAAACCATAATTCAGGTCTGTTGACTACTTTTCTGTGGTTCACATTTGTGTTAAACGACGAGATGTTCCTGTAAGAGTCAGACAGGAATATTTCAATTTTATGGATCGTATCGTTGAAAATGTATCCTTTGTTTGTCTTAAGATAGAAATCTTGGGTATTTCCATCATCAAGGTACAGTTTATCAAATTTTGGCCGTCCATTTTTATACGCTTGATAGTTATAATGTGCCAGAATATTACGTTGTTTGGCAAAAGATAGGCTATTCTTTTTGTGATGATAAATGGTATCGCCATTTATTCGGCACACCATTTCAGGAATTCCGTTTTTGTTCCAAACGCCGTTCATTAAGTCATAGGCATATATTTCTATACCTATTGACCCTTTAAGTACGATAGGCGTGCGGGTAGTATACTTTCCTTGAACCTTGATTATGTCAAATTCAAAACGCCCAAACATGTCATTGACTCTAGCCTCTTCCGATAAGGTATTAAATGCAATTTTTTTAATGACAGGTGTCATGTCATCAATGATTTCAGGAAAGTCAAACCTTAATGGATCTAATGCTCTTTGGTTGATATCACGAATTTCAAAGTGTAAGTGAGGTCCCGAGGATGAACCGGAATTGCCCGAGAATCCAATGACTTCTCCTTTTTTATACATGAAATCGCTTTTCTGCGGGAACATTTCTACGGAATAAGATTCCTTCGAGTATTGTACTGAAGTGATATAATTATCCAATTCGTCGTTGAGCTTGTTCAGGTGCGCATAAACACTCGTTGTTCCGTTGGGATGTCGCATATAGAGTGCTTTTCCATAACCATAGGGGGATATTTTTACTCGCCAGATATAACCATCTGCGGTTGCTCTTACTGGTAATCCTGTTCTTCCGCCAGTTTTCACATCAATGCCAGCATGAAAATGAGAGGATCGTAATTCTCCCATAGTCCCTGCCAAGAAGCTTTGTTGACCGGGGTTTATAGGGAATGAATAGTAATTGTCATCAGTAAATACCTGAGATAATGTGGAGAAAGTAATTGTAAGGCTGACCAGAAATAGCCAATATCGCATAAAAGAATTTTTAAAGACTGTGAATTTTTCTACTTAGATATTTGTCCTGTCAAACAGGTTATTGATTCTACATAATGCAGTTTGGAGACAAAGATTCAAGTTTTGTATCAAACGACAATGTCACGTTATTAATTTCAAAAATGCGTGATCTGAGCAAAATGTATTTGTTATTGGTGAAAGAATAATCGTTTAATAGCAATGGCTTCTCGTAAGAAGGGTTATTATTTTATTTCGAAATTGAACATTTCCCTATCCTCGAGTGTGCCTATCAACTGATCTCCAATTTTTATTGGGCCTACTCCTTTTGGTGTTCCGGTGAAAATGATGTCTCCGGTCTTCAAGGTGAAGTATTTGGAAATAAAAGCAATGATTTCATCGATTGGCCAAAGCATTAAGGAAGCATTACCATGCTGAACAAGCTGATCGTTGAGCATCAATCCAAAATTGATGTTTTCTATATTGAATTGCTCTTTAGAAATAAAATTAGAAATGACAGCTGATTGGTTGAATGCTTTTGCAAGCTCCCAAGGCAGGCCCTTTGACTTTAAATAGCTTTGCGTATCTCTTGCGGTAAAGTCAATACCAAGGCCGATTTCATCGTAATATTTATGGGCAAATTTCATCTCAATAGCTTTACCTTCTTTTTTAATTTTCACCAAGAGCTCTACTTCGTAATGGATATCCTCGGAAAAACTAGGGTGATAAAAAGGAGCATTATCTTTTAATAAGGCGGTATCAGGCTTCATAAAAATAACCGGTTGTTCAGGTCTTTCATTTCCGAGTTCCTCTATGTGGTCGACGTAGTTTCGCCCAATACAAATTATTTTCATGCTTCGATTTTAATTGTGTGATAGAATTTCTTCTTTCTCGACTATTTCCATCAATGTATTTTCATCAACGGCAACCATTACAATTTCTTTAAGTTCGTTGATAAGAACTGGGTCGTATCTGGCTTTGACTCGGATATAATTTGACGTAAAACCTTCCATTACGCCATCATGCACGTCATCTTCAAACAAAACAGAACCTTGTTTTCCAACTTGGCTTTCGTAAAAAAACCGCTTTTTCTTTTCGGACAATGTCCTGAGCATTTTTGACCGATTGGTTCTTATGTTAAGCGGTATGGAATTTACCATATCAACAGCCTTAGTATTGGCTCTTTCTGAATAAGTAAAGACATGCAAGTAGCTGATATCTAATTCATTTAAAAACTCATAAGTTTTTTTAAACTCCTCCTCACTCTCCCCTGGAAATCCAGTAATCACATCAACGCCAATACAGCAGTCAGGCATTAATTTTTTGATGGTAGTTACTCTTTCGCGATATAAACCTGACAAGTATCGCCTGTTCATTAATTTCAAAACTTCGTCACTGCCTGATTGAAGGGGAATATGAAAATGATTTGCAAACCTTTTTGATTGCGCGACAAATTCAATTATTTCTTTAGATAATAGATTCGGCTCGATAGAGGAGATTCTGAATCTTTCAATTCCATCAACTTCATCTAAAGCTTTGACTAAATCGACGAATTTTTCGCATCTTTTTCCATCTTGAATGCCAAAATCGCCAATATTAACCCCAGTTAACACTACTTCCTTGACCTCTGTTGCGGCAATTTCTCTGGCTTGGGCTACAATATTTTCTATAGTATCACTTCTGCTTTTTCCACGTGCAAGTGGAATGGTGCAAAAGGCACAGCCATAATTGCAACCATCTTGTACTTTTAAGAATGTACGCGTACGATCGCCATAGGAATGGGAGGCATTAAATGCTGTGGCTTCTTTTATTTCTGATGCGTATATTTTGGGTTCGTTGGAGGCAGTGAAATCTTCTAGATAATCGAGTAATCGAAATTTTTCTGCGGCACCCAATACAGCATCTACGCCCGGTATTTCACTGATTTCCTTAGGCTTTAGTTGCGCATAACAACCTATAATCGTCACATAACTTTTTGGAGAAATTTTCTTGGCTTCCTTTACAATCTTTCTGCATTTCTTATCTGCATTCTCTGTGACCGAGCATGTATTTATTACAAATATATCTGGCTGTTCGGTGAAGTTGACTTTTTCAAAGCCACGATCCTCGAACATCCTTGATATTGTGGATGTCTCTGAGAAGTTCAGTTTGCAACCGAGTGTATAGAAAGCTACTTTTTTCATAGAAGTTGCAAAATTACATTTATGACCGGTATTGCTCTAATATTTTGGAGATAAGTGAGGATAATAATACTAAAGAGGAGGGGTTAAATCTACTATTTACGATTCATTGCTGAGCTGCTGCATGTGGATTCAATACGATTCGTCTTTATGGAGCATCAACAATTTTGGCTATTGGTATGTACCAGTGTTGATCCATGGATGGATGATTCTCTTGGCTTGGATCATACCCGCCAAATACGTGTAAATTTTCGTTTAATATCGCAGCGCCCATATGGCGCCCATGAAAGTTCATTTCAAATTTTTGAATTCGCAAACTTTGGGTGTCATAGAGAATTAATTGATTCATGTTTTTATAATCTCCAATGATTAGGAGGTATTGATCATACATTACCATAGTATAGGAAGATACTGTTTGATCTAAGCTGTCAAGCACTGACCATCGATCACTTGCAATATGGTATTTATATATTTGATTGCTAGCCTCTCCATTATACCCACCTATAACAAATAGTTCTCCATTAATTACTCCACCGATCGTTTCTTTTGCTTTCGGCATGTCAGCGAGCTGGTTTACAATACCAGTACTTAGGTTATAGGCAAATACTGTTTTGTTGTATTTTACGTTCTGGGTTTTTTTTGTCGTTTCCATCGATAGCGAACCACCAAAAATATAAACCTTATCCTTCCAATAAGCCATAGATTGAGCCTTGGCAGGAATGGGATTAGGCCCGAGAACTGTCGTGCGGTAATTATTGAGGTCATACAACTTTAAATCACTCACCAACCCTATGAAATTGGCGTTATTATTGATGCCACCTGCAATCATTACGCTTTCGTACCCATCGCCTAAATAAACACTACAACCATAGACCATGGGATCCAAATCACTTGAAGGTTTTAGTTTCAACCATTCATTATTTGTTCCATTAAACATGAAAATGAATTTTGTTTCCAAGTTTCTCAAACTTCGACCTCCGGCTAAAATTACCTTTTCTCCGTCTGATGCGTATGTCATTCCATAAAGAGGTTCTGGCATTTTTGTTCCCTTCATAAACGTAAGCTCAATTTTATCTTGAGCGTTAGTTTTAATCGCGCAACCTAGAAGTAATGAAATAGAAATAAATAAAAGATTCTTCATGATAAAGAAGGAAGCGTTGAAATTGTACAGATAAGCTATTTGATGAAATAGGCTATTGACTGTCAGATATCTACGGTCGTTTCATGTGAATAAATGACATGGGTTCGGATAATGTATTATTAACTCAACAGCTCATCTGGTAAGTCGTTTGCACAATATTTAATTTTATGGAATATTATTTTTCGAAATAAAAATAACCATGACTTCATTCTTAGTGTAAAGCGAGAGTAGCTTATTTGGAATATTAATTTCCGACCAGAATGAATGGTGCCCAGTAATAAGGGTCGCTGTATTTTTCTGAGTTTATCAGGCTTATTTTCGCTTTCCTCAAAGCACTAGAAAAATTGGGTTGTCCAGATTTATAAACAAGATCACCATAAAAAGAGATCATTAAGTCAGCAGTAGAAGAATCAGAAACTTGCCAAAGCGAGACAATAAGGTTTTGTGCTCCGGCATACATTAACGCTCTTGAAAGTCCCATTACACCTTCGCCTTTTTCCACTTTGCCTAGACCCGTTTCGCAAGCGGATAAAGTAACGAGTGAGACATTCATATTTAGGTTGTAAATCTCTCCGGAAAAGAGACTGCCATCGTCGCTATTATCAGGAGATAAAAATATTCGTGACAGCTCTGGCTTGGACTCATTAACAAGGCCATGAGTGGCAAAATGTATGTACTTAAAATCACTAAGATCTGTACTTTTGAAATTACTCTCAGAGGCACTTTTCTTAAGCTCCATTGTTGGTTTGATATTTGACCCCATAAAGAGATATTTGATTTCTTTGATCTCTTTTTCGGTACCCGGAAGATCGGTCATTTGGACATCATTTTTTTGAAAGGTTACCGGTGCATTAAGTAAAATGCCGCCTTCATTTGGTATTTCATTTTGAGTTCGGTTAAACCAAAGGGTAGAGGAGTAGTCATACGCAATGCTTCTTGAGGTAATTAAAGGCTTGCTCTCTATAGTTTCCGTCAACGCCTCAAACGGAATGGTACTTAAAATACCCGCAGGGATAATTTGAATTTTAAGAATATTTTTAAGACTTTCTGAGACTAAAAGCGCAAATAATGTAGTTGATTGTTGGTCATAGATATTTTTGACTTGGTATTTTATGGAGTTTCTGTACCCATTGATTAGGCTATTGAATTTTTTTGGTTTGTCTTTTGTTTCAACTACTAATTTTTTACTTGTAATTGTGAAAATAAAAATTTTATCCTCGCCTATGAAGTAGGAAACAAGTGCTTCAAAGCTTTTCAACTTCGTTTTTATCTCCTGAACGGTGACCACTGACGTATTGAATTTTAAGTCGTAGTATTTGGGATAGTCTTTTTCTACTTGCTCAATGAGCTGTCGATAGCCTTGTTCATAATTGAATAATTGATCCTTAAGAACATCAATATTTCCTTTGCCTTCGGCTAGTTTTTGTTCAAACAAATTGATTTGGCTTTTTAGGCTGTCCTCTATTTGGATAAGCTCCTCTGGAATGCCAGCAAATTTTTTCGCATGCGTTTCGGCAATAGCTTCAAGCAATATGGCCGACTTGCTTCTTTCACAATACCTAAAGGCCTCCTCCAAATATTTATTCTTATGAATGGTGCTCTCTGCTAAGATTAGCGCTAGTGTTATTGCATTTTCATAAAGCTGATTGGCAATTCTGCTTAGTTGAAGCTTGTCAGATTCGTTTTTTCTCAATTGTCTTATTCTACTTACCAACTCATCCGCTAGGCGATAGCTTTCTAGCGCAGCAATGAGGTCCTTAGGCTTCAAGGATTTTTCAAAGTGTTGCACCTCCAATGCTTTTGCTTTTGCTTGAAGAGAACTCAAAAGAATATCAGCATTGAGAAACGCATCGATTGTCGGATGATCGTAGCTATTTTGAAATTGCTGATCAATTAAGTTGGCATAAATAGACTGCTGATAAAGCTTTACTGCCTTTTTGTAATCTGTTTTCTGCAATGCGATGTTGCCAAGTAAAAAATAAGTGTTTGCAATTTCTGGATGCTTTTCGTCGTACAAGTCTTGGTACATTTCAAGTGCTTGATTTTGGAAAACTTCGGCTTGTTGAAAATTCTCTTGTTTTAGATAAATTAAACCTTTATTTGAAAGCGTATATGCCTTATTGGGATGATTTCCTTGAAATGCATTTTCCCAAATTTCCCCAACCTCATCGAGATATCGGATAGCATCAGCATGATTGCCTTGTCCACTATTTGCGAAAGCTAGGTTGCTATAGACCAATGCCACTTTTGTTGACTTGTCACCTAGCTGTTCAAGATAGATGTTGAGTGCTTTGTTGAAATAAATAATGGCCTGTAAGAACTCATCGCCCAGGTATATTAGGCCTATATTATTATAAGAATCTGCTATCTTGATATCATTGCTCCCGAGTAGTTTTTTACGGATGTTTAACGCTTTTTCGTGATAGGAAAGAGCGGTTGTTTTATTTCCATTGTTCCAATAAACGATACCAAGATCTTCGAAACAATTGGCAGCTTGAACCGTGCTCTTGTCTTTTAAGTTTACTTCCACATTTTTTAACGTTTTTAATGCTTCGTCATTTCTTCCAAGCTTGAGGTATGCTTCTCCTAAGAATAGTGAAAATTTGACTTTTGCATGTTGACTCAAGGCTGAGGTGTCCATTTTAATGAGGAGGTCTAGCGCTTCTTCAAATTGTCCATTGTTGAGTTTTGACTCTACAGGTATAAGCGATGAATCTTGACCAGAAACAAGTATGGGAAATGAAAGGCAAAGGAAAAAAAGAAATTTCATTTTAAAATCTAAAAACATAGCCCACATTAGAAACGAATTCTCGCGATAATCCATCGGGATTTTTGTCACGTTTAATAATTCTAAATCCATTTATTACTTTAATGCCATGCTGGGTTGTAAATTGGAAGCCACCACCAACCAGTAAGGTTAGTGCGAGTCCTTTTGATCCTTTCACCTCAGTCTCTTTCAAAAAGAAGTTGCCATCATCGTCCGTTGCGGGTAGCTGAATATGGTCATTATTTAACCTGTAGATTGGTAATATGCCGACATTCATATTCCAGTTTAAAAATCTAAAATTGCGCTCTACTCGTAGCATGATGTCCTCTCCACGATTTAATCCTCGCGATCTAGGATATTGGTTGGTTTCTTCTTCCAGAGGCGTTCCTTTCCAGCTAGTCCATGTAAAAGAGTTATCACTACTGCCAAAGGAATGTTGCCAACCAGTAGCAAATAGCCATTTGGAAGTAATATAAGACGCTCCGATAACCAAATCGAAAGTACCTAATCCTGTTTGATTATACATTGGTAAGGTTCTTCCGGTAGGGGTCACGGTATCGTCTTCTCCAGTAGGAATTTTGCTTCCAACAGTAATACCAAGTTGGCCAGGTCCAAATTGCCCAATAAGCCTACTTAGACTCACGGAAATGTCACCAATTCCTTGATTATCGATCAAAGGGCCTTCCACTCGTACATAGGGTATTTTGAACTGCACAGTAGTTTTTTCATTGATACCTACGTTTGCGTCAATGATGTAATTGAATGCTTTATCTCCAAAGCGTGATCGTCCGTAATAATGTGAAAACTCAATAGAACGAAGCTTAATCTTTATTTTTTTGGCGTATTGCTGATCGGGTTTCATTGCCCCCATTGTACAAAAACCAGCATCACTGCAACCTTGGGTTTTGGCCAAAAAGGATAAAGTGAGGCAGATTGAAAATAAGAAGCATTTTCTAACATACACCATATAAAGCTAATATAAATAGATGAAGTGAAAAGGACTCAATGTTCACCCATTGTTCACTTCATAATTGAAGGGTTTTACGAAAAAAATTAATTTTGATTAATGCTTTAACACATTGTGCTGTCCAACGAACAAACAACTTTTAAAAGAATAAACATTAAGGCTCTAGTTTAGAATAGCTATTATTAGTAACTTAGAGGAATGGAGAAGGGGTCAATAAAATCATACTTTACGAGACTTTCCGCAAATGAACGAAAGGCATTGCTAGAGGAATTACAACAACTTGAT
>Ga0208646_1000498_pt1 | contig 24741 bp, 21 predicted proteins | sample AntAceMetag02UK8_FD_184762 | JGI IMG/M metagenome (GOLD analysis project Ga0208646, IMG submission 184762) | Saline lake microbial communities from Ace Lake, Antarctica - Antarctic Ace Lake Metagenome 02UK8 (SPAdes) (version 2) | ecosystem: Environmental > Aquatic > Non-marine Saline and... | reverse complement strand
TGTTGGGCAAATCCTTTACGCATGGTTCAATGATGATGAGTTTTAGTCCATTTTTGACGATAAAACAGCTCTATACCTTAAAAATAAGCGTTTATGACCTATTTCCCATCGTCAACTCAAAAGCATTTTAACTTAAAAATACCCCTCTAATTAATCAAAAACGTGCTTTTTCGAGTTTTCGGACAAGCACTATTTATTACAATCCACAAGTCAAAGAAAGTATTGTAGTATTCGGTAGAAGAAAAGGGATGCCCTCTGATATCGTTTATGATGTGCTCAATGATGATAATGGGAATTTATGGTTACCAAGCGAAAATTCTATTTTAAAAATTCCTATCACAGAGCTTAAAAAAGCAATGCATGAAAATATTCAATTGGAAGGAATAGAACAATATGATAAATCCAATGGGATGAAAAATAATCATTGTTTGGGAGGTGTTCTGTCTTTAAAAGATATGAACGGTAATTTTTGGATTCCGACATTAGAAGGTGCTGTTTTTATTAATCCCAATTTAAAATTAGCATCGAATACACAACCTAAGGCGATTATTCAATCAATCAATTTTAATAACCAATCATTTGTAGGAGTGCCATCCATAGCTGTACCGCCGAGGATGGATCGTATTAATATAGAGTATACTGGAATTGGTTATGAAAATACGGAAAACTTGGTTTTTAGGTATAAACTTAAGCCGTTTGATTCAGATTGGATATATGCAGGAAAATTGAGAAATGCATTCTACACGAATCTTACTCCGCGAGAATATGAATTTATTCTTCAAGCGGGCATTAATGATGTTTACCATGAGTCAAACGCGTCACAAATAATTGTGATTGATTCGAGTTGGTATCAAACTGTTTGGGCGAAAAGTTTCTTCCTAATGTGCGTTATTTTGATATCTATCTCTTTCTATTTGTTTCGTGTAAAGCGATTGCAAATCAGAAACACAAAACTAGGGGAACTGATTGAAGAGAGAACAGCTGAAATAAACAATCAAAAAGATGCATTGTCCAACACATTAATAGAGCTATCAGCGACTCAGGAAAAGATGGTTCAATCAGAAAAGATGGCTTCACTAGGAGTATTGTCCGCAGGGGTAGCACATGAAATCAATAATCCTTTAAACTTTATACAAGGTGGAGTTGATGCACTTGAATCCTTGGACTTTAGCAATCACACATCCTCGACCGATATAACAAATCTCATTTCGATAATGAAAGAAGGGGTAAGTAGAGCGGCCGACATTGTTTCAAGCCTTAACGAATTTAGCCGTCAGAAAAAGGGGGAAAAACAGCCTTGCCACATCAATCATATTATAAATAATTGTGTGCTTATGTTAAAGCATCAGCTGACGGAGAATATTATAGTTTATAAAAATTACGATGAATCATTGCCTTCCACTTTAGGAAATAATGGTCAATTGCATCAGGTTTTTTTAAATATTTTGACCAATGCTATACATGCAACAAGTTCAGGAGGAGATATCAATATTAGGACCCAAAAAGGAGGAGATAAAATAACTGTAGAGATCCAAGATACCGGCAATGGTATTAGTCCTGATAAACTTAATAAAATTACAGAACCATTTTTTACGACAAAGGCACCCGGTGAGGGTACAGGTTTGGGCTTGTCAATAGTCTACAATATTCTAAAGGAACACAAAGCGGATCTTCGCTTTGAGTCTGAGGTGAGCAAAGGCACTAATGTTATTGTAATCTTCGAGAGCAATACGCAGTAAGTAAGTCAATTACCATCCATAGAAAGAGCATGGCATATTTTCTGATGTAATGTTTATTTAATCAAAAAAACTTTCGCATGATTATAGCAGCCAATTAAATTTATTAAAATTCATTGTAATACCTAGCGCAAGCGTCTTGCTTGTGTCCTTCACAATAGATGTGAAACAAATCCACGATGCTGACAATAAAAGGGAGAAGGTGACGCTAAAACTAAACAGGTTACTCCAAGTAACCTGTTTAGTTCTTCCACCAAGATATTTGTCTCCCAGACCTTCCGATAGTTAATCTAAAGTGCTATTCTGTGTGCCACAGACCAACGAGAAAGTGCTATGATGAGTCACAGAATTTGAGAATGGATGCAAACTGAATAATACAAAACCATTTCTTTAAGCACGTCATTCCTGCGCAGGCAGGAATCCCATCAAAAAACGTTTTATGAGTTTATTTTCTGTTTAGGAAACTGATAATTTTCTTACTACGTGCTTGGTCTCCCAGATCTTTCAAGTCAATCCAAAGTGCTATTTTATGTGCCACAGATCAAGAAGAAAGGGCCATGGTGAGTCACAGAGTTTGAGAATGTATGCAAACTGAATAATACAAAACCATTTCTTTAAAGCCGTCATTCCTGCGCAGGCAGGAATCCCATCAAAAAAGGTTTTATGAGTTTATTTTCTGTTTAGGAAACTGATAATCTTCTCATTATGTGCTTTGTCTCAAAGTCCTTCCGATAGTTAATCTAAAGTGCTATTCTGTGTGCCACAGACCAACGAGAAAGTGCTATGATGAGTCACAGAATTTGAGAATGGATGCAAACTGAATAATACAAAACCATTTCTTTAAGCACGCCATTACTGCGCAGGCAGGAATCCCATCAAAAAACGTTTTATGAGTTTATTTTCTACCTAAGAAACTGATAATCTTCTCATTATGTGCTTTGTCTCCCATATCTTTCAATAGTCCATTCAAAGTACTTTGATGTGAACTATAGACTAGGAAATAAGCGAGGCGGACCAAAAAAGTAAAAGATAAAACCAAGCTTCATATCCGAGCAAGGGGATTCCCGCTTTCGCTGGAATAACGAGGAGGGTTTTTGCTTTTACTTCTGAGCATTTAGCTTAATTAGAAATTACTAAGCGCACGTGTTTCGCTTTCCCGGAGAGTCTCTGTATAATCTAAATAATCATTTCAAATACGCAATGCTGACTATAACAGTGACACACACAAAACTCCAAGAATGGCCTAAATATTATTGCTTAATCAAACTGGGTTATTATTGCTTAACTGATATCGCCTGATTAGCGGCCTCTAGTTTTCTGAGTTCTTTTCTAAGAATTTTTCCAACATTTGACTTTGGGAGGTCGCCCATAAATTGAATATGCTTCGGCATTTTATATGCGACAAGATGTTCTCTACAAAAAATCATAACCTCATGCTCCGTCAGGTTGTCATTTGACCGAACGACAAAGGCTTTGACTACTTCGCCTGACGTCTTATGAGGAACACCAATAACGCCCACCTCCAAAACACCCTTAACTTGAGAAATAACACCTTCTACTTCATTTGGAAACACTTTCATCCCGGAGACATTGATCATCTCCTTTTTTCTGTCCACAATTGTTAGAAAACCATCATCGGACAATGTCGCAATATCCCCAGTTTTGAACCAATCATCTTCCATTACATTCAAGGTCTCTTCGGGTTGATTCCAATACTCGGTCATCACTTGTGGTCCCTTTGCCCAAATTTCCCCAAATTCTCCTTTCGGAGATTCTTGCCCTTCATCATTGACAAGTTTTATGATTGTGCTCGGTACTGGGAGTCCTATAGTGCCAATTTTCCCCGTCCCATCAATTGGGTTGCAGGTGAGGAGTGGAGACGTTTCCGATAAACCATAGCCTTCGACTATTTCATTCCCAGTTACATCTTTCCATTGATCAAAAACGGATTTCTGCAAGGCCATGCCTCCGGCTACAGCTATTTTTAAATGACTAAAATCAAGTTGTTGAAATTCAACTCTTTGTAGTAATCCATTGAACAACGTGTTGACCCCAGTAATGACGGTGAAGGGATGCTTTTTCAGCACGCCTATGAAGTCTTTCATTTTACGGGGATCCGTAATGAGGATGTTTTTGGCACCAATTTTTAGCATGCCAAAACAATTAACAGTTAAGGCAAATACATGATAAAGCGGTAAAGCGGTGATGGTTATCTCTTTTCCAGGTATCAACTTAGGTTTCATCCAGGCCGCTACCTGTTCAATATTCGCAATCAGGTTTCTATGGCTTAAAGCAGCTCCTTTGGCTACTCCCGTTGTGCCTCCTGTATATTGCAAAAGCGCAATATCGCTCGACTTAGCGCCGTGTCTTTTGTAGTTATAGGCACTCCCTTTTTTGAGCACTTCATGGAAAGAAATAGCGTTAGGAATATGATATTCAGGCACCATGCGTTTTACCCGTTTTATCATGAAATCAACGATGGCGCCTTTCATCGATCCCAATAAGTCTCCGACCTCTGCTATAATGACACATTTAAGAGGAGTTTTGGGTAGTATTTCTTCTAGTTTAAAGGCGAAGGTATTGAGAATAACAAACGCCTTTGTGCCAGCATCTGTAAACTGATGCTCCATTTCTGAAGGCTTATACTGCGGGTTGGTATTTACCACAATCATCCCTGCTTTTAATACGCCAAAAAGAGCTACTGGATATTGTAATACATTCGGCATTTGCAGCGCAACCCTGTCACCTGCAACCAAAGAAGTTTCGTGAATTAAATAATTAGCGAACTTATTACTCATATCATCAATCTGATTAAATGATAGTTCAACACCTAAGTTCTCAAAAGCGATATTTTCGTGATAAGCGTTGATGCATTCTTCAAAAAAATCTACCAGATTTTCGTATTGATCAGCATTAATTTCATTTGGAACAGAAGGAGGGTAGCTATTGAGCCATGGGGTAGCATTCATCTTTTTGAGGATTAATGATCATCAATTATTGAGGTATTCTTTAATATTATTTGCTGTTATATCGATGAGCCTAGCTCGTGTCTCTTTTGGCGTCCAAGCGATATGTGGCGTTATGATACAGTTGGCCAATCCTAGTAGCGGATGATTATCACTTGGAGGTTCTTGAGTAAGCACATCAAGCGCTGCACCAGCAATTTTATTGTGTAACAACACATTCCTTAAATCATGCTCGTTGATTAATCCTCCACGAGCCGTATTTATAAGGTATGCTGTTGATTTCATTTTAGCTAATAAGTCAGCATTAATGATCTGGTGGTTCTTCTTACTTAAGGGCTTATGGAGTGTTATGAAATCACTTTCGGAGAAAAGCTTATCAAGATCCGTAAAAGACTTATCGGGATAGTCTTCCGATTGTCCATGTTCACTGCAAATGAGTATTTTCATCCCAAGGCACTGGCCTAAGGCTGCTACTTTTTTACCTATTTGGCCATATCCATATATACCGAGCGTTTTTCCCGCTAGTTCGAAGGAGGGCTTTAGCCAATAACTCCAATGTCCATTTTTTTTCCATCCATGATTGTGAACATCCATATGGTGAATACCCACGTGATTAGAAAGTTCTAAAATCAAAGCAAACGTGTGCTGAGCAACTGCGGCAGTGCTGTAATTTGCCGCGTTCTTAATCGTTACACCATATCTTTTGGCCGCTTCGTGATCGATGTTATCTGTACCAGTTGCTAGCTGGCAGATCAATTCTAAATGAAGCGCTTTGGAAAATATGGAATCATCGATTTTTAACTTATTGGTGATAATTATTTCTGCGTCTGCTATTCTTTCAATGAGTTGGTGCTTATTCGTCTGGCCATACAATTGGAACACGCCTAAGTCCGAGATAGGCGACCAGCTAAGATCTCCTGAATTGGTTTCATGTCCTTCAAGTACAACGATCTTTCTAGTCATAATTTTAACATTTACAGGGTATTATTTTGTGTCTTGTGGATACTATCCTGAGATACTTTTATTGAAGCTAAACTAATTATACGATTTTTCAACTTGGTAGTCTACTCCGAGTTACATGATGAAATATCGTCAAGCGTATTATTCACCTGATTCTTTGCAAGTTAGAGCAGCACCAATTATTCCTGCATGATTTTTTGATAACGCGGGTTCAACAGGAGTATCTAGGTCAAAATATTCTTGGTATTTATGAAAATGCTTACTCACACCACCACCCAGTATAAAAAGGTCTGGCCAAAAAAGAGACTCCAACCGCTTGAGATATTCATTGAATCTTTTTCCCCATTCTTCCCAGGATAATTCTTCTTTTTCTCTGACGGAATTGGCTGCATAATGCTCTCCTGGCATATTGTTGAGCCAAACAAAGCCGAGCTCAGTATTCGGAACAAGCGTCTTACCAATAAACAAACCCGTGCCTATACCCGTGCCTGCCGCTACTACCAAAGTAACGCCTTCAGCGTTTTTCCCTGCGCCAAATTTCATTTCCGCAAGGCCTGCTGCATCCACGTCATTGACGAGATGTGTTTCACAACCAGTAGCATTTTTTATTTTCTCTGCTGCGTTTAAACCTATCCATGACCTATCGATATTTGAAGCAGTCTTAATAATTTCATTCCTTACTGCCGCGGGGAATCCAACGCCAATAGGCCCTTTCCATTTAAAGTGATCGATAATTTCACATATTGTGTTTATCATGGCCTCTGGTGTTGGAGGCTGAGGAGTAGGGATTCTAAAACGATCCGTAGTAAGCTCACCTTTAATGGTATCCACTATTGCACCTTTTATGCCAGTACCACCGACATCAATTCCTAATATTTCCATAGATGTCAAACTTACATGGAAACCATCAATTATATGATTTTTTTTAAGCTGTGACAGATCAATTTTACCTGAAAATTAGATGTGCAATGGTGGTCGTGATGGTTGTAGATGAAATCAATAGCTTTACCTTATAAAAATAAAACAGATGAAAAAAGTATTGATTGGTATGGGCATTGTTGCGGTTATTTTAGCCGCTGCTTTTCTATATATGAATAATCGCAATAGAACACTAAGCCCTCCTGGAAGTGCTAAACTCAATAATGGTAAATTAGCGATTGAGCTTACTTACAGTCGCCCATCAGTAAAAGAACGTATTGTTTTTGGAACGGAAGCAGAAGAGGCGTTACAACCTTACGGTACTTACTGGAGGTTAGGGGCAAATGAATCCACGGAAATTACCTTTAATACGGATATCCTTTTCAATGGCAAACATGTAAGTCATGGGACTTACAGAATGTATGCGATTCCTGGAAAAGAGTATTTCGAAGTTGGACTAAATACGAAGCTGGGCGAGTGGGGTTATTTTGAACCAGATTATGGTCTTGATGTATTAATTGTACAAATACCCGTCATAGAGAATGGGCTAACTGAGCAGCATACAATAAGTTTATCGGCTCAAGGAGATAATGGAATAGATGTAGTGATTGAATTTGAAAAGGTAAAACTTGTTATTCCCGTGATCCCTCAATAATGGATTAAGTATTTAACCATTTCCAAAATTTTCCGAGAAGAGTCTTAGGTTGAGGCTCTTCTTTTACTTTCTGAGCGATTATGACTTCTTTTTTCTTTTTTGGCTTTCGATTCTTTTTGACTTTCGCTTCATCAGCCAATTTTTGTCGATAAAACACTTCTTTGGACTTTCTGTCTCGTTCTACTCGCTCCTCTCTTTCTTTTTCTTCAACTTTTAAAGCTCTCCGCTCTCTAGCTTCTCGATTTCTAATTCTACGAGCTTCTTTTTCTTCGTCGTTTGATTCCCTTCTCCCATTTGTCGCGCCTCGTTTGGTTCTTGGTTCAACAGGTTTTTCCTCTTTAATCTTTGGCTCTGGTAGCTCAATTTTTCCAACTACTTTAAGCCCCACTAGTTCGATCTTAGGAGCTCTAATCACGTCATCTACTTCCGTTCCTTCTTCATCCGATGGTTCGTTAGAGGGATCTATTATTGCTGACTTTTCTTCTTCACTCGTTAATTCAGTATCAATTTTCGCCTCTATTAGTAATTTCTGTTCAGGAACTGGGGATCCCACTTCCTTCTCTATTATTTCTTCATCGTTATCAATTGGATTATCCTTTTGCTCAATTACTGCGTCTTCTTTTTCGCTTTGAACTGGCCTTTGTTCTTGATCAGTTGACGCGTTTTCCTCTTCGTTATCAAATAGACTTTTTTCTTGCCCAATTACTGTGACTTCCTCTTCGTTATCAATTGGGTTAGCCTCTTGCTCAATGACCGTGTCTTCCTTTTCGTTTTCAACTAGACTTGGTTCTTGCTCAATTGATGCGACTTCTTCTGCGTTATCAATTGGATTAGCTTCTTGCTGAATTACTACATCCTCTTTTTCGTTTTGAGCTACTGGAACATTTGATTGAAGATCAAAATTATCGGGAGTAGGTTGATCCTGAATCACTATTTGTTTTTCTTCTACTTTGGGCTTATCCGCAAAGACCGTTTCGGGAGGTTGTTCAAGTTCGGGAAATCCGTATTCTTCGATAACAATGGCTTCACGTTCACCTTCAATCTTTACATTTGGATGATTGTTAATTTCAATATTATGCTCTTTCAGTAGACTAACAATATCAGATGTGCTGATATCAAGCTTTCTTGCAAGTTGTCCTAGTCTCATGGATTTAAATGGTAATAAAAATGGTAGGTAATCGCGTAAAATTAAGTAGAATAGTTCTGGTTTTTGTCAGGGTAAGGCAGCCTCATCAAGAAACCAATGTAAGTCTCCAGTGACGGGCAGTATGTGCGCTGCTGGATACTCCAGCCAATTGCCTTTTTGATTGAAAATTTGATCAATCTTTTCTTTTTTCCCTTCGCCAGTCAGGAGGAAAGCGACTTTTTTAGCGTTATTTAATGTTTTACCAGTAATAGTAATTCGTTTTTGATCACTTGTGGGATGTACTGCAACATCACAGATGCTGTTTATATCAAGTAATCCCATTTGCTGCGGAAAAATCGATGCAGTATGTCCATCTTCTCCCATTCCAAGCATGATTAGATCAAACTGTGGAAGTGTGTTATGAATAGCCACGTACTTTAAGATTTCTTTTGAATATCTACTCGCCTCGATCTCAGGATCAGACTCGCCAAGCACCCGATGAATGTTTTCTGTGGGAATACTTAACGGCCCAAAGAGAAGTTCATCGGTCATTTTGAAATTACTTTCCTTATCTGAAGGATCGACACAACGTTCGTCTCCCCAGAAAAAATGAACTTTACTCCATTCAATTGAATCCTTAAAATCTTCTGCTAAAATTTTAAAAAGTAATTTGGGTGTAGAACCTCCGGACAATGCAATGTTGAAAATTGATTCACTTTGAATCGTAGCTCTTAAGAATTGAGCAAAGTCGCTCGCCACCTCGTTTGGTGATTTGGACACATGTAGCTTACCAGTCATTTAAAAATTTGTTCTATTATAATTCACAAAAAGCACCATCATCAGTCAGATTTTTGCATGGGTTTCGCCAACCATTATCATCATCTATCAAGTCATCGCTCTGCTCAGGTCCCCATGTACCTGAAGGGTATTGATAAATTGGAAGATCCTTGTCATTTTCCCAAGATTTTAATATTGGATCTATAAACTCCCAAGCAGCCTCCACACTATCTCCCCGAGCATAAAGTGTTGCATCACCCTGCATGGCGTCAAGTAACAATCTTTCATAAGCTTCAGGTAGATATGCATCTGTCATGTCCTCATATAGAAAGTCCATATTGACAGTTTCAACATTAAATCCTACGCCAGGTACTTTTAACCCAAACTTGAGTAGGATTCCTTCGTTTGGCTGAATTCGAAATATCAGTATATTTTGAGAGTTTTCAACTCTAGCATCAGCGAATAAATGAAGATGGTTTGGTTTAAATTTTATAACAACCTCCGATACTCTAGTAGGTAACCTTTTACCTGTTCTAATGAAAAACGGAACACCTGCCCATCTCCAATTGTCAATATAAAATTTAATAGCCGCATACGTTTCCGTTCTTGATTCCGTTTTTACGCCTTCTTCATTTCTATATCCACTAAATTTTTCTCCCTTGTAAGTAGATTCTCCATACTGCCCTCGAATCACATTTGTTTTCATGTCCTCAGCAGTGAGAGGTCTCAAGGACCTAAATATTTTGAGCTTCTCATCTCGTATTGATTGGGCATCCACTTTGGTTGGAGGCTCCATGGCCACCATAGACACAAGCTGAAGCAAATGATTTTGAATCATATCTCTCATTGCGCCTGATCCATCGTAGTAACCACCTCTTTTTTCCACTCCGACACTCTCTGCATTCGTGATTTCTACGCTCTCTATATAATTCCTATTCCATAAAGGCTCGAATATGCTATTTGCAAAACGTGTGACAAGCAGGTTTTGGACTGTTTCTTTCCCTAAGTAATGGTCAATTCTGTATATCTGATTTTCATTAAAGCCTTCAAGCAGTTTAGCATTCAATTCTTTGGCAGATTGGAGATCATATCCAAATGGCTTTTCAACAATCAGTCTTTTCCATCCATCGGATTCCTTGCTAAGACCAACTTCTGATAAAAATCCTCCAATGACTGCATACAAGCTTGGTGGTGTGCTTAGGTAAAAAATACAATTGTTAGATTTCGCATTTAGGTCCGACAAGCGCTTCTTCAACGATTGGTAGCCATCAATTTTTTTGGTATCAATAGCTTCATAAAACAGGTTTTTTGAAAATCCATCTATTTGATCGTCAGTGAGTTTTTCTTTATTCAGATGGTTATTTTCTTCAACAACCCTTTTTCTAAATTCTTCATCGGAATAGGCGGTACGACTGACACCAATAATCTTAAAATCATCTGGCAGATAGGCTCTTTTAAATAGATTGAATACTGCCGGAATCAATTTCCGAACCGTTAAATCACCTGACGCTCCAAAAATGACTAATGTTTGACTTTCGACTTTTTTCATTGTTTGCTAATGATCTTTAATATGGAGGGTGATTTTTACTTTTTGAGTTAAATAGATAAATAAAAAATACTATTCTCCCCGCTTTCATTGTTTGGGTTGAATGATTTATTATTTTGAGGCGAAAAGTAATTTCAGATCTCTAAGGTAGACAAGATAATGCTCCTTAGAGGTACTACAAAATAAAAAAAATATGAGCGGAACATACGATTTTGGCCTAGTAGGTCTTGGAGTCATGGGTAGAAATTTTATTCTGAACGTTGCAGATAATAACTTTTCAGCATTTGGATTAGACTTGGACAAAGAAAAAGTACAGTCTTTGAAGGACGGGGGAGATACGAAAAAAGTGGACGGTACTTCAGACAAGCTAGAGTTCGTCAAGAACCTTAAGGCACCCAGAAAAATCATGCTATTGGTACCGGCAGGAAAAGTGGTAGATGCAGTAATCAATGATTTGCTACCTCACCTTGATGAAGGTGATTTGATCATTGATGGGGGAAATTCTTTTTTCACAGACACGAATAGGAGATATGACGAACTTAAGTTAAAAGGGATTCACTTTTTTGGAGCGGGCGTTTCTGGGGGAGCCAAAGGAGCACGTTTTGGACCGAGTATTATGCCCGGAGGAAACAAAGAAGCTTACGAAATAATAAAACCAATATTTGAAGCCGTTTCGGCCAAAGTGAACGGGGAGCCTTGCGTTGATTACATGGGAGATGGATCAGCAGGTAATTATGTTAAAATGGTACATAATGGCATAGAGTATGGATTGATGCAGCTCATTTCTGAGACTTATTTCGTGTTAAAGCATGGACTGGGTTATTCAAATGCACAAGTTCAAGAAACTTTTGCTCAATGGAATTCAGAAAGATTACAATCTTTTTTGGTGGAAATAACAGCGAATATTTTTACTCAAAAGGATGAATTTGGCGATGGCGATCTGGTAGATTTTATCTTGGATAAAGCCAAGCAAAAAGGAACAGGCAAATGGACTTCTCAAAATGCGATGGACTTGGGTATTCCGATTCCTACCATTGATGTTGCCGTGAGCATGCGGGAGATTTCATCTATGAAAGACGATCGAGTAGCTGCTCAGAAGCTTTACGGGGCTTCTTATGAGGCTATTGGAGACTTGACGGTAGAGGAAGTTGAGAAGGCGCTATTCAGTGCTTTTATTATTACCTACGCACAAGGTATGACACAATTAGCGGCGGCTTCAAAAGAATATAATTATGGAATTGATCTAGAGCGAACGTCCAAAATATGGAGAGGTGGATGTATCATCCGGGCCAAAATTCTGGAAGACATGCGAAAGGCTTATGATAATAACCCCCAGCTTATTTCGCTTTTATTGGATGAGGACTTTGCGAAAAAATTAAAGGAAAACGTCGCTGGATTGCGAAAGTCTGTGATAGGTTCTTTGAATGCAGGAATCCCTGTTCCGGGATTGTCTGCAAGCTTGAATTATTTCGATGCTTTTGTCTCTGGAAAATTGCCTTTGAACTTGATTCAAGCGCAAAGAGATCATTTTGGTTCACATACGTATGAAAGGATCGACCGAGAGGGTATTTTTCATACTGAATGGTAAAACTCAAAAAACATCTGCTTATTGAGCAAGCAGATGTTTTTTCTCTAAGACCTCATCGAAAGTACCTAAACGATCCACAAACCCGTTGGCGGTTAATTCAATTACCCGATTAGCGATTGTCTGCGTGAAAGTATGGTCATGAGAAGTAAAGAGTACGGTTCCTGGAAAATCATTCAGTGAATTATTAAATGCTGTAATGGACTCAAGGTCTAGGTGATTGGTAGGCTCATCAAGAATCAATAAGTTAGCTCCCTGCAACATCATTCTTGAGAGCATACATCTCACTTTCTCTCCTCCAGATAACACGGAACACTTTTTCAACGTTTCCTGACCTGAAAAAAGCATCTTACCAAGAAAACCTCTAATATATACCTCATCTTTTTCTCCTGGGGCAAATTCTCTCAACCAGTCGATAAGATTGTCATCACTTTGAAAAAACGCTTCATTTTCATTAGGTAAATAAGCATGGGTAACCGTTTGACCGAACTGAAAGGTGCCAGAGTCGGCTTCCATTTCGCCCATGAGTATTTTGAAAAGGGTAGTAGTCGACATACTATCGTCAGCAATGAAAGCAATTTTTTCACCCTTATTGACAAAGAGTTCAAAATCCTTTATTAACGGCTTACCGTCCAAAGATTTATTTAATCCTTTGATTTCCAATATCTGATCACCAGCTTCTCTGTTTTGATTGAATATGATCGCTGGGTATTTTCTATTCGAGGGCTGAATATCATCTAAGTTAATTTTCTCTAAGAGCTTTTTTCTACTTGTGGCTTGCTTCGATTTAGAGGCATTTGCACTAAACCGAGCCACAAATTCTTGTAATTCTTTTTTCTTTTCCTCCGCTTTTTTATTTGCTGTTGATCGTTGAGCAAGTGCCATTTGACTTGTTTCGTACCAAAAAGTATAATTACCGGTGAATGTCTTTATTGCACCGAAATCGATATCCGCAATGTGCGTACAAACGGTATCTAGAAAATGCCTATCGTGAGAAACGACAATGACAGTATTCTTAAAATCAAGTAAATAGTCTTCCAACCAAGAAATGGTATGAATGTCCAAGTCGTTGGTCGGTTCATCCAATACGAGGATATCTGGGTTTCCAAAGAGTGATTGTGCAAGAAGTATTCTTACTTTTTGATTACCATTTAACTCTTTCAAGCTTTTAAAATGATCTGTTTCTATAATACCAAGACCACTCAATAAAGCGGCAGCATCGGACTCAGCGTTCCAACCATCCATATCTGCGAATTCCGCTTCAAGATCTGAGGCTCTGTTACCATCGGCTTCAGAAAAATCAGGTTTCATATATATGGCATCCTTTTCTTGCATCACTTCCCAAAGCTTTTTGTAGCCCATCATGACGGTATCCAGAACTGTATTTTCATCAAAAGCGAAGTGATTTTGATTTAGAAAAGCTAATCTTTTGTCTTTATCAATAATAACAGATCCAGCGTTGGCAGAGATTTCACCAGAGAGGATTTTTAGGAAAGTCGATTTTCCAGCACCGTTTGCACCAATGATACCATAGCAATTACCGGCTGTGAACTTAACATTTACGTCTTCAAAAAGAACTCTTTTACCGTATTGTAATGTGATGTTTTGTGTAGAAATCATATTTTAAATCTTTATCATTCAAAAAGTTGTGGATCAACAGCGTACTTGGCTTTTCGATAATGAGACCGAAGTGTTTTTGAATTAAACCAAGTGAAAATCTCAACCGAGCCGCAAAATTAAGCGGAATATCTATTAAATGATAATGAATCACGCTTAATTCAAATCGTAATCGCCATTAACGCTACTTTTCCTGCCTAATTGCTATTTAACCAAGATCAATCTATATACCCTTCAAAATATTGCGTAATCTCCAAAGTAAGACAGCTAAAAAGTTGGTTGGTATAGAAAAGATAGACATAAAGAATTTCGTGAATGACAGGCGATAATGAATAAATAGGGGCTAAGTTAAACGTGGGTCGGTATCAAGCACGTGGGAACTAGCTAGCGACGTTATGAAGTTGGATACTGGCTTTTTATTCTAGGAGGTAATCAGTAATAAAAACTGCTCCTATACATGATCTAAGGCCTTTCGATAATCAATGGACATGTTCGCTGATAGGGGATGTTTTCGCCTACAAAGTCATTCCATTCTGATAGTGTCAAATTTCTAGTGACATTTTCACAAATTCGATCAGCCAGTTCTTTTGGTTCAACAGGCCAAATTCTGATTTTTCGATCTTTTGATCCTGAGATTACATATTTCCCATTTGGGTCAAAACTCGCGGTGAGCACCCAATCATCATGATCATCTAGAATTAACGGTAGTTTTTTTGAATCTTGAACATCCCAAATCCTTACGGTTTTATCCCTAGAGGCAGTAAGCATAGATTTACCGTCAGCACTAAAGTCCACATCTGTAATGGCTGACTGATGACCTGAAATGATTCTTATGAGCTCCATTTTTTCCATATTCCACAATAACGCATCGCCTTTTTCCCTTCCTATCAACAATAACTTTTCATCACTGCTCAGCGCCATGGCATTGATTCCATACATTTTATCATAGAAAAATTCGCGTGATATGGTATCCTCCCAAACTTCAAAAACACCTTCTCGACTTCCTGTCAATAGCATTTCATCATTATCGGTGGCTACCATGGTATTGATGGACGCATTACTCATTCCAATAACCTTATCTCCGGAAAAGCTTTTCATTTTTATACTACCATCCTTGGTTGCAACAATGTATTTCCCAGCTTGGGAACTAAAAATAGCAGCCTGAACGGGTTCTTTATCTGTGAAAAATGGACGTTCTCTTACTCCAGAGCCGGCAATATTGATCATTACAACGCCTCTTTTCTTCGTTTGAACCAATAGCCATTGGTCCTTATCGTCTATGTCAATTGATTCGATTAACAGCGGCTCATCAAAGACGACTTCCTGTAATTCATCAAGATTCTCTGCGTTCCATTTTATCACTTTTCCATCGGTACCGGCAGAGTAAAATATTTGTGGATTTTGATTCAGGTACTTGATAGCTTTTACTGACTCATTATGCCCATGTTTTTCGTTGTAAGAAATCTGGAAAACGGAATCGTAATCGAGGTATTTGTTGGCATAATATAAGGCGGAGTATATGTTAAGGTGGGAGACATATTTTTCAGCATCATTCTCCATCCAAAAGTCATACGCTTGTTTAGCAATTAAACCCTTTAAATCAGTCAAATAAAAAGGCGTAATCAGTGACCTGAGCGACATGCTTTGAACCAATTCAGCGGATTCTAATTCACGTACTTTCATAACTAAGCTATCATAACTTTCTTTCGAATAGCCCTGAGCATTCAAGTTGAGTGACCCTATGAATAATACAAATGAAGCCACGGAACACAATATTGATCTTATCGACACTTCTATTTTTTGGTTTTAAGTGATTAGCTAAATCTATTAATAAACTGGCTATTACAACAATGCAATGCTATGATTTTTCCAAGGTCTACGGTTTTACTCCCCAAAGCTGTGGCCCTGCCTAAACCATTAAATTTTCGTCAAGGGTCAAATGATCCACCATAGAAGACTTATTGTTCATTTATTAATCGAATGCAGGTTTGTAACAATTGTTACGATGGATAAGCCAAAACAAAATTAATTTTGATCTATGTTTAATTTATTTAAGAAGAGTCCGACAAAGTACAATAATATTGATGCAACAGCATTTGCTGAATTGATAAAAAAGAAAAACCACGTGGTATTGGATGTAAGATCTCCTGGAGAGCTCTCTGAGGGGGCAGTTCCAGGTCATATTATGATCAATTTTTTTGATTCACAATTTAAGACACTGGTAGCTAAGCGTAATAAGTCAAAAACATATCTCGTATACTGTAGAAGCGGGAACAGAAGCGCCAAGGCATGTGCACTTATGGGCGACCTAGGATTTACGGAGATATATAACCTTAAAGGAGGAATTGGTGCTTGGAACAAAATGCCTTCGGTATCATGAGGTTACTGTGGATTGCTATAATTGTTTTTGGATGTGGAGCATCAGAGGGACTACCGGTCGAAAGGATTGGTAACAAAGATTTGCTTCAGTTATTAAAAATGAAGAAGTACAATTGATTGATATTAGAACCCCAGAAGAAGTGTCTTTCGGAATCACTGATAAGGCTATCGTGATTGATTTTTACGGCCCTAAGTTTGAGTCAAAAGTAAATATGCTGTCGAAAGATAAGCCAACGGCGTTATACTGTGCCGCAGGAGGTCGAAGCGCAAAAGCAAGCCAGACATTCGTCTCCCTAGGGTTCACGGAAATCTACGATCTAAAGGCAGGTTTTAGAGGCTGGAGGGGTGAAGGAAACCCAGTGGTCGTGCAATGAAGGATTTTTGGGAATCAAGAGATGCCGAAGATCAATATGCCCATGGCATAAATCCAAATGAGTTTTTGGAGGGTTACTTAGAAAGCAAAAAACCAAGAAAAATCTTGTTGCAAGCGGAGGGAGAAGTCCGAAATGCTATTTATGCAGCCAAGTTGGGGTCTTAGGTTGAGTCTTTCGATTATTCAGAGGAGGCAAAAAAAGAGTCATGAAGTTGGCAGAAAAGCATCAGGTTTCTTTTGCGTATTCGGTAAACGATTATTTATCCTTTAAGCCTACATCGAGAAACTACGATACTATTGGATTTACCTACACATATCGATTATAAAACGAGAAAGTTGTTTTTAGGTAAGTTGTCAGATTTGCTTGCCGCAAATGGAGAAGTAGTGAGAGAAGAATTCTCTAAATCCCAACTAGGTAAAAGTTCAGGTTGGCCGAAAAATTTGGATATGCTTTTGGATATGCTTTTGGATATAAAGGAACTCGAAAAAGAACTTCTAGGGGTATTTATTGTGCATTCCGAATACAAGGATATTATTTGGATGAAGGCGATTACCATCAGGGGGAAGCCTCTATCGTGCGAATATTTGCAAGAAAAGACAGTTTGTAAAGGGCGAGTATAAAGAGCGAGGTGCGGGGAACATTTGAAAACTATTATTCAAAAAAGCAAAGAGCACGAGTGTTGATTCTCAAAGTGGGCGTGGATTCATTGTTTTTTGTAACCTCATGTATTGGCAAAATGCTAAGTAACTAGCTAATGGGGAATTTCCACTTTTACCGGTGGTTTTACTTTATTGTTGAGTCTGAAAATTTTAATACAATGCAATAGGAAACGATTAATATAGAAAATTTGAAGTGTTTCAAACGCAAGCTCAAGAAGTGCAAAGTACGTCTTATAAGATTATGCTCCATACAATGTTGAGTCATTCAGTACCTGAAGTCTCCTTACAGGAAATAAGATTAGTTAAGGAAATAACCTAGTTGGATACTAGAGAGAAAGAAGAGTATGATGTCAGTAGAATGGGTGCATTTTTTACATAACTTTCCCCTTTTAAATTGGGTGTTCCAGTTTCGACGGCTACCAGTCAACCACGTTGAATAATATCATTTTTGAGTACTGTTTCTTTGATAAAATGAAAGCTGATAGGAAAGAATATCTGGAATCCCACTTTGTAGGTACCATTAGCGGATTTTTGTATCTAATAAAAAGCCATGATCAAATGTCATATCTCGAGCGATTGCTACGAGGTTCTTGAATAATCAGTAGAAAAAAATGAACCCTAATTTGAACGCGAAAGTTATACAACCAAAGTTTTGTAACAGATATGAGTGAAGACGTAGATGTAGTACTGGCCGCAACTGGTTTTGAAACTAAACTAATTGAAGAAATTAAAACTATTGGACGGCTAAAGAAGGTGAAAATGGGGCAGGTAGTGGTAAGTCCGGACAGCCTTGGCAATGAGATGCCCATCGTGTTAAGTGGATTATTAAAGGTATTACGACAAGATCCAAATGGGCAGGAAGTCTTTTTATACTATCTGGAAGGTGGAGAAACTTGCGCCATGGCCATCACGTGCTGTATAGGGGGAAAGAAGTCAACATTCAAGGTCATAGCAGAGGAGGACTCCACTATTTGGATGATTCCAACGAACAATATGGATAAATGGATCGCTAGATACCCCTCATTTAGAAAGTTTGTTTTTAGTTCTTATCAAGTCAGGTTTGATGAACTTCTTACGACGATTGATAGCGTGGTTTTTCATAAAATGGATGAGCGCTTGTACAAATACTTGTTAGATACAAAACAGGCCACTGGATCATTCGAGATAAACAAAACTCATGAGCAAATTGCCAAGGAGCTAAGTACCTCACGGGTGGTAATTTCAAGGTTGTTGAAGCAACTTGAAAGGGAGGATAAAATAGAACACCATAGAAACAAGATAGAAATACTTTAACTTCTATGTTATAAATGTTACACAATCCAATTTGACGGCTTTCTAGCTTTACTTATGAATAATTTGAGATAAGTATGGGTTTCATTCAAAAGACATTTCCCATCACACAATGGTTGCCTAACTATAAAAAATCCCAATTAAACGGAGACGTTTTTGCTGGAATTACGGTGGGCATTATGCTCATACCGCAGGGTATGGCTTATGCATTGATTGCTGGTCTACCACCGGTTTATGGGTTGTACGCGTCTATTGTCCCTCAGATTATTTATGCCATTTTTGGCACATCAAGACAACTGTCTGTTGGCCCAGTGGCAATGGATTCGCTGTTGGTAGCTGCAGGCGTATCGGTTTTGGCGACTGAGGGTTCTGACGCTTATATTGGATTTGCCATACTTCTGGCCTTCTTTATGGGGCTATTTCAACTGCTTCTGGGTGTGTTTAAGATGGGTTTTATTACCAATTTACTTTCCAAACCTGTTATAAGTGGATTCACCTCGGCAGCAGCTTTGATCATTGGTCTCAACCAATTAAAGTATCTACTCGGAACCAATATTGAAAAGAGCAATAAAGTCTATGAGATTTTGTGGAATGCCATTCAAAAGGTTGATCAAACCCATTTGGTTACGCTACTTATTGGAATCGCAGGAATCGCGGTTATTAAAGGGGTTAAAAAGTTACATAAAAGTATCCCTGGGGCTTTAGTTGCGGTAATATTCGGAACTGCTTTCGTTTATTTGTTTGGTCTTCATGAATCAGGCGTGTCTATTGTAAAGACCATTCCTGAAGGGTTACCACCTTTTCAAATACCCAATTTTGATTTAGGAAACATAATAGAACTTATTCCGCTGGCATTGACGATATCTATCGTGGCATTCATGGAAGCTTACGCTGTATCCAAAGCGATTGAAGCCAAAAGCACCGGTTATAAAGTCATAGCCAATCAAGAACTTATAAGTTTAGGTGCAGCTAATTTAATTGGGTCTTTGTTTCAGTCTTACCCTGTTACAGGTGGGTTTTCAAGATCAGCCGTCAACCATCAAGCAGGAGCGGGAACGCCACTCGCCTCTATTATTAGTGCGGCATTAGTAGCATTGACGCTCTTATTTTTAACCCCATTATTTTATTATCTGCCTCAAGCTATACTTGCTTCCGTCATCATGGTGGCAATTTCTAGCTTGTTGGATGTTGGCTATGCCAGAAAGCTTTATCGAGAAAATAAAATGGAATTTGGATTGTTGGCGGCTACTTTTTTGGTCACCCTCAATTTCAGCATGGTTCCTGGAATTATCACTGGCGTAATCTTGTCCATTTTGATTTTGCTCTACCGATCAGCCTATCCACATATTGCCCAATTAGGCAGACTTAAAGGGCAAAAAGAGTTTAGAAATATTAAGAGATTTAAACAACTAGAGCTTTGGGAAGATAAGTTGATCATTCGCGTTGATGCACCAATATCATTCATCAATATTCAATTCGTCAAAGAATACATTGAAGAAAGTTTAGAGAAACTGCCTGCTGTAAAATATATATTATTAGACGCTTCGGCCATCAGTCAAATAGATGCCTCGGCAATAGCTGGAATAAGCGATCTTATTCAGGTGATGAAAGAAAAGAACGTTTGCCTGATCTTAACGGATGTTGTAGGGCCAGTGAGAGATACTTTGTATACCACAGGCTTGTTAAAAGAAATAGGGACGGAGAATATTTTTCTGACGCTCAACAACGCGATAGAAGGATTGAAGGAAAGCCATATCCACGAGTCTAATGAACTAGCCTTGCAGCATAATTAATATAGATGATGGAGGAGAATCAAATGATACTTAGAGACTATCTGGCGATCGACAGAACCAAACTTGCCAATCAGCGAACACTTTTGTCTTATATGAGAACAAGTTTATATTTGGTGGTCTCAGCGTTAGCACTTTTCAATGTTGAGTCACTAGAAGATATCAAATATGTCGGATACTTGTTGTTTATGTTGAGCATAGTCACGTTTATTTTTGGTATTTGTAATTATCGGAAATTTAAAAAAACGATTGACAAAGCCTATCAAAAAGGAGGAGGGTAAAAGAAGAGGGGTAAATAATGTTATGGTATGCTTTTTATGGTCTCGGTATTATTGCAGGATAGCTCAAAATAGAAAATATAATTGATATGAAAATAGAACAGATTTATACCGGTTGCCTAGCTCAAGGAGCCTATTATATTGAAAGCGAAGGTGAAGCGGCTATTATAGATCCGTTGAGAGAATCACGACCTTATATAGACAAGGCGAAAAAAGAAAACGCCAATATTAAATATATTTTTGAGACACATTTTCATGCCGATTTTGTTTCCGGACATGTAGACTTGGCGGCTAAAACGGGCGCGACGATTGTGTATGGTCCTAATGCTAAAACGGAATATGCTATTCATGAAGCTCAGGATGGCGAAGTTTTTGCCCTCGGAAAATTAAAGATCAAAGTACTCCACACGCCCGGCCATACGATGGAAAGCACGTCTTTCTTGTTGTTAGATGAGGCGGGAAAAGAGCATGCCATATTTAGTGGTGATACGTTGTTTATTGGGGATGTAGGCAGACCAGATTTGGCACAAAAAGGAGCGCTTACTCAGGACGATCTTGCTGGATATTTGTTCGATAGCTTGAGAAACAAAATCATGAATTTGCCAGATAGCGTGATCGTTTACCCTGCGCACGGTGCTGGATCAGCATGTGGGAAAAATATGAGTAAGGAAACCACAGATCTTTTAGGCAATCAGAAAAACACGAACTATGCGCTGAGGGCTGATATGACCAAGGAAGAGTTTGTGAAAGAGGTAACAGATGGCCTTTTGCCGCCACCTCAATATTTCGCTCAAAATGTGGCATTGAATAAATCAGGCGCTAAAGGGTTAGATGAAGTGCTGGAGAAAGGTAACGTCGCATTGGATGTGCACACCTTTGAAGCCATGGCTAATCATGAAGGAGCGCTTGTATTAGACACACGATCACCCGAAGATTTTGCCATCAGCCATGTTCCTAACTCCATTTTTATTGGTATTGATGGAAGTTTCGCTCCTTGGGTGGGTGCATTAATTACTGATCTACAACAGTCTATTATTTTTATTACTGAGGCAGGTAGGGAAGAGGAAATTGTGACAAGACTCTCAAGAGTGGGTTATGACAATACGTTGGGCTATTTGAATGGAGGGCTTGACGCATGGAAGAATGCGGGGAAAGACGTAGCGCACGTAAGCTCAATACGAGCGAGTGAATTTTCTATGCACCTAAAAGCGAATAAATTAAATGTATTAGACGTAAGAAAAGAATCTGAATTTCAAGCGGAACACGTAGAAGACGCACAAAATTTACCTTTAGATTTGATTAGTGCGAGAATGGATCAAATAGAGGATGACAAAGAGTACCACGTGCATTGTGCTGGTGGTTACCGATCAATCATAGCGTCATCTATTTTGAAGTCAAGAGGATTTCACAAAATTGTGAATGTAGCCGGTGGTTTTGACGAAATAGCTAAGACTGAGGTACCTACTACGGAATTTGTTTGTCCGTCAACGTTAAAATAAGATTTAAGAGTGAGTTGAGAGTGATGAAAGGCCAGGCGAAAGTCTGGCTTTTTTTATTCGGGTATATTGGGGACATGGTTCTGAAACGTCAAATCGGCAGTAGGCCCTGTCGCGCTGCTCAAATAGGAAATTTTCATTGGAGCGAATATCATCATCTGTCGCAATCATGTAAACAGTGTAAGCGAATCGGTCTGCTCTACTCTGTTATTTTTCAGTAAAACCATCTATGAAAAGCGTCTTTTAGACGAAGGCACGAAGGAGATGTTTCCTGAAACTGATGGTGCTTTTTCTGGGGACTTTTCACTTCCTTTGGTCGGGTTCGAAGTGACGAGCGTCGAGCAGATGGGATTACTCCCGCTCAGAGTTACTCGTAGAGAACTCTGAGTCTTACTTGTTTACTTTATTTTCAGTCTCGCTTTCAGATGACTCTTAGTGTTATTAAACCATAGATAGGCGATGTTCCCTGAATCATAATATTGAACTAAACAAGTAGATCAAAAAAGCGTATCGTTAAATTAGGCTACTGATAAGTAAAATCACTGGCCAAGGTGTAAATACGACCTATCACCACTCAAAAATGATATATCGTTATAATAAAATTTTATATCACCACTTGAAAATCGTATGGACGCTACCGGGAACCATAAAACCAATGAGGGAAATGGTGAAAACGCTACTGGGAATGACAAAACCGATCAGGAAAATGACAAAATGACTATGAGGTACGATAAAATCGATCAGGAAAATTAGATAAACGCTATCGGGAGCGACAAAAATGGAGATCAAGTTAATAAGCATTAATAATATTGTTTCTGCCAAAACGAATATTACCCAATTGAATTGGCTGATAATTACATTATGGAACAAAAACCAGATTATATTCATCAAAATCTAGTATTTGAAGGGTTAGTCGTGGAACCCGTGCATCACATTTATAATAGTGCTCGCGATTTTGCTGGAAATAAAGGGCTTATGGCTGTCAATATCTTAGATTAATAACAAAGGAGTAATTTCCGCACTGGAAGAGAGGTTTATGCATATGATTCGCCTTTCACTACTGGACTAGCAGCATCTTAGTTTCTTAAATAAGCTTCTTTCCATGTTCGAATGTCCATCTTTTCAACATCTCTTGTTCCCCATTCTTCTTCCAAGACTATAGCAATGACTTCAATGGCTACTGAAATTGCGTAAAGAGGATCGGGATTCTTAATCCCTAAATACACTGTTGTCTCCGGAATCCAGCTGATTTTGGTGATTCCAGATTTTATATTTTCAGCCGAGCCAATTGTGTAGTTCCGAAAAGCGGCCTTCGATTTAAATAGTTGGCTATTGTCAAAATCAAGGAGATAAATGTTGCAAATATCAGTTCCTGATGGTTTAGTTAGCATATCTATCCCAAAGGAAAGCGTACCTGTTTGGTCAATAAGCGTTCCGAGTTGGCCGATCAAATTGAAGGAGGATTTAGTTTTTTCTAGCTGCTCTATATCTCTAGAGGCCGAAAATTCATAATACCATTCCTTCGTGTTCTTAGGAAGGGTTACTGGAATTGAAATTCTCGAAGTTCCACCCTTAAAAGAAGCGTTCGAACCACTGTTAATTTCTCTTACTGTTGTTGGAACTATTGACTTTGGTACGAATTCTTTTCTAACTAAATATTTCTCTTGGACAGTTCTGTATGTTGTATCATAAAGTGTTCGCCAATAAACGTTAGAGTTAAAATCGGAAGTTGCTTCACTCTCAGGAATTCGTTGGATCTTGTACTGGCACACTCGTCCTCCGATTGAAGTATTTTTAAATCTAAATTTGAAAATTCCAGTGTTCGTAACCGTTAGCGTTTTGTTCTCAATTTTTTTCGACTTAAAATCCATGAATTTGGATGATGATGGCAACTCAATTATTTCAATCTCTTTAAGCTCTTTTCCTCTTAGTTCTTTGAAATTGAATACTATCTGATCACCTTCAGCAAATCCAAAATAGAATTCTTCATCAGACAAACCATTGACCTTAAGTGTTGACTCGGCTAGATTAATGGTTGTTTGACTTTTAATTTCAGAAGTCAGAAGTGTTAGAATACAAATTGAAAGTATCAGTTTGTTCATAATTATTTTGGTTTAGGCGATTGCTTTTAATGACTAGCTTTAGTCCACTATAGCTGATAATAGCTTTATAATTTTTTCTCTTTTACTTAAATGGAGAATCTGATTGTCAACCATAAACCCAAGTACAAACGACTACAAGCGCTCAACAAGGAATAACTGATTTTACAACATGCTTACCAAACTAGCTAATTAAACCACCAACCACAAAGCATATCGTGATAATTGGTGGCGTTATCTCGCATGTCTCCGCATAGTGATTCATGAGATCGGCCTTTTTCTAAAGAAAAGAAGGTAGATATCAAATTATCTATTCGTTGAGAAACTGTATTTCAGAGAGGGGATATTATTGCCTTCGACATGGTGGTTAAGCCCCCCTATTTTCGGACAATGTTACATTTGGTATTGTGAATATAATGGTATTGGTTGAACTTTGTATTGGCAAAGAACGACCGATGGTGATCGTGAGATCGATGGTTGTTTTTTAAAA
>Ga0208646_1000497_pt1 | contig 24778 bp, 15 predicted proteins | sample AntAceMetag02UK8_FD_184762 | JGI IMG/M metagenome (GOLD analysis project Ga0208646, IMG submission 184762) | Saline lake microbial communities from Ace Lake, Antarctica - Antarctic Ace Lake Metagenome 02UK8 (SPAdes) (version 2) | ecosystem: Environmental > Aquatic > Non-marine Saline and... | reverse complement strand
ATCAAGTTGTTGTAATTCCTCTAGCAATGCCTTTCGTTCATTTGCGGAAAGTCTCGTAAAGTATGATTTTATTGACCCCTTCTCCATTCCTCTAAGTTACTAATAATAGCTATTCTAAACTAGAGCCAAAAGGTATTGGCAAGGCCCTTTTGCTAGAGGCCCTTTATGCATTAAAGCACGAAGGATATGCTTACGCTATTATCGGAGGGGTAGGGCCTGTAGATTTTTATAAAAACGCAGTGGATGCAGAATTGATTAACAAATCAGATCCAGGCGCCTACCGTGATTTGCTGAAAGCAAAATAGATAATATTCATAATGAGCGAGAAGACTAAACAATCCAATCCGTGGGCATGGATACCCACCTTGTACTTTTCACAGGGATTTCCTTATGTGATTGTGATGACTGTTTCGGTTATTATGTATAAAAATTTGGGTATTTCCAATACGGAGATTGCTTTCTATACGAGTTGGCTTTATCTGCCTTGGGTGATCAAACCGCTTTGGAGTCCTATCGTGGAGATTTTTTCAACTCGTAGGCACTGGATTCTTATTACTCAGGTAGTTCTGGGAGCAGCACTGGCTTGCGTGGCACTCACGCTGCAAGCGTCTGATTTCTTTAGATATTCGTTGGCATTTTTATGGCTGATGGCTTTCAGCTCTGCTACACATGATATTGCTTCTGATGGCTTTTATCTTTTGGGATTAGACTCAAAGCAACAAGCTTTTTTCGTAGGCATCAGGAGTACTTTTTACCGTATAGCTATGATTGCAGGTCAAGGACTCTTGGTCATCTTCGCTGGCTACCTTGAAGTAACTATGCCAAGTGTACAAATGGCATGGAGTGTTATTTTTGGAACGGTTGGAGCGGTTTATTTGTGCTTTTTCGTGTATCACAAATTTGCCCTTCCGAAACCAGCGGCAGACAAAGCGGCAGAGGTCCAGTCCGTTGAGGAAGTGTTTAGACGGTTCTTTGATACGTTCAAATCTTTTTTTGAGAAGCCTCAGATTGTTGTTGCCATCTTGTTTTTGCTCTGCTATCGCCTTGGAGAATCTCAATTAGTAAAATTGGCCTCTCCATTCCTCCTCGACGATAAGTCAGCGGGAGGTCTAGGATTATCAACAACGCAAGTTGGAGTGATCTACGGTACTTTTGGCGTTGCAGCCTTGACGCTCGGCGGCATTCTCGGTGGTATCATGGCTTCTAGAGATGGACTTAAGAAGTGGATTTGGTGGATGTTGGTAGCAATTAATTTACCCAATCTGGTCTACGTATATCTCTCTTATGCTCAACCTGATTCCTACGTATTGATTACTTCAGCTATCGTGATTGAGCAGTTTGGCTATGGTTTCGGGTTTACGGGCTATTTGCTCTATACCATCTATATGTCACGGGGGGAGTATAGTACAGCGCATTATGCTCTGGCTACCGGTTTTATGGCGCTCGGGATGATGCTGCCCGGGATGGTTAGCGGTTGGATACAGGAAATGCTGGGGTATCAAAATTTCTTTATTTGGGTAGTGTTGGCCACAGTGCCTTCATTCATCATTACGTCGTTTTTATATATTGACAAAGATTTTGGGGTGAAATAGTCCCCTAAATGGTTTTTTCATGGAAATACCTTTAGAACTACCAATTAACATTACGGTTGAAGGCCGTGAGTGGGCACAGAAGATGCTTGACGGCATGTCACTTGATCAACAAATTGGTCAGTTGATACATGCGGCCGCATGGTCCAACAGGGATATAGATCATGAAAGTGAGATAATTGATCAGATAAGGGAACATCATCTAGGTGGCTTGATTTTCTTCCAAGGAAATCCGAAACGCCAAGCTGAGTTGACCAATCTGTATCAGTCCAAATCTCAAGTACCCTTAATCATAGCCATAGATGGAGAATGGGGGTTAGGTATGCGGCTAGAAGGGTGTGAATCTTTTCCTTACCAAATGACACTAGGGGCAGTGCAGAACTTAGCTCTTATAGAAGAAATGGGTAATGTTGTTGCTAGGCAAATGAAGCGAGTAGGAGTGACACTCAATTATGCGCCAGTTATAGATGTAAATACCAATCCGGAAAATCCAGTAATTAATTTCCGATCTTTTGGCCAGAATAAAGAATCTGTAGCTAAGAAAGCAACAGCATATATGCGCGGCATGCAAGATGAGCATGTACTGGCTTGCGCCAAGCATTTCCCAGGTCATGGCGATACCGCTACGGATTCTCATCAGGAGTTGCCAATGCTGGACAAGACTAAGGAGGAGTTGATAAGAACGGAGCTTTATCCTTTTAGGAAGCTTTTTGATGAGGGGCTAGGTTCAGTGATGATAGCTCATTTGCAGATTCCGCAATTAGAGAATGACCCAAATCGCGCGTCTACACTAAGTAAAAGGATAGTAACTGGTCTGCTCAAAGAAGAGATGGGTTTTGGTGGATTGATAATTACGGACGCATTGGATATGCATGCGGTGGCGGATCATTATGCGCCAGGAAAAGTAGATATAGAAGCACTTTTGGCAGGTAATGATATTTTACTTTTTGTAAAGGATGTTCCTCAGGCAATTGTAGAAATCAAGAAAGCAATCCATGACGGTAGGATCAGTAAAAGTGAGATTGGTAAAAGATGTCTGAAGCAACTGATGTATAAGTACTGGCTTGGACTCCATGAGTTTCATCCAGTGGATGTTCAAGGCATTACGGAAGATGTGAATAAGTATACAACTTTTCTCAATGAACGTCTTTTCGAATCGTCTCTCACCTTAGTTCATGGTAACGCCACGCTGCTTATGCCTAACACTGTTCAAAAAACACACGTTATTTCCCTGTTTGCTGATGGCGACAAAGCTGAGCAGGGAGCACTAAGTCATCATACTTTGCTCAAAGGTGTAATTGACCAAGAGAAAGGTATACCACTGTTTGAAAGAATGATTTCGGAGCAATTTGGAACCAGCTTTGTCCATCACAACCTGAGATACGACCAACTTGATAAACTTGAGGTATCGCTCTTGAGTGAGATGAAGGCAGGTGAGGAAATCGTACTTGCTATCCATGATGTAAAACTCAAAGCACCAGAGAATTTCGGTATTACAAATGGGATCATTGCTTTCGTGAGTGAGTTGTTGGACATCAGAAAAGTACATCTCGTGTTTTTCGGAAATCCCTACGCACTAGCTAAGATGTCCAATCTGGAACGGGCATACTCGATTTTACTTACCTATCAAGAAAATGAATATACCCACAAATATGCAGCGCAGACGTTGCTAGGGCAGCATAAGCCGGTAGGAAAGCTACCTGTTGATATCAATAAAGAATGGCCAGAAGGCTTCAGTCAATAAATAACAACAAAATGAAAATTACAAGACTACTTTTATTAAACCTGTGCTTTTTGACTTGGTTTTCGGCCCTACACGCTCAAGCTCCCAAGAGGGAATTGAGAGCCGTTTGGATTGCCACAGTAAAGAATATCGACTGGCCTTCTGTACCTGGACTTACATCAGAACAGCAAAAAAATGAGTACCGAAAGACGCTAGATAATCACGAGTTGAATGGTATCAATGCCGTGATTATGCAAGTGCGTCCTTCTGCGGATGCGTTTTATAAATCAGATAAAGAGCCTTGGTCTAGGTACCTGACAGGGGTAAGCGGGCAGGCTCCTGACATATATTACGATCCACTTACTTTCATGATTGACGAAGCGCATGATAGGGGAATGGAGTTCCACGCTTGGTTCAATCCATACCGTGCCATCGTAGATATGGAGGAATTTCCGGAGGACAGTACAAATATTTTTTATGAAAAACCTGAATGGTTTCTGCGTTATGGGGACAGGATGTATTTTGATCCCGGCATACCAGAGGTGCAAGCTTACACGACGGAAGTCATTAAAGATGCAGTGGAGCGCTACGACATTGATGCTGTTCATTTTGATGATTATTTTTATCCATACCGAATCGCAGGTTTAGAATTTCCGGACTCTGTTTCTTTTAGAGATTATGGAGGAGACTACAGTACGGCGTTCAAAGACGACTGGAGGAGGCAAAATGTAAATACAGTCATTCAAATGCTCAGTGATACCATCAAGAGCGTAAAGCCTTGGGTGAAGTTTGGTATTAGTCCGTTTGGCGTCTGGCGAAATGTGGCTGATGACCCGCGTGGATCAGACTCGCAGGCAGGCCAGACTAATTATGACGATTTGTTTGCCGATGTACTCCATTGGATGGATCGAGGTTGGATAGATTATATTTTACCTCAACTGTACCTGCATATCGGGCATCCATTGTTAGATTTTGATAAAGTGCTTAGCTGGTGGAACGACTTGGAATATAGCGGACATTTGTATGCTGGATATGCTACGTACAGAGTGGGCAACACCACTCAGGATTCAGTTTGGATGAATCCATCAGAACTACCAAATCAAATTCGCTTGACACGCAAGTATTCAAATGCGTTAGGAGGCGCACATTTCAGTTCCAAATCGCTGCTTCAAAATGCACTTGGCATCTCTGACTCCTTGAGGACTAATCTTTATAAAACGAAAGCCTTGGTTCCTACTATGCCTTGGCTAGATGATGAGGCGCCAGCCTCACCTTCAGGATTAATCACTAATAATGAATCAGATGGCGTACTTATACAGTGGGGATCTAACGATTCTACCTCCATGTATTACGCTATATATCGCTTTCAGGGTAAGAAAGTGGGAGATTTTGAAAATGGAGAGAACATTCTAGCAATTCAGCGCGCAAATACTACATTCTACAAAGATGTAGCAGTGAGGAAAAGGAAAAAGTATACGTATGCCGTGACTGCAGTAGATCGACTATACAACGAAAGTGAACCTTCCGCAGTGCGTTTTATCAAAGTCACTAAAAAGAAAAAGAGATGAGGAATCTTGGAATTTTAATATTTGCACTTGCTTTGGCATGTACGCCCAAGGAAAGCAAGACTTATGAAACAGAAGAGCTTGAGGATAATCCTATCGAGCAGGTAGTAGAGGATGTCACAGATACGGAGGAGACAGGGATTCAACAATCCGAAGTTTTAGTTTGGACTGATGCGGAAGTACAACAGCTAGATGTTAAAGGTTACCATACCCAGTTTGTTAATAACGGAGGTGGTTTACTTTATAGCAAAGAGAATTTTGAGGGATTGTGGTATTATGATCTCCAATCGAGAAGTAGTCTGATAATAACAGATAAAGCTGGCGCAGGTTACCAACCCCAGTGGATTGATGGAAAAATTATCTATCAGGTCAAAGCGCGCATGAAGTATCTTGAGTCTTTTGATTTTGACAGAAAAATGCTTCAATCTGTCAATGAGGCCAACAGGTCGCTCACTCCTGCACGCTACGTTATGGAGGCTAGAGACCATGTTTCAGCTGGGCTGACGAATGACCTTCTAGGTATAGAACTAAAAAACGAACGAGGGGAAAAAGCGATTATTAACCCACAACCAGCAGGAAACTATATTTCAGCTTCGATTTCTCCCAATGGAGAATTGCTTTTATATGAAATAGCAGGACTCGGTGGTTTTGTCGCCGACTTGTCGGGTAGAACTATTAGGGAGCTTGGTAATGTTGATATGCCTAGGTGGGTAAGCAACTCTCAGGTGGTGTTTGCAGACTCCAAAGATGATGGAATGCAGATTTTGGAATCGAAAGTGTTTGTTTTTGATTTGAATTCCGAAAATAAGCAGGCTCTTGTAGTAGATGAAGTTGCATTATTTGAGCCGTCGGTAAGTCAGAACGGTAAGCGAATTTCTGCACATTCATCCGATGGTAAGATTTATATATTCAACCAGAAATAGACATTATGACGAACCGATATTTTAATCTCAAAGTCATTGCCTTAGCCTTTTTTATGGCCTTGGCTGTTATGGCTAATGCACAACTTACTCCGTTGGAAGGAGCCAAGATTTGCCTTGATCCAGGACATGGAGGCCAGGACAGTAATGATAGGCCTACAGAATTGGGCATTGGTACCACATATTATGAGTCAGATGCCGTATGGGAGGTTATCGGCTACCTAGATACTATGCTTGTAAAACTTGGAGCTGACACGAAAATCACCAGAATCACGAATGATCCTGATTCTCCATTGCGCGAGCCAAGTTTATCCGATAGGGTGCAGGTAGGTAACGCCTTTGGATCGGACTATTTTCATTCTTTTCATACCAATGGATCAGACAATAAGTCTGCTAATTATACGCTGATGCTTTTTGCAGGGTCGGCAGATGACAATCCTGATGATCCCAATGCACTAGCGATGGCCCAGATCATGACCGAGGAGCTATTTGTTTACATGCGAACAACCAATGCAATCTCGAGAGCAGACATACCTTTCACAGGTTTTACCAATGGTCTGGGGGTATTAAATAATCTAAATATGCCCGGCACATTGTCAGAATGTTCGTTTCATAGCAATACTGATGAAGGAAGAAGGCTTATGAGCAAAGCTTATCGAAAAGCTGCTGCTTGGGCATGTGTAAAATCATTTTTGGCCTATTATGAAATACCAGCATTACCATATGGTGAGGTAGGAGGAATAGTTACAGATAGAGAAGGAAACGCACTCAATGGTATCAAAGTCACTCTTAACCCAGGAGAGGTTAACGAGAGAACTTTTAATGGCGATGATTTTTTGAATGGATATTTTCTATTTGACTGGTTAGCTGTTGGGGAGTATCAAGTGTTGTTTGAGAAAACAGGATACGATCCACAGTTGAAGCAAGTGACTGTCTCCGAAGGTGGCTACAGCGAAATTGATGCCTCTTTAGGGCCAGAAGGAGGTGCCCCATCTCAGACAGTTCTTAAATATGTCGCTCCGTTTGGTAGTGATGGGGTAAAGGCAGAGTGGTTGCCAAATGGTGAGTTAACTCTCGCTGGGTACAGACTTTATTATGCCACTGATGATACTCAGGAGGATTGGGCGTTAGCAGCAGATGAAAGTACGCTTATGAAACAAACAACGGAGGTTTCAATATCTTCAAAATCAGATTTTGTGGAGATACCCGCAAATGATGTATACCATTTCAAACTAACAGCTGTAGCTGAGTCCGGTTCCGAGAGTAGTTCTGGATTTACGTTTTCAAGATCAAGCAGTATGTCTGGAGATAAGGTGTTGATTGTGGATGGGTTCGATCGGAGAGATGGCTCATTTACAGACACATACCATACCTTTTCATCAGACTATTTCAAAGCGATTAGGGAGACCCGTAATGTAGAGGTTACAACGACACGCAACGAATATGTGCTGGACGCAACGTTCTCATTGACTAATTATGATCTTGTGGTATGGTACTTAGGTGATGAGTCTACCGTTAAGGAAACCTTTGATGCTTCAGAGCAAGCACTCCTTAAGTCTTATTTGGAAAGTGGTGGAAAATTATTCGTGAGTGGTTCGGAAGTGGCCTGGGATTTAGGATCGAGAGGAAGTGACACGGATCAAGATTTTTTGAATAATTATCTAAAAGCACAGTTTGTGCGTGATGGGGCTGAGGTTTTCACTCCGGCCAAAGGTGTAGCAGGGACCGTGTTTGAAGGTTTGGAAGTTCCTTTCGGTATCACTTACCGGGAAGATTATCCAGATGATATATTACCGACTGCAGGGGCTATTGCTATTTTTGATTACAATATCCCAGATACGCACGGTGGTATCGCATTTACTGGTAGGATAGGAGGAGGCACGCAAGATGCTGGTGTTGTTTATATTTCTTTTCCACTGGAGACCGCTGAAGCTAAACTTCAAAATTTAGTAATGGACGCTACCCTTAAATATCTGCTCGTTGGAACAACTATCCCCGCGGCTCCTGTAGTCTTCGACGATGAGGGCGCTACTGCATCGAATGGCTTGGCCATCATAGATGTATTGGCTAATGATCGTGATATTAATGAGGATGTTGATATCGCTACTCTGGCAATTGCCGAGATGCCCACTCATGGACAGTTAAGTATATCTGAAGCTAAGTTTGTTTACCAAGCTGATACAAGGTTTGAAGGGTTAGACACTTTTAAATATACCATTGCAGATGCGACTGGCCTTGTCTCTAATATTGGGACAGTTACCATGACCGTGCAAGAAGTAATCGTTTTAAACGCTGAGATCGGTGAGTTTAATGAGAGCATGATACTTTTCCCTAATCCTACTCATAATACGACGTATCTACAGGTAGAGTCGGGAGAGCGTGGTGATAATTACATGAGCTGGAAGATTTATGATTTGGAAGGTCGTGAGTTAGCAGCTCAGGATGTGAACCTTAACAAAGGTATTAATACGATAGACTTGAATACGGAACAATTGAGACAAGGAACATACTTTATTCAGGTTCTTAACAGGGATCAGTCATATCAATTGAAACTTATTAAGGAATAACTTATGAGACTTCAACTTGCTCAATCAAAAATTTAATCAGTAAAAACTATGAATAGATATTGGATAGTGTCACTGGCATTCTTTTCAACACTAGCGTTGTTGCAGGCACAAAAAGCAGTTCAGACGACTGTTGAAAAACTAGATATTTCAGGTGTCAATGCTCAGTTTACCGAAGATGGAGATCGCTTAGTATTTACCTCTCAAAACTTTAAAGGACTTTATACTTATGATATTAAGACAAAGAGACAAGAGGTAATTACCGAGGCAAAGGGTGCTGGATATAATGCACGCATAGAAAATGGACTTGTGATTTATAAAAACGACACAAAATCAGATTCATTTTTTTCTTTCGATCTTTCTTCTCGAAAGACCAGCGTTTTTGAATCGCATAAAAACCCGCAAAAACCCGCACATTACTTACAGACTACAGATAAAATAGGTAGTAATCGATTGATCGAGGCTGCACCAAGCGCTAATCTTAGAGCAATCAAACTCGATTTTCAAAGTGGATCATCAAAATTGATCTCGCCTCTAGGGGACAATGATTATATCAATGTAAGTATTTCGCCGAGTGGTAATCAATTGGTTTTTAGAGTCTCTGGCATAGGCGCATATGTGACTAATTTGGAAGGTGATATTCTAACTGATTTGGGAAAGGTAGAATTCCCCAAATGGGCTGGAGATGATAAAATTCTTTGTACTGAGACCATTGATAATGGGTATAATTACACCAAATCAGACGTCTTTCTTTTTTCTACTAATGAAGATGTTAAATGGAAGCTTACTGATAAAATAAATGCGATTGCTCTATATCCTAGCATTAATAGGGCATTAGATAGGGTTGTTTTTAATACGCCAAATGGTGAATTATTTATTGTTGAGATTCAATATTAGAACATCTAACAATTAAGTGGTTAAAGTACTCAATCGTAATAAGTCTCGCAATACATAAACAAAAGCTCAAGGAGTTATTTTCATGATTCCTTGGGCTTCTCTGTTTTCATTATAAGACATTCTATTAATTAAACGCCATAGCACTACCCTAATCTTAGCCGATTTTTCGTAGTTAAGATAATTGCTTAGTAGGTTTTTATATGTGCGGACGATCAAAAGACATGATTTCGTTTTGCAACAAGTTCTAAATTGCATGTATTTGCTTAAGTATGCAAAAAGTGCACATATAGCATGTTCTATGAGCGATTATGAGGTTAGTATTGAAGGGAAATCTGTCTCCTCTAGTATCATTTTTACACATTAAGAACCGTTTCTGAACTATATTAAGGTAATTCAGGTTCCAAAAGTGACCCATATTTAAAAGTAAATTTCTTTAAATGCATGAAAGTGCGTATTTTACAAACAATAAACGAATATTTCAATCCACTAACGCTCAAATATGCAAAAAATACTACTTACAATAAGCTGCATACTTGTTTTGTATATTCAAGGGATGTCACAGTCTTCGACTATTAAAGGAAAGGTCGTAGAGGATGAATCAGGCGAAGGCTTACCAGGCGTGACCATAGTTGTGAAGGGGACAGGCACTGGTACCATTACTGATATAGAAGGCAACTACAGTCTCACTTTGGAGAATGCTACTGGAAAAATATTGGTTTATTCTTTTATTGGTTTTGTACCTCAAGAAATCAACGTTCGCAATTCGACGAATATTGATGTCACGCTTGAAATTGATGAGACAGAACTTGACGAGGTAATAGTGACTGCATTGGGGATTACCCAGAATAAGCGTGCGATGAATTACGCAGTTCAAGACATCAAAGCAGAGAGTATTGCTGAAACAGAACAACAAAATTTAGTAAACGCCTTGCAAGGGAAGATCGCAGGAGTTCAGATAACTGCTTCTAGTGGCTCGCCAGGATCTTCCTCCTCTATAGTGATCCGAGGTGGTTCTTCCGTTGGTGAGGGTAGGAGCAATGAGCCTCTATTTGTTATTGATGGTATTATTATGGACAATTCTACTTTTCAAGGTGGTGGAAATCGTTCGATGGACATTAACCCAAATGATATCGCATCAATGACCGTACTTAAAGGCCCAGGTGCCGCTGCGCTGTACGGTATTAGAGCGGCCAACGGAGCAATTGTGATAACAACCAAGTCTGGTAAAGACGGAAAAGTAAGTGTTACATTAGGATCAACAGTGGCTTTTGACCGTGCTTTCAAACCCTTGGAAGTACAGACCACATATGCAAGGGGTAACAATGGATTGGCTGATTTGGAGACACGCAGAATGTGGGGTCCAGCATATTTGCCAGGAGATCAGATTCATGATAACATTGGTGAGTTCCTACAGACAGGTGTTCAACAGAAATATGATTTCAGCGTGAGCGGAGGATCTGAGAAAGCTACCTTCTTTTTGTCAGCGTCCAATAATCATCAGACAGGGATAATTCCTGGCGAAGAGTACAATCGCTTCAACGTGCTTGTGAAAGGAACAGTAAAAATTTCAGATCGGCTATCGGTTACTTCGTCTGTCAGTAGCATACTTTCAGGTAATTTAAAAACATTACCTGGAAGCATGCAAAATGTTTACACATGGCCTACTGATAACCAAATGTCTGATTATTTGACGCCTGATGGAAGGAGAAAAGTGGTCAGAGAGGGATTAGACAATCCATTTGAGGACAGAGAGAACCCTTATTGGAATATCGCAAATAATCTACCTGAGTATGATATTAATAGAACCATTGGTCAAGTTTATTTCGACTGGAAGATAGCCGAGAATTTCACAGCTACCTACAGAATAGGAATGGACAGGTCCAATCAATATTTCAGGCAAGTAGTAGCTTCTGGTAGTTTTGGGAATCTACAAAGGTTCAATGGAAGTATTAGAGAATCTGAGCAAGACCGAAGGAATATTACTTCTACGCTTAATCTTACTTTCTCCAAAATGATCGCACAAGACTGAAATGTTTATGTCCTTGCAGGTGCCAATGCTGATTTGACGAATGTTCGTACCTCAACTTATGAAGGATCAGATTTCTTACTTCCTAATCTGATTAGTGTCAATAATACGGACCAAACGCTCATGCGTATTAGGCAGAATAGTGCACAAAGAAGAGTCGTAGGGATTTACAGTGAAGCCAAACTGGATTACAAGGGAATTGCTTCTGTCAGTATTACAGGAAGAAATGATAAGACCTCTACGATCACTCCTGGAGAAAATTCTTTCTTTTATCCTTCCTTCACAGGTGGTTTTGTATTTACCGAGCTGCTTCCAAGTAGTATTACAAACGCACTTACATTCGGGAAAATCCGAGCTAGTTGGGCAGCATCAGGTGCGGATGCAAACCCTGAAAGTTTAGGGGTAGTGCTAGAGCAATTTCCTGGCTATGGTAACGGTTTTAAACACGATTTTTTTGCGGGCAATGAATTTTTAGTTCCTGAGCGCCAGAGGTCGTTAGAATTTGGAGGGCATCTTACATTTTTTAATGGAAGGTTCGATGTAGACATAACCAGATACAGAATAGAAGCACTAGATATGATTGTGAGAACAAGAATTTCTACTGCATCGGGATGGGTTATTCAGACATTCAATTCTGGGAATACCCAGAACAAAGGATGGGAAGTTGTATTTGAAGCAGATATCGTAAAAAAAGGGGCTCTGTCTTGGTCGACCCTGGCTAATTTTTCTGCCAACCGTTCGGAATTAACTCAATTACCTTCATTCATATCAAGGTACCCTGTGACCAGTGGTCAAATCATCAACGAGGCAAGACCGCAGGGGATTGTAGGTAGGCCACTTTTCGCGATTGAGGGAGTCCCTTACTTACGAAATGAAAATGGCAATATTGTCATAAATGATCAAGGCTTTCCACGATCAGGTACGTATTTAAAAGATGATGCAGGCGAATTTGTGCTCAATTCTGACGGTACCAGGAGAGTATCTCAAGAAAACGTTTATTTAGGAAATAGGGAGCCTGATTGGCTGCTAGGTATCACCAATGAATTTTCTTACAAGAACTTCAAGCTTTCTTTTTTGATTGATATACGAAAAGGTGGAGATATTATCAATGCCAGTGCTTCCTCCATGTTTAGTACAGGGCTGCATAAATCCTTGGAAGAAAACCGAAATAAAGTGATGGTCTTCGATGGTGAAAGAGAAACTGCAGAGGGTTTTGTAGCTAATGATCAGCAAGTTGTTTTGGATGATGATTACTTCCAGTTCACTTACAGAACTGTTGGAGAAAATTTTGTTGAGGATGGGTCTTGGGTAAGATTGCGATATGTAGCCCTCACGTATAGTTTCACTGACTTAGCTGAGCGTATAGGGATCAGGCAATTAGATTTCACTACTACTGGCAGAAACCTGCTCATATTCTCTAGTTACTCAGGTGGGGATCCGGAAAAAGATTATCAGGGATCAGCTGTGGGTGGACCAGGTACAACAGGCTTAGATAACTTTAATGTACCTACTACACAGGGAGTTACCTTTACTTTAAGAGCAACACTTTAATAGAAAGACGAAGATGAAACAAATAATTATTTTTAGACTTCAGACAATTTATCTTATTGGTCTTTTCTTCCTTATAACTGGGTGCGATAAGTTTTTTGATGTGAATGAGGATACTGATTTACCAAGTGCCGCCACACCAAATCTATTACTCTCACCTATTCAAGGTCTGATGGCCACCAATTGCTATGAGCAGGGAGAGACCGCTGCATATTTTGCTCAGCAGATAGCCACTATTAGCGGTTTCAATTCCGTGAAGGACAGGTGGGATTACACATCGGTTACACGAGTAGGTCTGTTTAGACGTCACTTTCATGACGTAGCTAGTAACGCTAGAAATCTGTACCTCACCGCTGGAGAAGAGGGGTCTAAAAATTATGAAGGGGCAGGTCATACCATGATGGTTTTATCAACACAGACAGCCACTGATCTTTTTGGGCAAATGCCTTATAGAGAGGCACTTAAAGGAAACCCTTCACCAGCTTATGATGAGCAGTCGATTATTTACGAGGGTATGCTTGAAGAAATTGATTTGGCGATCAGTCTGTTTAGAGCTTCTAGTGAAACTGATCGTAATATGAAGGACGGTTCTGATTTGATTTTTAATGGGAACATACAGCAATGGGAAGCTTTTGCTCATGGAATCAAAGCTCGAATTTTATTACATCTTACTCCCAATATCAACCAAGACTATCAACTAGTAATTGACGAGGTAAATTTAGCATTGGCCAGCTGGGAGGATGCTGTTTATAATTACAATGAAGGCGAAGTAAATGCCTATTTGCTGAATCAGTGGGGTCCTGCACGAGCGCGACCTGAATGGGATTATACAATTAATACTTTAGGTCAAAGCGCACCTACGCCGTTTTTACTGGAGTCTGTGATGGGCTATGATCCAGAGACAGGTCAGGTCAACGATCCGCGATTGTCGGTTATGATGACTCCAGACACATTTGATATAGATGGTATAAAGGAAGTGCGTTATCTCAGTATTGCGCCATCGGAAGGAAAGGACGATCTTAAAGATGACGAAGAGTACCCAAATTTGTATGATTCTTATATGACTAGTGACTTCTCTGTACAGCCATATATGGTAGAAGAGGAGTTGCATTTTATCAAGGCAGAGGCAGCTTTTAGGTCAGGTCAGTTATCAGAGGCGTTTCAGTCCTTTCAAAATGGGGTGGAGAGGCACATGGTGCGAGTGGAAATAGCACAGCCTGACATTTCAACATTTATGGCTAGTGGTATGGTGCCTAATACTGCGGCAGATCTGACATTGTCTCACATTATGATGCAGAAATGGCTTGCCATGTATTTACAGTTAGAGGCATGGGTAGACATGCGACGCTATCAGTACGATTCGCAGATATATAAAGGGCTTAAACGTCCTGAAAATTTGGCATTTTTCTGGGATGAGAATGAGACGGGTCAGTGGATCCAAAGAATGCCTTATGATAACCAAACAGAGGAAATTTTCAACAAGCCTGAGTTAGATCGATTAGGTGCGTTTCAAAATCCGGATTGGTTGAAAGTGCCTTTGTGGTGGGCAAATAGCAATTAATCTGTAGAACATTAAAACAAGAGAGGTAATGAAAAGTACACAGAATTTAATTTTAGTCTTCGGTTTCACTTTTGCACTATTCGCCTGTGAGCAAAATAATCCACTAGGTGAACTTGGTGATTTGAATGGTGTTAATGTAGCCAATGTGTATATGGAGCCTTTGGCACCACAAATACAAGCAGGACTCTCACGAGAGCTTGAGGTTCAGTACTGGTCGTTAGACGATGATTTTAGTTACACAGGGCTTTGGGATTCAGTTGCCGTCAGTGCGATTTATAAGGTCACCATAGATGCAGTAGAATTCTCTGCGTCATCTAGCGAGACCGAAAAAGACTGGACGGAGTTTAGAGCCTATCCGTTTAATTTTTCAAACTGGAATCCTAACAATAAGGCGTACACCCAAATGATATCCTACACGATAGATTTAGCTTATGATAAGTTAACACGAGATAAGAGTGATATTTCTATTGATCAGTTTTTGGCAAATACACCAGAGAATTTTTCAGAAGAAATGTATGCCGCTTTTGCTGGCGATCTATCCAAATCAACACTCAACTCACTATTAGTGAATAATGGTGCTATGTCGCAGGTCGAGTTCGATAGTCAATATGGCGCCAATGGCAACTTAACAGCCACCGGAACATCTGCGGTCATAGCAGGAATGAAGCAGTTAGGTGACGAAATAGTCATAGGCGATGGCTACCAACTTGAATCTGAATACCGCGTATTTCTCGGATTCAGAGCCATAAATGGTAGCGGAGTATACAATGACTTTAGACGATCTTTTCTAGTTTTTTAATCCTTTTCTCAATCAAACATTTATTATGAAACACTTACAAAATTATCTTAAAAGAATCAGCCTATTGGGCTTAGCTCTAGCCATGATGCTATTTGTGTCTTGTGGTGGTGATGATGAACCATCTGTTCCAGACATTAGAGTGGCATTTTCTTTCTCACCAGAAAATCCTGAAGCAGGAGAAGTGGTGACTTTCACTAACGCCTCTACAGGAGGCACAACTTTCGCATGGACTTTTGGTGATGGAGGTACATCTGACCTTCAAAGCCCTACTTATACGTATGAAGGTTCGGGAACATTTACTGTTACACTTACAGTCGATGGTAACAACGAAGGTGCAGCAGCCAACGCTATCACTGTAGGAGCTCCAGTTCCTGTTATTTCTTACGCTCCAGAGACTGTTGAATCAGGATCAGAGATTACATTTTCGGTAGAAGCTTACAATCCAAGTAATAGTGCTGTCACTTATGCATGGGATTTCGGAGTGGAAGCGGAAGGTGAGAGCCTTACAGAAGGCAAAAGCACGGAAGAATCTCCAGTTGTAGTATTTACAGCTGAAGCAATGGTTCCTGTAAGTGTTTCGGTCACTGTAGACGGAAACACTTTCTCAGCAACTTCGGATGTTGATGTAAAGGGTCAATTGGCTAAAACGCTCCTTTTTTCGGCGGTAGATTTTGCTACAGGATCAGGTTCTATTTTTGCTAAAAAATTATTTGATGGATTCGATGCACCTGCTATAGATATTAATGTACCCACTAGATCGCATCCATTGACTATGAGAGTGGCAAATGATAGACTTTATGTTTTTGATGCTGGGGTTGGTCTTACCTTTTCTACTGGAGATGCGGCAGCAGCTGATGGATTGATTTTCAGTACAGCTCTTGCAGATCCAACTGATTATGTTTCGATTCTAGATTTCACGGGTGGTTCTGGTGATTATATCAGTGATCCATTTTTTGGTGATGTGACCGATAGTGAAATCTATTTTGCAGATAGAAGAGACGGGATCACTGCCATAGATTTGACTACAGCTAACAAGACGTACACGACTGATGATTTTCCTTACATGGTGAAAAATGCTGAACTAGGATACTACTCATCTTTTAGAACTGATGGTGGACCTACTTACGGTTGGGGAGCATTGAACGGATCAGTTGACGTTAGAGACAATGGTGATATTTGGTGGGCGAAAAATTCAAATCACAAAGGTCTGTGGAGATTCACTGAGTCAGATATTACTGTTACTGCTACAGTACCGGCATTGGGTGGTGTGCTGACTGCTGATGCAGTGAGAGCATTCGAGCTTGATGAAGTCAATGAGAAGATTTATTTCTCTATCAACAAGCTCAATACAAACGATATGGGTATGTATGTGGCTGATATGGATGGGTCTAACATCAAATTGATTGATGGCTCAAGAATGCACTCAGAGGGTGGTGATAGCGAGCGAACTGGTATCACTGGTATAGCTGTAGATGCTGAAGGTGGATATGTATATTGGGGCTATAGAGCACCAGTAAATGCTGATCCAGAAACAGCGCCACTTGAAGTATCTGGAGTTAAAAGGTGGAAGATCGACGGAACGGGTGACGTGGAAATCTTCGTTGCAACAGACAAGTTTGTCTATGGTCTAGCTATCGACCAAGCCAAAAAATAAAGTTCAATATTTTTGTAGCGCTGGTGGCCTTCGGGTCGCCAGCTTTTTCCTACAATCTCTATTCAGTTTATCTGAGTGACGATGTATTACTGAATAAACTGTGACCAATCAAAACCTCATCCTCATATTTATCACTTCTCAAAAAAAAAAGATGATGACCAGCATAAGCACTAAGGATAATAAAATGATTCGATGGTGTTGCATCGTACTGACGATGTTCTTCATTACCTCTTCCCATGCTCAAGCGCCTAAGACAGAGATCAGGGCCGTATGGGTCGCTACCGTGAGCAATCTAGATTTCCCTACAGGGAGTAATAGATTTGACGTGGAGGAGCAAAAAAAAATGATACATGCTATTCTTGACACAGCGATATCACTTAATCTCAATGCGGTATTTTTTCAAATCCGTCCTATGGCAGATGCACTTTATGAGTCTGACTATGTTCCCTGGTCACAGTATATTTCAGGTCAACGAGGTACCAATCCAGGATATGATCCGCTAGCTTTCATACTAGAAGAGGCACATAAACGGGGTTTAGAAATTCACGGGTGGCTTAATCCTTACAGGTATGAAAGTTTTATTGGTCAGCATGATGGGAGGCCTGGGGATTTTAAAGCTTCTCACCCTGAATGGATATTGGATTACGATGATAATCGCATTTTTAATCCTGGCGTACCAGAAGTTCAGCAACACTTAAAGAATATTGTAGGTGAGATCATCAACAAGTATGACATAGATGGTATCCATTTCGACGATTATTTTTATAAATATGGAGGTACTACTGATGAGGATGCTGACACTTACAATACCTACGGAGGAGATTTTACAGATATAGGGGACTGGCGAAGAGATAATGTGAATGACATGATCGAGTTGGTATTTGATACCATCCAGTCGGTGAAGCCTCATGTTAGATTTGGAATTAGTCCATTTGGAATCTACGGAAACAATGATAATCCTGAGGGGATAACCGGTTTAGATGCCTATAACAGAATTTATACTGATCCAAAGCAGTGGTTGTCTTCTGGACACGTTGACTACATTAATCCACAGCTTTATTGGCCTATAGGTGGAAGCCAAGATTTTGATGCGCTTGCTCATTATTGGGCTCAAATGGCCAAGGACAATGACCGTCACATGATAGCAGGACATGGAATATATCGATATGATAATAATCCTGATGTAGCGTCTCGTACAGCTCGACAAAACCTGCATGAAAATAAGGATTATTTTGATTGGGATATCAATTCTTCTGGCAGGGCACTCGCGGGTGGTTGGACGCTTGATCAAATCACAAGACAAATAGATATTACTCGAAAGAACAGAGACTTAAATGCAGTAGGTAGTGTTTACTTCAGATACCAAGATTTCATAAGAGTTCAAGGTCTAGCTAAGCAGATCAAGGACCTGAGCTATGGAACCTCAGCCTTGATGCCAGCCATGTCATGGAAAGGACAACCTGATCCCGCCAGTCCTCAGAATGCACAATGGGTTGAAGACGATAAAGGAGTGTTCTACATTTCTTGGGATGCCGTGGGTGCTGATATGCGCTACGTCGTTTATGCATCAGAAAACGAATCGCCAGAGGAGGACTTTTTTGATGATCCTGTCCACATAGTGAAAGTTCTTTACACCAATACTTTTTATTTAGAGGAAGAATCAAGTGTAGGTGAACGACCCCATTTGTTTATAAAAGCATATGATCGTTTTGGTAATGAGAGTACATCATCAGCCTCCTTTTCTGGTGAATTACCATCAGTGGCTAGTACGCTTTCTACTCCAGCAGATGGTTCTACAGCGGTATCTTCGTTTACAGATTTTTCTTGGTCTAGTGCTACAAATGCACAGTATTATAAGATAGAGTTCTCAGAGACGAATACGTTCGATGATCTGGTGTTTGAGGCAAACGTGAATGCTACCAGTATTAATGCGGGAGCGTTTCCTTTCAAAGGAGATCAAAGGTATTACTGGCGCGTAGCTTCAGGTAATTTTTTTGGATTCGGGGCTACAAGTGAGGTTTTTTCCTTCAACACGGGTTTTCCTGGAAGCGCGGATATGATATATCCTGTTCCTGATGAGCAGCTTGTAGATCTCCAGCCACTGATCAAGTGGCAACCTAGTAGTTTAATAGCTGGTGTGAGATTCCAAATAGCTAAAGGAGGAGCACAGTTTGAATTGTTCAACGTGCTTATAGATGAGGATCTTGGCGCATTGAGTGAATATCAGATTACTGAACCACTCGACGAATGGACTACTTACCATATGCGCATACAACTCTACAATGATCTTGGCCAAGGAGAGTGGGAATATTTCAGCTTTAAGACTTTGAAAGTACTACCGCAAGCGCCAACCATTACCTCACCTCAGTTAAATGATGAGTATCAATTTGATCAGTTTGTGCAATTTTCATGGAGTCAACAGGAGCTAGCAACAGGTTATCGAGCCATCCTATCCAAGGATATAGATCGTTTGGACATAGTTGAGGAAAGAGATTTTTTCTCTGCAAATGATTTGGTATGGAATTTTGGATTGCTATTACCGGGCTCTTACTATTTCAATATCGCAGGTAGAAATGTCGGAGGGCTGGGCGAGTGGACACAACAAGGCTTTAGTGTGACAGGCATTTTGAGTTCTGAAAATCCATTACCAAAAGTATGGGCTACTTATGATAGTAAGGATTTGATTATTCTATCAGTTGGAGCATTAATTGAAAGTGTAGTGGATTTCAGGATAGTGGACTTGTTAGGGAGGCAGATCAATGCCAGATCACTACACCATAAGAAAACAAATATCCATGAGTTTCACATAGATCGTACTGCTTTTTCAGGTATCGCAATTGCTACGATCTCAGTAGACGGTGAGACTCACCGAGTGAAGTTGAAGGGTAAATAGGAATAGAGATTATTAGCTGAATTTAATAGAGATTATAATTATATGTCTACATCACATTCTTCCCCATTGAAATTGAGGATACTTGACAATTCCGTAGATGCGTCGATTGAAATAGCCAAATCCATCAAGGCACTCATTGAGCAAAAACAGAAAGACGGGAGCCATGCTGTACTTGGACTTGCTACTGGTTCCTCTCCTATAGCCGTATATGATGAACTTGTGCGCATGCACCAACAAGATGGCTTGAGTTTTTCCAATGTCATTAGCTTCAATTTGGATGAATATTATCCATTGGATGCTAAGAGTAAGCAGAGCTATCATCGATTTATGAATGAATATTTATTTAATCATATCGATATAAAACCGGAGAATATCCACATTCCTGATGGGGTTTTGCCACTTGACGAGGTAGAAGCATATTGCGCAAATTATGACCAAAAAATTAAAGATGTTGGTGGAATTGATATCCAGCTGCTAGGAATAGGACGCACTGGACACATTGGTTTCAATGAACCAGGTTCTACTCGTGAATCTGTCACACGACTCATAACCCTCGATAATATAACTCGGGTGGATGCTGCCAAGGATTTTTATAGCAAACATAAGGTGCCGAAGAATGCTATTACTATGGGGATTGGCACGATAATGAAGTCTCGAAAAATATTTTTCATGGCTTGGGGTGAGGGCAAAGCACCAATTGTCGACAAGGCACTTAATGGTCCTATCTCCGAGTCGGTACCTGCTTCCTTTTTGCAGAAGCATAAGGATATTGTAGTGATGTTGGATACGCCTGCTGCTTCGGAACTTGCGCAGGTAAAAACGCCTTGGCTTCTAGATGCTATTAGTTGGGACGATAAGCAAATCCGTAAGGCTGTTGTCTGGCTTTGTGGTAAAGTAAAAAAGCCAATACTGAAACTCACTAGCGAGGATTATAATGAGCATGGTATGAGTGAACTGATTACCGTAAAGGGCTCAGCTTATCAGATCAATATTGATGTTTTTAATCAGTTGCAGCATACCATCACAGGATGGCCTGGAGGAAAACCTAATGCTGATGACTCCCAGCGACCAGAACGAAATACTCCTTTCCCAAAAACATCACTCATATTTAGTCCTCACCCAGATGATGATGTTATCTCTATGGGAGGTACACTATTAAGACTGGTCGATCAAGGCCATGACGTGCATGTGGCCTATCAGGTATCAGGAAATATTGCTGTCTTTGATGAATATGCAATTAATTTCATAGACTTTGCTGCCGAGTTGAATAAGGAATTTGGCTGGAAGAATCCTGAGTTTGAAGAGATGCACAAGGAGTTTACTGATTTTGTGAAATCAAAAGAATCGGATCAGCTTGATTTGGATGGATTGAGAAAGCTTAAGAGCTTGATTCGTAGAAACGAGGCTAAAGCGGGGTGTAAGTTCTGCGGAGTGTCCGAGAAGAATGTGCACTTTATGAACTTGCCTTTTTATGAAACAGGCGAGGTAAAGAAAAAGCCATTGGGCGAAGAAGATATTCAGATCACTGTTGATTTGATAAGAGAATTGAAACCACATCAGATCTATGTGGCAGGTGACCTTTCTGATCCTCATGGAACTCATCGTGTGTGTCTTGATGCTGCTTTCAGAGCTTTGGATCGAGTTAAGGGCGAGTCCTGGGCGCAGGACTGTAAGGTATGGATGTATCGTGGTGCTTGGCAAGAATGGGACATAGGGGATATCGAAATGGTCGTCCCAATTAGCCCAGACGAGTTATTGAAAAAACGGCAAGCTATTTTCAAACATCAATCGCAGAAAGATGGAGTGGTGTTTCCAGGTAACGATGATAGAGAGTTCTGGCAAAGGGCGGAAGATAGGAACAAAGGAACCGCTAAGCTTTATGATGAGCTAGGTATGGCCGAATATGAAGCAATGGAGGCATTCGTGGAGTGGAAATTTTTAGAAAAGTAGATGGTATTAATAGCAGACAGTGGGAGTACTAAGACAGATTGGCGTTTGGTCACTCAGGATGGTATAGTGGAGGCTTTCACTTCTGTGGGTATCAATCCAACGTTGCAGACGTTGAGTGAAGTAAGGAAGGAACAGCTTTTAGTTTTGAAAGCATTTACACATTTACCTGTCAAGCGAATTGAGTTTTATGGTGCAGGCTGTGCGCAGAAGTCTGCGCAGGTGAAAATCGAACAAACGTTTAAGCCCTTGTTTCCTGATGCGAATATTTTGGTTTTTAGTGATTTGTTAGGAGCTGCAAAAGCAGTTTTCGACAGGCAATCAGGAATTGCCTGTATTCTTGGTACTGGTTCCAACTCTGGTTATTATGACGGGGAAGCGATTGTTGAAAATATTCCTAGTCTTGGATACTTATTAGGTGATGAAGGTGGGGGAAGTCAGATAGGTAAGCAACTTTTAGCCGACTACCTCAGAGGTAATATGCCTGTTGATTTATCAGATTTATTGAAAATTGAAATCGGAGATGACCGGGCATCTATCTATCATCGATTGTATCAGAGCCCCTTTCCCAACCGCTTCTTAGCAAGCATTGTTGGACTGATAGGTAAAAGTTATTCTAAGGATGCTTATTTTTGTGCTCTGGTTAAAACGGAATTTGATCGATTTTTTGTCAATTGCATTAATAACTATGACTTAAAAGAAAATGTCCTCGTTGGTTTTGTTGGATCTTTAGCCTTTTATTTTCAAGACATCCTTAAATCAGTGGCCAATAACCACTCCGTTAACGTTTCTGGAATAATAGAGAAACCAATAGATGCACTTGCTAGCCAATGTCTTAAACACTTGCCTCAAAAATTATTTTATAGTCGCTTATAGCCGACTTTATTTTTTAAAATTGAAATATTAACAACATGACAGTAACTGAAGCCCCTTCGAATTTCTCCAATCTTGATAAAATGACCGTTGAAGAAATTTTGCGTAACATCAATAAAGAAGACAATCAGGTACCTAATGCGGTCAATAATGCGATTCCCCAGATAGAGGCTCTGGTAAGGGGAATAGTAGAACGCATGAGAAAGGGTGGCCGACTTTTTTACATTGGCGCGGGTACGAGCGGACGATTAGGGGTGCTAGACGCATCAGAATGCCCACCTACCTATGGCGTGTCAGATACCACGGTAGTCGGAATTATAGCTGGAGGGGATGTGGCCATTCGTAAATCTGTCGAGCGCGCCGAAGACAATACAGAACTAGCTTGGGTTGATTTGCAAGGATATGATATTAATAAAAATGATACTGTAGTTGGTATCGCAGCTTCTGGAGGTACACCATATGTTATCGGCGGTGTAAAAGCCGCTAGGGCTCATGGGATTTTGACCGGAGGTATATCTTGTAACTTTGAAACCGAACTAAGCGCTGCAGTAGATCATGCTATTGAAGTAGTTGTTGGTCCAGAGTTCGTAACTGGTAGTACGCGAATGAAGTCAGGAACAGCTCAGAAACTTGTACTTAATATGATATCTACTTCAGTGATGATAAAACTAGGTAAAGTGAAAGGCAATAGGATGGTCGATATGCAGCTGAGTAACAAAAAGTTGGTAAACAGAGCCATTGAGATGATTATAGATGAAATAGGAGTACCAAGAAAAGAAGCCGCGCTTTTACTTGATCATAATGGATCAGTTCGTAAGGCTGTTGATGCGTATCTCGCAGTTTCTGCTAAACAGATAATCTAAAGTGGATATACCACCTTTAAGATAACGGATGCTTGATCATGTAGATTTCACGGAGAGCCTTTTTGATTATCAAAGACGCTAGTCATACCTGATCTATTCTTTTATGGCTGGTTAATATCATATCTGCCCTAAACATGCCTACTTGTAGACGCTTCAATTCGGTTTTCTGGAACATTAAAGCAATAACTACAAAATATGCCTTAAGTATCGATTGTTGATTTTACCCAATGTTTCACACAAAACATGTAACCATTCGATTATCAGTTCTGAATAGTTCCCTTCGAACTACTTTAAATCTTTCTGATTCTCTTCAAAGATTTTTTTGAATCGCTAAAAAAAAGATTGGCTATTGACTAGCAGGATTCCATGAAGAAATATATGCAATACAATATGGGTATTTGCTCACAGCTAAAAGTGTTATCGCCATAAGAAGAATGATTATTTTGGATACCCATTCTTTGGATATTATTGTTCAATAACGTCCACCAACTTTTCTTTCCCTCATGAGCCAGTATGGATCGGTTAGCATTGCTTTGTAGCCTTGTTACCCTTTTTTTAAGAGAATGCCAATATGTTTGAACGCATCAAAAAGTTAAGATCACCTTCTTTCAAGGACGTTAACAGTCATTAAACTAGCACTAGAGATGATCTGATAGGATTTTTTTCTAAAGGAATGATGAGTAAAGTCTATATTTTGTACTTTACGAAGATAAAATAATCACAAAATTCAGTAAATATTAGGGGTTAAGTATTTGTTTTTTAGTGCGGTATACTTGTATTAATTGTCACTTGATTTATTTTCATGCAAATGAAAAATAAATCAAATAATAAAAGGTTTGAATATTTGTTAAGTCATAGTAGGTCAGCGGATTACTATTTTTATTTGTCAATATATTTAATTCTCTTTTCAAGTTTTCAGAGACAATTGTTTATTGCTAGTTTGTTTCTGTTGAAGTAAAAAATAGAAGGAGAATAAGAAGCACCATTAATAAGTCTCAGAAGCGCTAGAATCACAGTTGTTGTCCGCCTTTTGAGTATCCCATAAGATGTGGAAAACAGATTAGATCAGATGAAAGTAAGGCATCTAAAAAGGCAATAGGATACAGATAGAGGATATTAGAAAGAGCTGGGAATTACTCTTCGTAAAGTTTCATTTGAGAATGTGCGCTGCTAAAAAGCAATATGAACTGCGAATGTTTACGCGATGGATATTTTATATAGTGTCTTACGAGAGTGTAAATTAAAGTCTGTCTAAATAATTTTTAACGATTAATTTAGACATAACATGGAACAATTAGAATTAGAGGAATTGCAGCGTAAAGCACTTGAGCAATTCAAAACTGGTAAATCGCTTTT